>Ga0208958_1003930_pt1 | contig 11075 bp, 12 predicted proteins | sample RifOxyB1_FD_184032 | JGI IMG/M metagenome (GOLD analysis project Ga0208958, IMG submission 184032) | Soil microbial communities from Rifle, Colorado - Rifle Oxygen_injection B1 (SPAdes) | ecosystem: Environmental > Terrestrial > Deep subsurface > Rock core/Sediment | place: Rifle, Colorado...
GAATGAATGGTTGACCGCTGAACCACTCAAAACAGCCGGATACGCCGATCGTCCCGGGTGGCATAGCGGCGCCAAACCTTCTGCTCCACACCTGACCGAGACCAATCGCGTGTGGGCTGAAGTAGAAGTTCCAGCAACTGCAGAAGCTCGCGTTACCGGGCAACCACCCAGCCAGAACGGACAGTATCGTTATGCCGTGAATAAGGCCCAGGGCGGTGAGTGGATAATCAGTGGATCCATCAAAGTTAATAAGCTGCTGACTCCGGAAGAGGTAACACAAGAACGAGAGGGTGGAAAACTCGCTGTGCGAAACGACGTCGGTGGCCAGTTCACCCAACCCAATGACCGTTGGTATGCCCAACCCATGACCCTCCAAGATCGTTTTCATGAAATCATGAATTCCGTTAAATCCTGGTGGAAGGAGCATATTACCCCGCAACTGCAGCACTTCAAAGACATCGACTACTCCGATAAATCCCAACTGCCCATCGTTGAATATCTCCGTCAGGCTGAGGAAATTCCCAGATACGCCCGGGAACTTACCGGCCGGCTGAATCAACGTCTACTCAACACTCTCAAGAAACCCCAGGATCGAGACACCTTTGAGCATATCATCATCCTCAGGGATCTCCTCCGGGAAGTAACCGCCGGCAAGGTAGCCTCTCTTGGTCCACAGAATGTATCCGATACATTATCAGCCCAGGGATACGCTAACCTGGACCAACTGCGCGCTCATATAACCCACTTCGAATCCTTAGCAACCCCTGCGGTAAATACAGCCCTTAATCTCCGCAAGGAATTCTGGGATCGATGGAGAAACAAAGCCGTAACCGCTGACATTCTTCCTGCCTCCGTTCTCGATAATGAATCCTATTTTCATCATCAAGTCAAGGAGTGGCAGGAACTGAATGATCGATTCTCCGGAACCGCCCCTGGGATGCATAAGACGAAAAAATCGTTTCAAAAAGGGCGCACCGGTTATTCTGGAGAATACAATCTAAACTACTTCGAAGCAGAAACCGGCGTACTGGTTGACTTAATCACCCAAGTCCAGTCTGCTAAATCATTGGAGGCCATTCGCTCAGATGATAAACTTAACGTACTTCCTCGTCTCGTTGCTGAGGCGGATCGTCTTAACGCTCTTAACCCTCCCACCAAAGAAACCTGGCGGACAGTCCTCAAGCGCGGAAACATTATCGATTCCTTCGGTAACGCGATCACCGAGCAAACGCACGATTTCTATAAGCCCGTCAGGGGTAACTTTTTCCACCGGGTCCTCACCCTTACCGAACGGTCTATCCGGAAAGTAGCGGAAGAATTAAATACAGTCGTCGGTGGTGTTCCAACCATAGATGAATTAATGGATATTGCCCGGATGAATGCCGGTACCGCCCTGGCATCCGGACTACGGCAACCATTAACCTCCAATTACATGGTCCTGAATCGTCAGGTCATTACGGCAATGGAACATTTCCAGGAACAATCTGAGCCGTCATTTCTCGGTAGATTCTCTGGGTATCTTCAGACCCAATGGAAACGATGGGTTTTATTCAACCCCTTCCGGGTCACACGGTATCTCCTGAATAATACAACTGGTGACGCTGATATCGCGTTTGCATTCCGGCCAGCGATATTTAAACAAATACCCACAGCTTATCGGGAACTGTTCGCCTGGGCCTATAAGAACTCCGCCGGACTCTCTAACCCAGTCAAAAACACCCTGGAGACTCTCAATCGTAAAGGACTCCTGGGATCCGGTATCACAGTGCATGAAATCCCGGAACTCTCTGATGATACTCTCGTTAAATTGATCAACGATCCGCGCCCGCAACTCATCAAGCGATGGTTCAAAGGGGTACACAAATTCAACAACTTCCGAGAAAACATCATGCGTTATGCGGCCTGGAAGTACATGAAGTCTGAGTCCGACGCCGGTCGATTTGACGACCTCCATTATGCAGCCAGTAAGAAGGCAGAGGTAGATTCCATTACGTCCGCGGATGACAAGATAATTAAAATGTCCCGTGAATTGATTGGTGACTATGGGAATATTTCCTATGTCGGCGGGAAGCTCCGTAAATATGTCATTCCATTCTGGTCCTGGGCGGAAATTAACGCTCCCCGGTACTTCCACATGATGCGCAATGAATTGCAGGCGGGGAACAGAGCCGGCGGACTCAAGGTAGCCGGTGTGTTGGGCGCCAAGGCTGCTGTGCGTGCCGGAGCGTTCGCCGCCCTGGTGATGGCCTGGAACTTTGCCTTCTTCCGGGACGAGGAAGAGGAAATGCGGCGACTTGGCCGTGACCAGCTTCATTTGATCCTGGGTCGTCATTCCGACGGCTCGGTAATATCTCTCCGTGTCCAAGGGTCCTTCAGTGATACCCTGGGCTGGGTCGGCGCTGAGAACCTGCTTGAAGAATTGCGGTCGCTCAAGAAAGGCCGGGTCACCCTGGGAGAGGAAGCTAAGTCGATTGTAATGTCCCCAGTGAAACGTATCATCGGCGGGGCCATTCCTCTCTATAAGACGGCCGGCGAGGCCGCTGTCGGTCGGACAATGTTCCCAGAGCCATTCGCGGCCCGGCCCATCCGTGATAAATTTCAACATATCATGAAGGGTATTGGGGCTGACTGGATTACTGATCGTTGGGTCCAACATAAACCTGCACCTCCGTTATTTAGTTTAAAGGCAATCGCCAAACCATTTTTGTATGTAACCGATACCCATGAGGCCGCCTACTTCCATGCCATCAAATTAGCCAACGATTGGCTGGAAGATGAAGGCATGCCGCGAACTACATCCGAACCAACCCCGAGATCCAACGCCCTGTATTACTGGCGTCAAGCCGCCAAACTAAAGGATAAAGAAGGCACAGAGTATTATAAAGCCCTATACTTTAAGCTTGGCGGTAAACCCAGCGGTATGGAACAGTCCATCAAACATACTAACCCGCTGGTAATAATCCCCTTGAAATATCGCGCTAAATTCTTAGCATCCATGGGAGAGGACAATAAAAAGACCTGGCTCATGGGCGTTAAATGGTGGGGCGATACCTTCAAGGGTAGTAAGACCGGTGAACCTAACCAGCAACCTTCTTCCGTCGACTCCGAGGAATAGGATGAAGTTCAGCAATGCTATGAGCCAGGCGGATAAATTCGTCCTGGCTCATTTTATGTTTAGCAATATTACAGTGTTTACAGCAAGAGACGAGATTGTTTTCATGGTATCCTAATTGATTATTAACTCTATCCAGTCCATGCGCCGTCCATTGTCCGTTGCGCCTTACCTTTCTATTCATAGGAAGTTCAACGGGCGAGGCACCACAATAAAAACAATTTTCCTGGGTTTTGAGCAAAAAATATTCTTTAGTAATGGAGCACTCCAAACCCCTGACGGAAGCATTATGTTTTAATGCGCTGAAACGTTCGTTGGCCATAGCTATTCCTGGAGGTTTGGAAATTAATTCTTTTCTTAGACATCCGCAACTTTTTGTTCCTCCATGGAGGTTACTGGCTCCAATAGTTTTTTGTTTTCCACAGGAGCATTGACAGAACCAATGAGCCTTTCCCTGTTTATCTGAAAAATTATACCGTAAGACGGTTAACCTTCCAAACTGTTGACCAGTTAAGTCTTTAAAGTTTGGTCCGTGCTTCATCATTTTTTATCCTCCTAACCGGTTTCTTATTTAGAACGAGGCTCTCAGCATGTTGATCCATCGTTTGTCGTTTTTGGTCATCAGAAATGTGTGCGTACCTCGCTGTCTGGGCGATATCGGAATGACCGAGAATATCCTGAAGCAATTTTAGGTTTCCGGTTTCCCTTAAAAAACTTGAAGCAAACGTATGACGCAATATATGCCACCCGGAGTACGATAATCCCGCCCGGACGAAACATTGATTCAGCCCGCCATCAGCCGAATGCGTTTTAAATTGATTGTAATTTCGCGGAGAGGGGAATACCCAGTCAGATAACCGTTTCTTCCTTCGCATTAAGTATTTGCGATGACGTTCCAACATTTCCATGACTCGCGGAGCCAACGGAATACTTAAGGTCTTTCCGTTCTTTACTTTTACGGTTACGGATCCATTCTGGATTTCATCCCATCGTAACCGAAAGATATTCTCCTTTCTGAGCCCTGTAGTTAATCCGAGGGCCACCATCAATCTCAACGGATGTCCACAATGATCCAATAGTATTTGAGCTTCTTCATCATTCATAAAATCATTGTTAACATGCGGAGTAAGAAATTCCATGTTAGGTATTTTTTCCACTTTTCCGTAATCTTGGGCCAAAGTCAACACTTTCTTAAGCGTTACCAGTAAGAGGTTGACTGAAGCAGCAGCCAAATGTCCATACGTTTTTTTAAGGTGATCTACTTCAGGCCGGCCGATTTCATACACCTGATAGTTGACAAATTCTTTTTGCAACTTCCTGACCGCCCAGGAATATCCTTTAATGGTATTCTCTGATGCGCGATTAAACCGAAGTTTCTCTATAAACATTTCCGAATACTGGATAAATCCTGTTTCTTCTTGCATATTAGGCCTCCTTTTATGCTGTATAATATAATAATCGTTTTTATTTTTGTCAAGTCCTTGATCTTTATTCATTCATGTGTTATCTTATATCTCAAGGAGGTGATGCCCTATGGATCCAACAGATCGATAGTGAAAATCGTGGACCCAGACCCAGTATAAATCATTAATCCATATTTGATAACTAAAGGAAATTACAATGAAAAAGAATCAAATGGAAGTCATGCGAGAGGCGAGACGGAGAGCCCTGGATCAGGGAGTCATGTTTCATACTATCAACCTTAAAAATGAGACCGGCAAAAAAGGCGCCGGGAATATCATTGTGGCCTATAAAAAAGTACAGGAAGGATATTTTCCCCGTAAATCTACTGGATATATCGCTTTACAATTAGGATATATGAACAGGGCCTACATCGTCCAGTGTTCTTTTTGTTCGCCCAATGAAAAGAATCCTTCACGAACGTTTGGAGAGGGCCAAGCAGCGTTACGTTTTTTCAACGCATCATCGGCCCTGGTATTACGTTTGGAGGATTCCCAGTCATTAACCAATGGACTGCGGAGTCTTGTACTTTATGAGGCCATCCAGCGTAACGTTCTTTGGCTGCGCGACAAAACGCTTGAGGATCTCGTATGAATGCATCCGAATTAACCACTGTTCACCATCCAACCCACTATGTCCAAGACGGCCAGATTGAATGCATTGCTGCTATCAAGGCTTCCATGTCTCCTGAGGAATTCATCGGATATCTAAGGGGTAATACCTTTAAATACCTATGGAGATTTCGTCATAAAGGCGGCCTGGAAGATCTTCGCAAAGGCAATGTGTACTACCTATGGCTGATTGAGGCCTACGTGGAATTCAGAAAGAAAAAAGGAATACCACTCAATGGCAGAGAAGATCCAGTATCGAGTGCATGACGTTTATCTGGCCGCCTTTATGGCCAGTCATAACTTCCCCTTGGATCTTGAAATTGTCACTTCTACAAAAATAGCCTTTGTATTTACCGGTACTCAAGAACAGATCGACCAAGCGCGTAATTCATATTTTCACAATTCGGAACTCCAGGCCTTTGTTGGCCAGATCCGTCAAATGAAGATCGCCTTGCACGATCGGCTCAGACAACACAATGATGAAATCTATAGGAACGATACATGATCTGTAATAAACGTACCGCCTCCATCAATCCCCTCGGCAAGCCCGTGGACTGCAAGCAGTATATTTCAGTTAGTAAAACTGCTGATCCTGACGCTCGTCCCGTGGGATTCTGTTCTCTTAAAGAGGAATTCCTCTGTATTGAGGACACCGATGGACGCTTCCCGAGACTCAGTTATTCAACCGTGTCTGATTTTCTGGATTGTAAATGGAAATATTTCCTGAAACATGTCAAGGGCATTACCACCCTGCCGGCCGCGACATCTGATGCTTTAAAGATGGGCCAGCTTTGGGATGTATGCGTCCAGACCATGGTAGGTAACATTCCTAAATCCGAAATTCAAAAAACCATTAAGAAATATGAAATCTCGGAAGTGGCCCAGGCAAAGGTACGAGCCGTTTATAAGGCTTTTAAAGATCTGGATGTTCAATTAGATATCATGTGCCGGCCCCAGGACAGGTTTGAACTCTCATTGCCATACGACTTTGCGAATCATACTTTTGTTCTGACCGGAGTTTATGACCGGAAATATGACAGCTATTTCGTGGAGACCAAGTTTTCAAGATCTCCGGATTACTATCAAAACCTATTCAACATTATTCCCCAGGTGGGGACCTATTTTGCTGCGGATCCCGCCATGGAGCATTGCATCATGGAGGTTGTCCGCTGTCCTGATCCTAAGCGTATACAGGACCTGAGTCCAGATGAACTTCGTGAGCATTGCTATCGAGACATTATGTCCAGGCCAGGGTGGTACTTTCCTGGGTGGAACAGTAAGACTCACACCTTTGGAAAGAAATTCCATCGCAGTGAATTTAACCTGGATGAAATCGTCGAGCGGTATCAGTCCGTTTATTACGAAATAGCTGATACGGCCTTTCGTAGTAAAACGGGAAACGCTTTTTCAAAAAATTACAAAGCCTGCTATCGACCGTTTCCGTGTGAATTTATTCCGTTATGTTTATTCAATGTAATGTCGGAAACCGTATTCACCATTAAAAAGAAACCAGTGTTTACAGTACCGGTCGACCCTGGAACTGTTGATAGTACCATGGCTGGTGAGGTAGAAACGGCCGTTCAAAAGGTGGATCAACAGAATAAAGTAGTCACAAGTAAAGATAAATATAAGGAGAACGTATGAAGATTTACCGTACCGAAGAACTTTCCGATTCTGGAGATATTATCTTAGCCTATGGCGCAACGGGAGTAGGAAAATCCGTTTCCGTACTCCAGTCGGCTCCGGAACCGATCATGTATTTTCTGACGGAACCCAGGAACCCTCTCAAATTCATACATGCTACGGGACGGACCAATATCGATGTGGATTTTGGATTCTATACCGAATGGCAGGATATGTTTGACTGGTTTTCTGATCACGACAACACTGCCCGGCATCAGTCCATAGTTATTGATTCATTAACGTTCCTCAGCAATATCGCCCTGAACTTTGAATTAATCGATGAACATTATGAATCCAAGACGGCCAAGGAAAAATCCGATAAGGCCCTGGTCATGCGAACCAAGCTTTCCCAGGAAGGTTTCGGCGGATTGTCCGGGCAACTCCTCCGCTTCACCAACATGATTTCCCAGCTTTCTCAGGAAGGTAAAACAGTGATTCTCCTGGCCCTGCTGGAACAAAATCCTAAGTTCAATAAGGAATTAGTCGGTGCGCCCGCCTTAAAAGGTAAGGATTTCCCGAAGGCCCTTCCCGGATTTATGGACTTTATCGGACTGGTCGAACCGCGCCGGGATGGAAATGATGAAATTATTTATCCTCCCTCTATTGACTTTCGCGGTGATGCTGGTTATCTTAGTAAATGGACAGGCTATGGAACGCCCGGCCGCGGTCCTTTGAATATTAAAAAAATTCTTGATAAGGCTCATGGCCGAAAATAGAAAGGGGGAGATTAAACCAGACCAATTAACGATACTTAACCATCGTCGGCTAATACCTATTGCAGTAAACCATAAATAGATATCATTAAAATAAAGGAGAGTACACACAATGGATACCCAAGGACAAAAAAATGCTGACTGGGGATATCAGCCCCCCGCTCCCGGCTGGTACTACATGACCTTCATGGACGGGATCGAGGAAATCAAGAAAGAGGACGGGGACAAGGTTAAACTTTCTCTTAAAATTCCTCTTCAGGCCAATGAAGCCTACGGTGGCGAGGCCGCTGAATTTAAAATGTCCGTATTCATCCCCCTGTCCGGAGAAACCGACAAGGAAATCGGATTTGCTAAAAAGAAAATGGCAGACGTCCTGGTCAACGCCGGACTCTGGGAAATGTTCGAGAAGAAATACCCCGGGGATATTTCCATTCTGGATAAACGAATCATCGATGGAGCCAAGATCAAACTGCCCGAAAAGCAGATTCTGGTGAAGATCGAGGAAACGGTTTCCAAGAAGGACAATAAGACCTATACCAATATCGTTCGTCTGGCCCCGCGTGACTTCAAGCCCGAACTGGAAGAGAAAAAGGAAAAAAGCAAGGCGGCCGACAAGGGATCCGGTAAGGGTAAAACCGAGACCGCCGCTGCGGGCAAGGATGACGACTGGGAGTAAGATTGTAATCTGAGTGTTGCCTTGATCCGAAGGAATCAAGATGAGTATCCGGGCGGGTGGAATTCAATATCTTCCCGCCCGGATTTCGTTCCAGGAGATTTTATTATGTTTAATTTCGGAGAATATCATAGGAAAGATGGTACGATCGATTTAGTTAAGGCAACTATTGGTTACCTACAATTGATCGGTGAGAGTGAGTTACTGCCGAACGCTCTGGCCTTCCTAAAGACCGTAGAGGATATTCATCATATCCGCTCACGACAGGCTGCGGCTATTGCCATCGCCATGGCCGCGAGGTTATAGGGGTACTTGACAAGTTTGATCATTTGTACTATAATGGTTATATGGATCAAATGATCAAATACAGGAAGGTACCGTTAATGAAGAAAACAGGAGTATGTTTACATTGTGGAACAATATTTACGTGGCCGCCCAAAGCCAGGAAGAAAAAGTTTTGTAAAGAAAAGTGTCGTTATGACTATTGGGTAACCCATAACCGCAACAAGTTAAATGCTGCTGTCAGAAAATATCGGGCTAAACGATATCAAGAAGATGGCCTTTGGTTGGACCATAGTCCGAAATCTTCCGCCCTCAAGCAGTGGATGATCGAAATCAAATCGCAGCCGTGCCAAGACTGCAGCGGTACTTTTGAAATTTGTTGCATGGATTTCGACCATCGTCCTGGAACAGTCAAGTCTTACAATATCGGATCGATGTTCGCTCATCATTATAGTAGAGAACTGATTGAGGAAGAATTAAAAAAGTGTGATTTAGTATGTGCCAATTGTCACCGCGTTAGAACACGCAATAAAAGGAGAGGCAGTGGACTTTCAGGGATTTCCGAAAATACCTTGGTTAATAAATAATATATTATAAGAAAGGATAGACTATGACCTGGACCAAATATATGCATGAAGGATCCCATTATTGGAAAAGATTTCTCACCGTGGTATTACCAAAACCAAAACAAAAACAAAAAAGTCCCCACGATTATATAATGCACCATCGAATAACGGACAAATTTATCAGATCCCATCCGATTTTGTTCTCGTGGTTGATACGCGCGAGCAGCAACCGTTATTTAATCCGCCTCCAGAAGGCCTTACTATTGTAAAGCAGGCCCTGAAACATGGTGATTATTCAATTCGTGGATTTGAAAACAAAGTAACAATCGAACGGAAGAAAATGTCTGATCTAATGTCCTACATTGGATCGGAACGGGAAAAAACAGTTCTGAAACTCGATTCCATGAAGGACTTACAATGGAAAGCCCTGGTCATTGAAGAAAATTGGGATGACCTATTCCTACCCAAAAAATATTCTCAATTGTCTACTAATACAATTCGTCAAGCTTTAGTCAGCTTTAATTTAAGATTTGGTCTCCATATATTTTCTCACCCATATAGATCTGAGTGTGAAAAATGGATACTGGATCGACTTTTATATTGGCATAAGCAACAGAGGAGTGTATAGTGAAAATGCGCGTTATTGATTTGACCGGACAAAAATTTGGTCAATGGACCGTTTTAAGTAGAACGCATAATATAAAATCTAAAATTTCTTGGTACTGTCAATGCAGTTGTGGAAAAATTTACATAGTAGAGGGCGGAAGACTAAAAAATGGACGCTCAACCAGATGCATGGAGTGTCGTTCCGGTAATAATCCCTGGAAGGGATACAATGACGGCGGAATGACTTCTGCCTGGCATATGTTATTATCTAACGCCAAAAAAAATAACCGTATGGTTGGTATAACGTTTGAACAATTTATTTCACTTTCAGTTCAAGATTGCTTTTATTGTAATGCTCATCCGTCACTTGGACTACAGCGTGGTTCTGGCAGTACCGCCGCATTGAATATTGCCAGAAATGGATTAGATCGTTGGGATAATCATATTGGTTATTGTGATTATAATATTGTTCCATGTTGTACTGCTTGTAATTTTTTAAAGGGAACACTCCATGGCGATGATTTTCTCAAGCAAGTTTACTCTATTAATAATTAATCATCAAAGGGGCATTACACATGGATACACGTGGTACCATTAACGCAGATATAGCAGCCATAGAAAATGCAGAACGACAATTGAGGGCATTGAGTGCCAACTCCAGGGAGAATCCTGATCTTCGTGGTGCTGAAGAAGATTCCGCTCAGGCCGAACGCTTGGAGCGTTGGATGCCCGATCTTACATTACCAGACTTTCGTAGGACTTGCCTTACAGAACTACGGTCATACAGAGGAAACCAATTACATCAGGAAACCCGAGGACAAAGTACATCAAAGGTGTCATTAAAAGTACACGATACTCTAATGCGCCAGTGTCGTGTGGTGGCCGAAAAAAACCCCCACCTGTTTAATGATTCCAAGGAATTCATCGATGACTTTGCCCTCCTGGGAATCAACATCGGACTCTATGCCTTCCGGCGTTACCCTAACGCGGAAGATGTAATTGAGCCCCTCTCCATGGAAGACGAAGAGGTCATGAAATCTCTCTATCTGGAGACACAGCGGAACAAGATTTTGATTCAGTTTGAGGATCACTGTAGACGCGCCCAGGAATCGGCCTATCACATGGAAAATGATTTACACATTCCCAATTCCATCAAGATCACTCTGGAGCGAGTCATGACCGCGGCCGAAAGTTTCGCCGGCCGCCATCCCTATCATAAGGCCCAATACTCCGAAGTGGTGGAACGGTATTTTGGTCCTCAAGCCTGGAAACAGTTCCGGGATAAACTCCGTAAACGTGAATTAAGATCCGAAGACCGGGTAGAAACGGAGGGCGACCCAACATTAATTTCAAGCAAACGGCATCTCT
>Ga0208958_1003931_pt1 | contig 11068 bp, 14 predicted proteins | sample RifOxyB1_FD_184032 | JGI IMG/M metagenome (GOLD analysis project Ga0208958, IMG submission 184032) | Soil microbial communities from Rifle, Colorado - Rifle Oxygen_injection B1 (SPAdes) | ecosystem: Environmental > Terrestrial > Deep subsurface > Rock core/Sediment | place: Rifle, Colorado...
TGTATTTACATTTAAAAACCATGGCAATCACATGTTGGCCATTTGAGGATCTGATAAACGTGTTGTTTGTGATTAATTTGACTTCTTTTTCTATTTCAACACCTGTTTCCTCCATTACTTCACGAGCTAAAGTATCCTCAATGATGTTAAAAACATCTCCTTCTGTTTTTTCAATCTTTCCGCCAGGAATTGTCCACTTACCTGGTTGGTGAGCTTCCTCAAAACTTCTCTGGGAAACTAAGACTTTATCGCCATTAAAAACCACTCCGTTAACAATCACCGAATGTAGTATATGTTCATCCATACCAGTTATTATAACATCCAAAGGAGGATGGTATATCGGCGTTCAATTCATCCACGGGCTGTCGTCCGTGGTTTTCTTGAATGCCGTTATAACAAATCTTTCGTGTTAAAATTAGCAGGTATGAAAATTGCCGTAGGAACAACGTCTAAACACAAGCTGGAATTTCTGGGGGAGGTTTTGAAAAACTTAGATATTAAAGCTAAAATTGTGCCGGTTGAGGCAGACAGTGAAGTTTCCAATCAACCCCTGTCGGAAAGTGAAACCGAAACGGGGTCTTTAAACCGAGCTGAAGGTGCTTTAAGAAAAGTTGAATCGGCTGATTACGGTCTGGGGATTGAAGTAGGGTATCACCAGAACGGGCAGGGCGGGAAGATTATTACCAAAAATCAAAACCTGGGTGATTTTGTCAGAGAGTTTAAAAAGGACGATAACAAAAAACACGTCACTTTAATCCGAGAGATGATTATTTTCAGAAAAGAATTAATTATGGAAGCTACTCGCAATGTTCTACTAAATTACCTCCTGAAAAACGAGTACTGACTTTTGATCTAACTAGAAAGCTTGCTCAATCTGGGACTTGATGAATCCGTAACTTTTTAATTCACTAATATATCGAGCTCTGCTGTGAGGATCATAGGATTTCACACCAACCTTAAACACGAAGGGTCGATTTTGTGGATTGTTCTTGCCTTTGGGTGGGTTATATACCCAATGGGAACTTGACGCTCTAATATACTTAAAACCTAACCTTACAATACCTTTTTCAAGGTCTTTAGAACCAAAAGCCCTACTCATTCAATTTTGAGGTTAAACTAGAATCAATAAATTGCCTAATCATAAAACTCCGAATATCCATTTGTGGTTTAGGTTTTTCTAATAGTTTTCTATAGATAATCTTTCCCCAAAGTTCTCTGGGCACGTTAAAGTAAGCATAGATGAGATCGTTAATCATAAAATCCAGTGCACTCTCACATTCAGCTTCTGTATGTATACCGTATTCGGGAAGCTCGGCTATATAAACTCCCAATTTTCCCTTAACAACGTGTACCTTAATTTTTTCAGGTAAAGAAAGATTCTTCATAAGATTAGGATTATAGACTATTATTTGTCTTTATCAAACAAAAAGTCAATATCTTATACTTAAATTGGTAGTGTTAGTATCAGTTTGATTAAATGTTTGAAGAATATAGACCTTTCGTCTGCTCAAAATTTACATTGGGGTCGTCTAGTGAATGCCTGCTCGCCCCTGGAGGGATGTTCGAACTCACCTTACCCCAGTCTGTCCTGACTATCAGATATTAAAAAACCTGTTCAAGCTTCAATACAGCTAGTTTTATAAGGTATAATACAAATATGAAACTTTATCTTTCGTCATACAGGCTAGGGAATAAGCCAGAAGTTCTTGTTAATTTGGTGAGTGCCAACAAAAAAGCCGTAGTTATTGGAAATGCGATGGATTTTTTAACAGAAGACGCTGGCAGAAAAGAAAGTGTGCAAAGAGAAATGGATGATTTAACAAACCTTGGTTTTGAACCAGAAGAGGTTGATTTAAGACAATATTTTGGAAAACCACAAGAATTACGAGACAAACTGGCCAGCTTTGGCTTGGTGTGGGTGAGAGGTGGTAATGTTTTTGTACTTCGAAAGGCATTTAAAGAAAGCGGGATGGATGAATGGCTAAAAGAGCAAAGGGGCAACAAAGACCTAGTTTATGCTGGTTATAGTGCTGGAGTGTGTGTCCTTTCTCCTAGTTTAAAAGGTCTAGATATTGTTGATAACCCCAATACGATCCCCGAAGGATACAGCAAGGACGCTGTCTGGGATGGGTTGGGTTTAGTTAGTTTTGCCTTTGCTCCCCACTATATGTCCAACCATCCAGAAGCAGAAGCTGTTAGCAGGTTAGTCGAGTACGATAAAAAAAGTGGTATAGAATACAAAGCACTGCAAGACGGAGAAGTTATTGTTGAAGAAATATAAATTCTTATTAAGTTATATCTGAACCTCTATCTGAACCTCGGAGGTGCTATTCAAGCCCTTGGCTTAAAACGTGCATGACTCAAAGAGGTATTGACCTCGGGGTTTTGGGGTGGGTGACCGGGGTCGAACCGGCAACCTCTTCCTCCACAGGGAAGCGCTCTAACCATTGAGCTACACCCACCATAATCCCGAATAGTCGCGTGCTTCGCGCTCTAACCACCTTCGGGCTACACCCACCACGTGAGACTATTATATCCCACTTTCCCTTTGACAAAAAGGGAGGGGGTGACATAATGAAATAATGGCCGATAAAAATACCCACAAAGAAGAACACTCCAGACCAAAAATCAGCGTAGTTGAGGAAACCACAACCGTTTCACCAACCCCAACACCCGAAGAGACAGCTCTACCCAAAAGTCCCAAATCCGACAAGTTGCCTTTCTGGGTTGTTTTTGTTACTTTGCTTTTTGGCATTTTATTGGGAGCGGGGCTCGTGAGTGGGATTTTTTACTACCAAAATGCTGTGACTACCACCCAAGAAACCCCCGAACCGGAAGCCAGTGAAGAGCCAACCGTTTTACCAACCTCAACACCCATTGCCGTCAAAAAAGACGTGACCATTAGTATCTTAAACGGTTCGGGCAAGAAAGGTGAGGCCGGAAAAGTGGAAGAACTACTGAAATCGGCCAACTTTACCAAAACTACTACCGGCAATGCCACGAGTTATAATTTCAAGACCACCGACATTGCTTACAAGAAAACAGTCTCCATTGAAACCATCAACCAGATCAAAGCAACTTTGGTTGGCTATGACGTCAAACTGTTAACCACTGAACCAAAAGGTGCCTCAGACGTCGAAATCACCGTTGGTTCTACCTACACCACCCCATCCCCCAGCCCAAAGAGTTAAATACCAAAGCGTGTTACAATAGCTGGAAATGACTGATATTGAAATAAATGAGGATTTCAAAAAAGCCCTAGATCTGGCCGAATGTTTAAATAAAAATCTATTTATCACCGGTCGGGCCGGTACCGGAAAATCTACCTTACTTAAATATTTCAGGGAACACACCCAGAAAAAAATTGCCGTTATTGCCCCCACCGGAGTGGCCGCTGTAAATATTGGCGGGCAAACGGTTCATTCATTTTTTGGTTTTAGACCGGATATTACAGTTAATAAGGTCGAAAGAGATTATAAAAAAGTCCGAAAAGCCAAACTTTACGCCCAACTTGACGCTTTGGTAATTGATGAAATTTCCATGGTTCGGGCTGATTTATTGGACTGCGTAAACGCCTTTCTAAAAATGCATGGCCGAGTTAAGGGGAAACCGTTTGGGGGAATTCAGATGATTTTTTTTGGAGATCTTTATCAACTTCCACCCGTGGTTACCTCCAGTGAAAAAGAAATTTTTGAGGATGTTTACAAAAGCCCGTATTTTTTCAATGCTAACGTAATGAATGAAATTACTTTAGAAATAGTCGAGTTAAATAAAATCTATAGACAGAAAGACGGCACTTTTATTGATATCTTAAATTCTGTCAGAAATAAAAGTATCGCTGATAATTTATTGGATGTCTTAAACTCCAGATTGGACCCCCTTTTTGAAATTCCCGATAATGATTTTTATATCTACTTAACTACAACTAACGCAAAAGCCGACCTCATCAACAACGAACGGCTAAATAAGTTAAAAACTCCTGAATTTCAGTTTGATGCCAATATTACAGGTAAATTTGATGAAAAGTGTGCTCCTGCCCCGATATCACTCTACTTAAAAGCCGGGGCTCATATTATGTTGGTCAATAATGATAAGAAGGGAAGATACATTAACGGGACAGTAGGAAAACTGATAAAGATTAACCAAAAAGAAGATACTTTAACGGTTCAATTATCTTCGGGGAAAAAAATTGAAGTTTACCCATATACTTGGGAGATGTACCGTTTTCAGTATAACGAAAAAGACAAAAGGATTGAGTCCGAAACCGTTGGTTCATTCACCCAATTTCCGATTATTTTGGCCTGGGCCATAACAATCCATAAATCCCAAGGCAAAACTTTTGAAAAAGCCATTATTGACATGGATAAGGGTGCTTTCACGCACGGCCAAACCTACGTGGCTCTTTCCCGTTGTGTTAGCCTGGAAGGACTGGTCCTTAAAAAACCGATTGAGGAACGCCATATCATGGTTGACTGGCGTGTTTCCAAGTTTTTGACTGAATACACCTACAAGAAGGTAAATGCCGTTTTTTCAATCGAGTCAAAAACAAAAATCATCGAAAGCGCAATCAGAGATGACAAAAAAATAACCATTACTTATTTAAAAGCTAACGATACAAAAACTCAACGCGTGGTTAAACCTTTTGAAACAGGAGAAATGTTTTATAAAGATATACCTTTTTTGGGTTTTAGGGGTTTTGACGAATTAATGGGTGAAGAAAGGGTATTTAAAACAGAAAGAGTTCTGGAAATTAAAATCGTGTAAACTGTTGTATAAATTATGAAAATATTTTGTACAAACACTAGTTGTATGGTCATATTAAAACAAAATGTCACTTTTTGACATTTTGTTTGGCAAGCATAAAATTCCTATATATCAAACTCAAATTAGAAGATGTCAAGTATCCCTTTTGGTAGACAAAAAGTCTAAGTGGGCAGGTGGGTGAAGATTGAGTGCTAACTAGTCTTTTTTCTACCTGATTTAATTATTTTTGCGTTGTCATCCATTACCCCAAAACGAGTCCCTCTTGTCGCATTAAGAGCTTCATTCACTAAAGGCCTTGGAACTGCCAGATATGGAGTTCTTGTTGATCCAGCAAGCTGTTGTTTTGCATGTCCAAAAGCCTTTGGGTCAATTTCTATCTCAATTGCTTGGTTATCTGTGCGAATATCAACGCCTCTGTCCGAGTGATACTCAGCTCCTTTGATCCTAGCTATTTTATTTGCTATTTGCTTATGCTTTCGACTTTCCATAATATTTTCTTCCTACTTTTGCTGTTCATACACAGGTAGGGGGTATGACATTGCCAACTTATCATCAAGGTAAATTTCAACCCAATACACACCTGGTTTTTCAAAGTTGGTGTTCACAAAGCCGTTAACAATATCTGCTCCGTTAATTTCTTCTTTCAGTATAAATTCTTGATCTGGTATTTCGGCTATTGTCTTCTTCAAGTCAGGATTCTTTATTACGGTTTTTTGTTTGAAAGTTCCCTTGCCATAAATCCACCTGTTTGCGATAAAGAACTGGGCAATAACGCCAGTGCGTACAAAATTACTGAATACACCAATAAATACCGGCTTGTTGCCCTGCTTCGCAACGCCATCGCACAAAACAGAAAATTGCAAAATCGGCTTGCTCTTTTCTTCTGCCACTGGTGGTGTGATGTTACCTTTTACCATATTTTTGTGATAAATCCTTTATAAAATTCTTCTCGATAGGCACGGAGAAAGTATCAGTTTCCAAAACGGTCATCACTTGTCGATATTCCACTAAGTTTTCAGTCAGAAGTCGCTCGTTCCGATTATTTCTCATCATATCGTCATATAGTTTGTGTAGTCGCCAAACTGACTCCCAAACTTCTGGGTCAAAGCCTTTATTACCCGGACAGACGACATTAAACCCAAGTTCTTGGGCTTTATCCGTGCCTATCGCATAGCCGTGGGAATAGTAGCCCTCAGTTAGCTGGTGTGCGATATTTTTGTGTTTTGGCACTTTCTTTTTTGAGTCATTTACATCCGCTTCCTCAACATCCTTATCTTTCAAAAGACCACTCATGTGTAAGAGGTCGGAAGCGTATTGTTTTGCGCTCTGTATCGAAAGAGTGTAGATCTCAAGCACCTTGAGATCAATTTTCTCAATTAAGGGCATGTATTTCAAAGCTTTTTCTTGATTATCTTCAGTCAGTCCCTCAATCACCTTCAACGCGTCTTTGATGGATAGAGCCGACACCTGCATTGTCCGGCCGTACTCATCTGGTATACGAATTTGAGGGTCAATTGGCCCAAGTTCCGATGATGGCCCCATCAAAAGCGTGTCTGCGCCCAAAGATAGCAAAGTCGCGGCACTTTTCGCATAGTAGGGGATGATTACGTTAAATTGCACGGCGTATTGCCTGCACCAGCGTGACATATTGAAAGCTTGGTCGGCAAATCCGCCGGGGCTTAACAAAAAGAGATCGAGTTTTTCTTGCTTGCCGACTTCCTGCAGGAGTTCAAAGAAAATCTCCGCGTGTTGCGCGTCCAATGTATCATGCGAGTAAAATACAAAAACCTTGGAGCCACGCTTTTGCTGGATACTTTTGATAAGTTCAATCCGCGCCTGTCGTAAACTCTTTTCAAAATTTTGGTTATGCTGGCTACGCTTTTGATTAAGCTCAATAGAAACTGGCAAAGCAGCACCCTCGCCACCTTCCTCTGGTTTCCTCGGAGCTGGCTCTGTTAGCTCCAGTTTTTTTGGTTGTTTTGGATCATTGCTCATATCGGATTTCATTATTGGTGGACGGGTAATAATATGGGTTCACTTGACGCAAATAATCATCAAGAGGGTTATCGTTCTGCGGATAAGGCGGTGTTTTACCTTGGTATTTATCTTTGTATGCATCATAAAGCTCACGGACACTTTTCCTTTTACTTTCCAATACCGGCCTTTCCTTCTGATCAGAAACCAAAAAAACTCCATAAGTACAATTAAACACCTCGCAAAACTTAAGTAGTTCCTCAACCGCAATCTTGCGCTTTCCTTGTTCTATTGAAATAACCGCCCCGCGAGACAAACCGACTTTTTCTGCAAGTTCTCCCTGAGTTATTCCGGCCTTTTGGCGAAAATTCTGAATTTTTTTGTGGAGATCTGATGCGTTTTTCATAACTCTTATATTCTAAAGAGAATGTAGCAAAATCAAACATAGATGTCAAGTTTTAATACAACACCATTTTGGGACGAGGTTCGACTCTCTTTACCCGTATTTCCTACTCCCAGGCTAAACCTCATAAAACAAAAAACCTGGTTTGAACCAGGCTATTTGTTGAATTCAGGGCTAAATTTGAAGAAATTTCAATTTATTCTCGTTATGAGCTGGATACCGTAATTGGCTCGGACCTAAAACAACATCTACTCGACCCCGACTTACCACTAATTTTTAAAATAAAAATAGGTCTTCGCTACTACATTACAGCTGATATGATTTTACAGCTAAATGTATTTAAAGACTATCTTGAGAAAATAAATCCATTTCTGTTTCTGGAAGTATTCGGAAAATCTAAAAGTAATAAGGCGTAAGAACTTACAATTGTATTATATTGTATAATCCGGGCATGCTGGAAAACTGGAGATATAATCGTTCTCTTGAAGCTAATGGCAAACAAAACAAGCCTAATACACGAGATATTTTCTTTGAACAGGAATACGTTACACAACTGGCGTTAGACTCTCTTGGTGTGAGGGAAACATCATCACCTTCCGAAGTAAGTAAAGTAGGAAGTTTATTCATGGCACCTGAATCAATACCAGGATTAAGAGCACCATATGCGGTTGAAGTTTTGGGGATGCCTGGTGCAGGTAAAACGACGATGATCAACCGCTACCTAGGAGAATTGTGGCAAAGAAAGGAAAGAAGTAAAGTTGCTTTTGTTGACGAAGGTGTCAAATCAATAAAAGGAGAATATGGAGATTTAAGATATTCCGACCCTTTTTCATATTCTCTATTAGGCGGCACGGCAACTTTTGTAGATTATATTGGTGCGTTAAAAAATGTTAACTCAGGAATGAGAATGATCGTTTCAGATAGAGATCAGATTGATAGGCGAACTTTTAGAAGAGCCTTATTTAGCCGAGGGGATGTTTCACCAGCCATTATGGAAGATGAGGGACAGTTCATTCATGGATTAGAAAATACTCCTGTTCAGGTATGTGGAATTGTTATGTTAATGATTCGACCTGAAAAAACATTAGAAAGAGTTAATAAAGTGGGACCTGTCACAAATAATGATTTTTTAACAAGGCTTTACGAACAATATTGGCGTTTGCATCAAGAAATGCTGCATGGTGAAATTCCCTACAGGGTTTATACCTGTATTAATGCTGAGGAAAATGAAGAAAACGTCTATGAAAGATTCAAATATGCCTTAGATACGATGCTAAATATTCATACCATTTATCTAACTGCACTAACTCAAGTATTTCCTGAAGAAGTTGATCAAGTAAGGGAAAGTATAAAAGCTCCACAACTGACGCATGCTCAAAAGGTTTTAGGAGAAAAACTGGGCGGGAGGGTTTTAGTTGTTGGAGGAGATGAGATGAAATCTGACGAAGAAATATTAGATAAACCATTTATCGAAGGACTAAGGTTAAAAAACACTGTTAGAAAATAGGTCCGACTCCGGTTACCGGTATAAACTTCCTCAGGCTAAAGATAAAACGTTAAAAATAGTGGCTAGAACTCGGGATAATGTTGATTTCTTGAGGAAAATTTGGGAAAACACAAAAACATTTCGCTATGGAGCGGGTAGGGGGAATCGGACCCCCATCAAAAGCTTGGAAAGCTCCTATTCTACCATTGAACCATACCCGCGAATGCTAATGAGCGAGGATGGTCAAGGGCCAAGCTTGCTTACCATTGAACCATACCCGCCTACGCCAAGGCTTCGGCAGGGCAAGCCCGCCAAAACCAGTCGGAGTGGTGAGACTCGAACTCACGGTCTCCGCGTCCCAAACGCGGCGCTCTACCAACTGAGCCACACTCCGTTTCTACAAAGAGTAAGCTCGGTTGGAGAAGCTTTGCTTCACAACTGAGCCACACTCCGTACAGCTCAATGATACCCCAAAAGAGGCTGTAATTCTAGCTACTCAGATTGAAGAAATTTCCTTTTGCGAGAAAGTAACCCTTGATCAATATTCAAACTATTTTTTTCAAGTATTGATAATGTTGCAACGACAGAAGGATTATCTAGATTATGTAATTTTATCCGATCATGAAATCGTTGATAAAGTGGAGTTAAAAATTCATCAGCCCATGAAGGCGTTAAAACTACCACACCCGCAAAGTCGACAACAATCTCATCACCGGTAGAGGCTCCATTTAACACTGGCTGAAATGCTAACCACGCTTCTTTCCCAGAAGGTCGTGATACTAACGTTTTACCAAACTTTTCCAACTGAATAATCATACAAGATTTTCAAATCCTATTATAGCAAAACAACCTCCAATAGAGGTTTTTGCTGATTTTATAGTAATATATTTTTTGTTCATTTTTAAATACAGCCATGCATCACCTGTCTGAAAATAGAGTGTAAAGGGATTAGTAACAACAACCGATCTAACAAATTTTAGTCCATTTCCCCGTGCTTCCGGATACCTGCCAGATATTGTTTCTGTAAACGCTACTTTTAAGGCCTCACTTGCATTACTTAATTCAGGTCGTACTCGTTTCAAAGTGGTCATGACTCCCTGTCCGCGATCTGCCAAAACAATATTTTTATTATATAGGTTATAGGAAAAAAAGATGCCAGTAATGTCCGGCCAATTACCCAGGTTGTGATCAAATGAGTTGTTACCAATTTCACCGGCCACAGCAGTAATAAGTGATACTGTATTCAGCGAAGCAATGTTACCAAGTTCTGACTGAAAATGTTCTAGTCGAGCTTGAAATACATCCCGCGTCGGACAGTACATATCCTTTTTGGGCTCAATTGCATGAACATCCCCTGCCCATTTTTTAGCTATGGTAGAAATGTCTTGTGAGAATTTATCAATATCCGACTGATGATAGTAACGGTGACCACGCAAACCGTCGCGGATCGATGTCAAGCGTCCGGTTAAATCCCATCTCCTCAGTGTGTCAATCGAAACACCAAGCAGTTTTGCGGCTTCCCCAATTGAAATAAGTTTATTTTGCATAGATAAATGATTGAATCTGAGTATATTCTATCAAAATTACACAAATTTGTCCAGTGGTTGATTTATGCAAAAAGACTGTTATTTTGGTGCCGAGGAGCGTACTCAAATCGAACCTCCTTGGCTACTTCAATGATACCTCAAAGGAGGCTCAAATTCTAGCGTGGCAGTTAGAGGAGTTTAATAAATTCGTGTTCACTTATTGACAAAGAGCGTTGTTAGGTTAGTATATGTCGATCAATATGCTTATTAAATGTGAGTCTAACGAGGAGCTTGTATCTGTTCAGAAGGTACGTAATTTTCCGGCAGGTCTCACTCTTTTGCCTAATGGTCGCTGTGCTGGGTGCACAGCAACGGCAATTCCAGTTGGAGACGTTGAACCAAGATTCGTACACGTGCATAACAGTAACGTGCAAATGTGCGCACCGGTTCAGGATTCAAATACTATTGAAAATCGGGTAATGGCTCTAAAAGCTCTGGGGCGAGAGGAAGAAGCCCAGAAATTGACATCTCAATTGGGAAATATTCTTAGGGGAAACAGAAGTAGGTTAGGAATCTAAGTTCTATTCTATTTTTCTTCAAGGGACTTCTTTATTACAACATTACCTAAATTCTTGTGCCGAGGAGAGGACTCGCGATACATTCCACACTTGTTATGTGTCAAGGCCTATCCAAGAGCACGAGCGAATGCGAGTGCCAAGTTCGGTCTTATACTCGAACCTAACCAACTACTACAACGATAATTCTACCACAGCAGAGGCTAAAATATTAGCAGCCCAAGTTCTCAAAACGATCGCAACACCTTAAAGGGTAGTTTTTAGGTATCATCACCTCCATGGGAATTAGAATGGAGGTGAGTAAAATACCAAAGTATAGAAAACTAACTAAGGCAGACAG
>Ga0208958_1003932_pt1 | contig 11066 bp, 9 predicted proteins | sample RifOxyB1_FD_184032 | JGI IMG/M metagenome (GOLD analysis project Ga0208958, IMG submission 184032) | Soil microbial communities from Rifle, Colorado - Rifle Oxygen_injection B1 (SPAdes) | ecosystem: Environmental > Terrestrial > Deep subsurface > Rock core/Sediment | place: Rifle, Colorado...
TCTTTAAGGGACTCCATCACCAGTTTCTCCCCAGCTAAATTACTCACCAAATCACTAATAGTTTTTGCCGGCACCGCAAGTTCCCCTTCTATCTCCACTTTTGCGCCCACCGAAGCTACCAAACTTGTTTCCAAATTCGTCGCCCTCACAATAAGTCTCGTTCCTTTCGCTTCAAACACAAAGTTCTCAAGAATTGGCAATTGAGATCTCGAGCTCACGAACCTCGATGAAAGACTTAGAAGTTTAGAAAATTCCCCTTGAAGTACTGTTACCTTCATTACTAGCCATTATAAGTTCTTTGAATTAATAATCAACAATTCATTCCTATTATTCTCAATTCTTGATTCTGTATTCTTCATTCTTATTACTAGTAGCAGTAGTAGTAGGTCTTGTGGATATTCCGGATAACTAGCCGTGTTTGAATCAAAAATCCATTGTGCACATCACGCTCATCTCTCTTGTGGACAAAAATGTGGATAACTTTGTTTTCACTGTGTATAAGTGGATAACACTCCTAGAAGCTATTTTTAATCCTCAATATATCCTCACGGATACCCACATCATTTGATGCCATTTTGGTTATTTTATCCACCGCATGCATGACAGTTGTGTGATCTCGTCCGCCAATCATTCTCCCCACTTCCTCATATGGCATACTAAGTTCCGTTCGTAGTAGGTACATCAGTATTTGTCTTGGTTGTGAAATCAGCCTTGCCCGTGCTTTTCCTGTCATTGCTCGCCGGCTGATTGAATAATGTCCGCAGACGCTATCCATCAACTTATCTGGTGAAACAATCTTTCTCTTCTCTTCCTCCCCTATTCCTTTTCCTAGTATTGTTTTTATTGTCTCCTCAGTTATCTCAACGTTACGGAGTTTTACCTCGCTCATTAAACGAATTAAAAATCCTTCGATTTTTCTTGCCGTGTCAAGATTGCCGGCAATTAGGTGAATCAAAGGCATCTCAATCGGGAGTCCCTTCTCTCGCGCCTTAATCTGAGTAATTGCGCACCGGAGTTCAAAATCAGGCGGTCCCACATCCACAATTAAACCCGCTTCGAATCTGCTTTTCAAACGGTCTTCAAGGCCTTGTATTTCCGTTGGCCGTTTGTCGCTTGTCAGGATTATTTGTCCCCCGCTTGCCGTCACGGTATTAAAAGTATGAAAAAACTCATCCTGAACGGCATCTTTCCCAGCGATAAACTGAATATCATCAATAAACAATGCGTCTAACTGTCGGTACTTTTCTCTCACCCTCTGAGTCGTCTTGCTTCGAATGCCCATCACAATATCATTGGTAAAGTCCTCCCCCGTGCAAACCACGATCTTACTATTAGTGTTTTTTTCCACCAAAACATAAGCCACCGCATGCATTAAATGTGTTTTTCCGACCCCCACCCCACCCCACATATACAAAGGGTTGTAAGAATCACCTGGTTTTTGAGCAACGGCCTCACAGGCAGCGTGTGCCATTTGGTTTGAACCGGAGACGGCAAAATTCTCAAAAGTAAATCCCGGCCGAACCCTTATATCAGCCAGCTTTCTGGTGACCTCTTCGCTTTCTGTTCTTTCCTCAAACAATGGCGTCAAGTCATTATTATTAATCTGTCCGCTCAAATTTTGCTTTACCACAAAAGTCAAATCACTGGGGGCATCAATTGTTTTTATTAGAGCGTCCTGAAGTAGCCCGAAATATCGCTTTTCTACCGTTGCCTTAATAAACGATGAAGTACAGCCAATCTCCGCGATATATCTTTTATCGTCGACCTTCCTCAAGCTAAGTAAATGTGTTTGTGAAAGCCACGTCGAATAAATCGCACTTGAAACACTCACTCTCACGCTATCCAAAACCTCTCGCCAAACTTTTTCTTTATCCACTTTACCCATCTGTCTTTGTTGCCTCAGTTCTACTTTTTTATCCACAATTCGTCAACCCCTAAAATATCCGAATCAAAGTTCTACTTTATTAAATTTTAAATTAAAAATTTAAAATTGCTTGTGATATAATCACTCTGAATGTCAACCAAAAGAACATATCAACCCAGTAAAGTTAGAAGAGCCAGGCGCTTTGGCTTTCGTAATCGAAGCACTGCTATCCTAAAGAGCCGAAGAGCCAAGGGGCGTAAAAGGCTCACTCAATAATGCTTGCTCGTAAATTTACATTAAAAAGTCGTACTGATTTTGCAAAGGTCAAAAAAGAAGGCAAACCCGTTCCTAGTGATTCCTATACTCTCCTTGTTTGCTATCGCGGCGATAGAGAGCCTTCCCGTTTTGGCTTTATTATTTCAACCAAAGTTAGTAAAAAAGCCAGCCTTCGAAATCGTGCCAAGCGCGCTCTTTCAGAAGGAGTTCGCTTTGTAAGTTTTAACATCAAACCGGGCTACGATTGTCTTTTTCTAGGCAAATCAATTATTGTAAAAAAGTACACTCAAGATCTTATGACCGAAGTCGCCTACACGCTTAAGAAAGCCCGTCTCTATAACTCATGATCACTTTTATTAAACTCTATCAAAAATTCTTTCCCACTCTTCTTAGTGTTCTTTTTGGCAAAGGCTGTCGGTTTCAGCCAACCTGTTCTGAATATGCCAAAGAAGCCCTGCATCTTCACGGTCTGGCTAAGGGCACCTTATTGTCACTTAAACGTCTTTCTCAGTGTCATCCCCTCGGTTCATCCGGGTACGATCCCGTACCTAAAAACCTACAAGCTAATAAGCTAATCAGCTAAGCTATGAATATTTTCACCGTCCTATTAACCCAGCCTCTGACTAATGGTCTTGCCCTGTCTTACCGTCTTTTAGGGAGTAATATGGGCCTCGCCATCATTGGCTTCTCCCTTTTCTTGCGCGCAGCCTTGAGTCCCCTCACTAAGCCTTACATGAATTCGATGGCCAAAATGAAAGAACTTACCCCTGAGCTCAATAAAATTAAGGCCAAACATAAAAACGACAAGACCAAGCTTATGCAAGCCCAAGCTGAGTTTTACAAGCAAAAAGGCGTTAATCCCGGTGCTGGCTGCCTCCCTTATTTGCTTCAAATTATTATTCTTATCGCTCTCTTCAATGTTTTCACCCGCGTTCTTGCGAGTAACGGCGATATCCTCGCCAAATTCAACACTCTTCTTTACGAACCACTGAAATTTCCACTTGGCACCGCCATAAATACCCACTTTCTTTATCTTGATATCACCAAGCCCGATGTTATCAATGTTGCTAATCTGCCATTCGGGATTCCCGGCCCCCTTGTTATCCTTGCCGCCCTTGTTCAGTTTGTCTCCGCCAAGATTACGATGCCTTTTGTTGAAGCAGAAAAGAAACTTGCCAAAGCCACACCCAAAGCCGGTGACGACATTCAGGTCGCTATGCAAAGCTCCATGGTCTACACCTTTCCTCTAATGACTCTTTTCATTGGTATGCAATTTCCTTCCGGGCTTGCCTTATATTGGCTAATCTTTTCTTTATCCCAGGCTTATACCCAATATCGTTCTTCAGGTTGGGGGGGCGCTACCCCTTGGCTAAAAAGGGTTGGTCTGCTAGAATAAGCGCCAACCATGGCAAAAGAAAACAATCTTGTTAAAGATGCCCAAGTCTTGATTGATGAGTTAATTAATCTCCTATCTTTTGATGCCCGAGCCACTGTTTCTCTGGATACGACAGCCGAGGAGCCAGTTCTTAAAATAAACATCGAAGCCGCTGACTCTGGTCTTCTCATTGGCGCCCACGGGGCTACCGTCAATGCCATTCAATCTTTCATTGCCCTTGCTCTTCGCCAAAAAACCAATGAGTGGCACACCGTTTCCGTTGATGTTGGCGATTGGCGTGCTCGTCACGAGGACTATCTCAAAAATCTTGCTCGTCAAGCCGCCGAGCGAGCCGTTGCTACGGGAGAACCCCAAAATCTATATAACCTTACTCCCGCGCAAAGGCGCATCATTCACGTTTATCTTGCCGAAGAAAAGGGCATTGAAACCGAGTCTCTCGGCGAAGGTGAGTCACGTTATCTCATCATTAAGCCCAAGTGAAGCTTCACGAACGCCTTTTTCAGCTACTTATTTTTTTCCTTCCTAGTCAACTTGGCCTTCACTTTTGGCCCACGTGGTCGTTTGTCAGAGGTCTTCGTGTCGACTATCTCGCCCCCACTATTTATTTTACCGATCTTCTTCTTCTGGCCACCATCCTTTTTTGGCTTCTTGAATCAAAGCCTGACTTTAAGTTTTCACCCAAACAACTTTTCTCCGCTATTCTGGTTTTAAGCTTCTTTGTTCTGAATCTAGTTTTTGCCGTCACACCTCTCGTAGCTTTTATCAAGATTGTTCGGCTCACGGAGCTTCTTCTCTTTTATTATTATCTTATTTGTAATCCTCAAAGCCTAAAACTCATTTTCAAGCCTCTATCCCTTGCTGTTATTTATACTTTTATGCTTTCTGTTTTCCAGCTCTATTTTCAAAAAACCATTGGAGGTCCATTTTACTGGCTTGGCGAAAGAACCTTTGATGCATCAACTCCCGCCATTGCCGAGTTTACTTTTTTAGGTCGTGAATATCTTCGCCCCTATGCTACCTTTTCTCACCCCAACACTCTTGCAGGCTTTATGTTGGTTAGCGCTCTTTTATTGTTTCCCAGTTTACTAAGTCTTCTCGCCTTTCTTCTCGTCTTAATTTCCTTTTCTCAAAATGCCTGGCTTGCCGTCGCTATTCTACTGTCAATTTCAGTAATTAAAGTTAATAAATCCTTCACTCGCTTTTTTATCTTTGTTACCTTTATGGTGTCTTTTATTTTCCCCTTTACCCCATATTTGCTTGGAGCAAAAAGGCAAGCTCTCTCTTTTGAAGCCTTTCGTCTGTTTTCCCATGCCCCTATTTTCGGTATTGGTCAGGGGAACTACATTCCCGCTGCCGTTACTTTTCAAAACTCTTTCCTTCTTCAACCAGTCCATAACATTTATTTATTAATTCTTGTAGAAGCAGGTACTCTTGGCCTTCTGTTAACCTACTATTTTCTAAATAAGATCAAATTAACCCTGCCGCTAATTGCCATATTACTGACAGGCATCTTTGATCATTACTGGTTGACGCAAACACAAACACAGTTATTATTAGTTCTTGTTCTCGCATTTGCTAAACTAAATAAGACATGGATAAAGAATTGACAATTTATTGCGATGGTGCCTCAAGGGGCAACCCCGGCCCGGCTTCTGCCGCATATGTCGTTATGGATGGCCAAGAAGTAATTTTTGAAGCCGGCCAGAAGCTTGGTGTGGCAACCAATAACGTTGCCGAGTACGAAGCCATTCTTGCCGCTCACGACTGGCTTTCACAGAATTCTGAAATCATTAGAAACTTCACTGCTGTGAAATTCATTCTTGATTCAGAATTAGCAACAAAACAATTAAACGGCATCTACAAAATCAAAAACCAGGCACTTATTTTACTTGTTACAAAGATCAAGTCCCAGCAAAAGCAAATTAATATTCCCATTACTTTCACCCATGTCAAAAGACACAAAAACACCCGGGCAGACGCTCTTGCCAATCAAGCTTTGGATGGCAACTTGCCCGCTAAGCGGGGTGTGTAAACAGCCTTTGTTCTTCACGTGGTCTAAATAGAAAACTTACCCAGTCTAAGCCTGAAAAGCAATTTTGGTTAATGCAGAAATCGCATTTTCCTACACTTCACGTAGACGTTACACGCGCCTTGTGAAGATAATTTCCGAATGGTAGATTGTAAACATGCCAGAGGACATTTTAATTTTGGTAAATAACCCCGCGCTTGCCAAGCCACTTCAAGATGAATTTAAAAGTCTTAATCTTTCGTCAACGGTATCCGCTAAGATTTCTAAAGAACCTTTTCGCTACCTTATTGCTATCGCTTCCGAAAAGCCAAGCCTTGTCAAAGATGCTTTTAATTACTCTCAAAGGTTCCCTGGCACAAAAACCACTATTGTTTGCTCCGTCAATTCAAACGCAAAACCCCCCAAAAACATTTTAGATAAAATCCTTTTTGCGCAAAAAAATAATAATAACCCTAAACTTATTTTTTCCGGAGCACTAGTCGCGCCAAACTACACTCCCAAATCAGGCCCACACTTTACCCGCGTTTCGGATCTCGTGAAACCCATTCTTCACGATCTGTTTGCATTCACCCATGCCTCTGTGTCTGAGTCTGAAGTTCCTCTTTATACTTCAAATCTTGATGACAGCGAACTGGCCTTAAAAAAAGCCGTAAAACCTCTCAAAATAAAGATAAACCTCACGCGCGTTCATCTCTCTAAAAAATCCATTCTGCTTACATCTCTCTTACTTTTTTGGAGTCTCGTTCTCCCCTTTGTCCTTCTGTTTATTTCTGCAGCTTCCTTAGCCGTTTCAGTAAAAAGTTTGAGTGCTGGAAAATTTAAAACCTCAGCTTTTTTATCAGAAATATCACGCTTCACTTCCGCCTTGGGCGAAACTGGTTTCCAAATCCACTCTCGGTTTCCTGTTCTAAACACCTTTTCCGAATCTGCTGTTAACGCCTCGCGTATTGTCGAGAGTGGCGCGAGCTTGGTTATTAGGTCTACAAAGCTCGTCAGTAACAGCAATCAATTCATCAATAACATTTTTACAGACACAGAATTCGACTCCACGTCGTATTCCAAGGAGCTTTATTTCGAGCTCGACCATTTCTACAGGGAATCATCATTTCTGGAGGCCAACCTTAAAAGTTTTCCCAAGTTTCTTGTCGATTTTATGCCCCAGCCAAACGCCTTTGCCAGCTATCGTCAATATCTTTATTCTGCCCGAGAATTGGCGATGGCTCTCCCAAACCTTTTGGGTACCGAAAAATCCGTCACCTATCTTATTCTTTTTCAAAATAATATGGAATTAAGGCCGACAGGTGGCTTTATCGGCTCCTTTGCCCTAGCAACCTTTCAAAACGGCAAACTCATCGACCTTCCCGTATACGATGTTTATTCCGCCGATGGCCAGCTCAAAGGTTTTATCAGGCCACCAGCTCCTATTGCCGATGTTCTTGGTGAGGAAAGTTGGTTCATGCGCGACTCAAATTGGGATCCCGACTTTGCCATTTCCGCCCAAAGAGCCGAATGGTTTCTTGATAAAACACTTGACCGCACGGTCGACGGCGTCATTGCTATTGATCTTAATTTTCTTCGTGATTTGTTAACAATCGCTGGACCGATTCGTTTGGCTGATTTCAATGATGAAATTACCGCGCAAAATTTCTATCAAAAAATTCAGTATGAAGTCGAAGCAGACTTTTTTCCCGGTTCACGCAAAAAAGCCAATTATCTAGGTTCACTTACAAGTACACTTATAAGTAAGCTCACAAGTTTCGATAACCAAAGGAAGCTTCAATTAGCCCGTATTCTTTTAAACAGTCTTAATTCAAGAAGTGTCCAAATCTACCTTCATGATCACAAAGCCCAAAACATTGCCCAAGTTCTAGGATGGAGTGGGGAAGTGGTCGTTCCTATGTGTGAAGGTAACTGTCATGTTTTTTGGCTCGGGCTTGTTGAGGCCAATTTGGGTGTAAATAAAGCCAATCTGTTTGTAAAACGTCAAGCAGATGTTTCGGTAAACATCAAAACCAACATTGTTGAAAACGCACTTGTTCTTAAATATCAAAACACGAGCACTGAGGTAAGCAAAACCCCTGAGTATCGCTACAAAAATTACCTTCGATTAATTCTTCCAAAGGACGCGAACATTATTTCGGTTACGAGTTCTCAAAATAACAAAACTGCCACTCACATTCCTGAGATTACTTTTCTTCCAGATCATATTGAAGCCGGCATTCTTTTGGATCTCCCGCCTAAATCAAACCTTTCTCTTAGTGTAAATTGGACTCAACCGCTCACCGCCAATCTAAACAATACTCCCGGCCAAATCAAACTCTTTTGGCGTAAGCAGGCTGGTATCGAAAGCCTGCCATCTACCATCAATCTTAGTTTCTCAAGCAGTCCCGGCTTGACCGATGGCAAGACGGTTCGCTATAATACAAACCTGTCCCAAGACTTCGAGTCAAGTTTTTCTTGGTAACAGGTCTTATTCAGTAATCATATGAAAAATCAACCGGTCACGCTAAAAGCAGAAAAAAGAGATGTGCTTAAAAAGAAAGTAAAATCTCTACGTAAGGATGGCATTCTTCCCGCTAATGTTTTTGGTAAAAAAATTAAGTCACAAGCCATAATGCTTCCTATGAGCGATTTTCTTACAGCCTACGCCAAGGCAGGGGAGACTGGTTTAATTGAATTAAATATCGGTAAAGAAAAAAACCCGGTTCTTGTCTCCGAAGTCCAAATTCACCCCGTGACGAGCTCTCCCCTTCATGTTGACTTTCGCCAAGTCGATCTAAAAGAAAAAGTTGTTGCCACTGTAGCTTTCGTCATTGTTGGCGAGTCTCCCGCTGAAAAAACGGGATTGGGCAATGTTGTTCAGCATCTTTCTGAAGTCGAAGTCGAAGCTTTGCCAATGGATCTCCCCGACGAGTTTCAAGTTGATTCGTCTGTTCTTTCTGAAGTAGATCAAGCCATTGCCATTAAGGATCTCGTATTTGATAAATCAAAAATCACCCTCAAAGCCGACCCTGAACAAATTATTGCCAAAGTAGAACCTCTTCAAAAAGAAGAAGTTGTTGCCCCTCCCGTTTCTGAAGAAGCCGCAGTTGAGTCTGGAAGTGACGCTGAAGTTAAGCCAGAACCTGACACCCCAGAAGCCAAAGAAAAAGAAGGGTCACCCAAAGAATAAACTAGTTTTTCTCTATCTTTACTCCCAAGACTTCCGCCTTCCGCTCATAGCTTTCCCCCAGATCAAATCTCCCCAATCGTCGATTTTCGTTAGCCATTTCTAAATATGCCGCGCCATATGTGGGGTTTTGGTCAATAATTTCTTCCCAATAGTTTAGGGTTATTTCTGAATTAAGAGGTGGAATCACGGCATTTTTCGTTAAATAAATATAGAAATTAGTTCCTGATAAAAACAAAATAAATAACACTATCGAGTATTGAAGAAGTCGGGCAGGTAACGCGGGCATAAATCATCCTACCAAAAAATTTACGCCTTTGGCCAGTCCGAATTAATTAGAAGCTCGTTTTCGTTTTTAAATCCATTAATCCAAATGGCTTCCGTCACAAAAGGCATAAAAGGGTGAGCCAATTTTAATGATTGAATTAGTACGTATTCCAAAAACGGCTGAGCATCCTCGCGCCGCAACTTACTTTTTTCTAAATAACAATCAGCGAAAACTTTCCAAATAAAGCTGTATACTTCTTCGAGCGCTTCATTCAATCGGTATTTATCAAGTAATTTTGTAATTTTTTTAGAAGATTTATTTAACTCGCTCAAAATCCACTTATCATCTTCATGTTTCACTCTTGGTCTTGCCATCTCCAAATTAAATTTTTTTGTTTTTCCTTCCTCATTTTGTAGGACGTATCGCGCGACATTCCACATCTTATTCGCAAAATTCCTTTGTCCTCGGATATTGTCCTCACTCAAAGCCACATCGTTTTCGGTAAGCGCCCCCCAAGTAATTCCCATTCGCAGCGCATCCGAACCATATTTATCAACCATCACCAAGGGATTAATTACATTGCCTTTCGATTTACTTATCTTTTGTCCCTCGCGATCCCGAACCAGCCCGTGAATTAAAACTTCATTAAAAGGGACATCATTTGTTCGATAAAGTCCAAGCATAATCATCCTCAGGACCCAAAAGGGGAGTATGTCATATGCTGTTTCCATCACAGAAGTTGGGTAAAAATAATTAAAGTCCTCATCAGAAATTGATTGGAGTGTTGCGTAAGGCCATTGACCACTTGAAAACCAAGTATCAAAAGTATCCGTGTCTTGAGTCAGTTTTCCGCTTCTACATTTGGCACATTCCTGGGGGATAGCCCCTTCCGTAATCGTCCATTCTAAGCATTTCTCACATCGAAAAGCAGGGATTCGCATTCCCCAAACAATTTGTCGGCTAATGTTCCAATCACGTAAATTTTTAAGCCAGTGTTTGGCAATTTTTTCATATCTCCTTGTCGTGAACTTTACACGGCCGTCACAAATAGCCTTAAATGAACTTTCTGCCAAAGTTTTGGTTGCCACAAACCATTGTTTAAGAATCAAAGGCTCAATAATATTCTTACAGCGATAACATGTTCCCACAGTGTGTTCAATTTCTTCAGTTTTAACTAATAAGCCCAAATACGTAAGGTCTTTCACGATCTCATCACGCGCCGCCAAGGCTTTCATCCCCACATATTTTTCCGGGGTGTTAATCATTCGGCCACTCTTATCAATCACTTCAACGATCGGCAAACCGTGCTTGCTGCCGATCGCAAAATCAACTGCATCATGCCCAGGCGTAACTTTCAAAGCGCCTGTTCCAAACTTGGGATCAACAAGAATGTCGGTAATAATCGGAATTTGCCTGCCAACAATTGGAATTGTTGCCGTTTTGCCAATCAGTGATTTTGCTCGTTTATCTTTAGGATTAATCGCAATTGCTACATCAGCAAATATTGTCTCTGGTCTTGTTGTGGCAATGGTCAAGGTTTTGTAATTCAAATAATAAATTAAACCCTTTCTTTCCTCTTGGTTTACTTCGAGTTGAGAAAAAGCAGTTCCGCATTTTGGGCAATAATTAACAATTTGCTCACCTCTATAAACTAAGCCGTCATCATAGAGCTTCTTAAATGTTGTATATACAATTTTGACAATGTCTGGGTCCAGTGTAAATTTATTTCGGCTCCAGTCACAGCTCGCTCCCAGAGCTCGAAGTTGGCCCTCCATTTTGCCACGATTGCCTTCCACATAATCCCAAATCAACTTAAACAAAGTTTCGCGGTCATAATCAAACCGGCTTTTGTTTTTTTCTGCCAATTTTTTTTCAAACACGTATTGTGTTTCAATGCCTGCGTGGTCCGCTCCAGGCAACCAAAGTGTAGAAAAACCTTGCATTCGTTTGTATCGAATAATAATGTCCTCAATCGCTACAAATCTCGCGTGTCCAATATGAAGATCATCGTTTGCATTTGGTGGCGGCATAATAATCGTGAAGGATTTTTTACTTTTTGAAACC
>Ga0208958_1003936_pt1 | contig 11064 bp, 5 predicted proteins | sample RifOxyB1_FD_184032 | JGI IMG/M metagenome (GOLD analysis project Ga0208958, IMG submission 184032) | Soil microbial communities from Rifle, Colorado - Rifle Oxygen_injection B1 (SPAdes) | ecosystem: Environmental > Terrestrial > Deep subsurface > Rock core/Sediment | place: Rifle, Colorado...
GACCCCCGCCGCCGATACCGCCGCCCCCGCCGAGCGCGCGGCCGATCCCGCGCCGCAGCTTCCGCTGCCGCCGGTCGCCGAACGCGCCGCGGCCCCCGAGGCGCCTCCGGCACCCGCCGCCCCGGCACCGTCGCAGGGCGCCAGCGAGAACGCCGGCGCGCAGGCGCAGGCCGGCCAGCAGCACGAAGGTGGCGACCGCGACGGCAACCGCTTCGGCAACAACCGCCGCGACCGCTTCCGCAACCGCCGCGATCGCAACCGGGAGCGCGACCGCCAGGGCCACGACGGCATGCCGCAGGACGGCAACGGCGGCGGCCAGGAGCCATTCGTTCCGCGTGCGATGCCGAACGTGCCGGAGGGTTTCCCGCAGTACTCGTTGGGCGATCTCAAGCGCATGCCCGCGCCCAAGCTGCTGGACATCGCCGAGCAGCTGAACATCCAGGAAGGCGTCGCCCGCGCCCGCAAGCAGGACGTGATCTTCGCCCTGTTGAAGGTGCTGACCCGCCACGGTGAAGGCGTCGCCGCCGACGGCGTGCTGGAAATCCTGCCGGACGGCTTCGGCTTCCTGCGCGCCGCCGAGGCCAGCTACCTGGCCGGCCCGGATGACGTCTACATCAGCCCCAGCCAGATCCGCCGCTTCAACCTGCGCACCGGCGACCACCTGGCCGGCCGTATCCGCTGGCCGAAGGACGGCGAGCGCTACTTCGCGCTGTCGACCATCGACACGATCAACGGCGAGCCGCTGGAAGCGTCGAAGAACAAGGTGCTGTTCGAGAACCTGACCCCGCTGTTCCCGCGCCGCCGCTTCACCCTGGAGCGCGGCAACGGGTCGTCGGAAGACATCGCCGGCCGCATCCTCGACCTGATGGCGCCGCAGGGCAAGGGCCAGCGCGCGCTGATCGTGTCGCCGCCCAAGGCGGGCAAGACGATCATGATGCAGCAGATCGCCACCGCCATCACGACCAACCACCCGGACGTGCACCTGATCGTGCTGCTGGTGGACGAGCGTCCGGAAGAAGTGACCGAAATGCAGCGCACCGTGCGCGGCGAAGTGGTCAGCTCGACCTTCGACGAGCCCGCCGCGCGCCACGTGCAGGTCGCCGAAATGGTGATCGAGCGCGCCAAGCGCCTGGTGGAGCACAAGAAGGACGTGGTGATCATGCTGGACTCGATCACCCGCCTGGCACGCGCCTACAACAACGTCGTGCCCAGCTCCGGCAAGGTGCTGACCGGCGGCGTGGACGCCAACGCCCTGCACCGCCCGAAGCGCTTCTTCGGCGCCGCGCGCAATGTCGAAGAAGGCGGCTCGCTGACCATCATCGCCACCGCGCTGGTCGAGACGGGCAGCAAGATGGACGAGGTGATCTACGAGGAGTTCAAGGGCACCGGCAACAGCGAAGTGCACCTGAACCGCCGCATCACCGAGAAGCGCGTCTATCCGGCCATCGACATCAACCGCTCCGGCACCCGCCGCGAGGACCTGCTGATCGAACCGGAGCTGCTGCAGAAGATCTGGATCCTGCGCAAGCTGCTGCACCCGATGGACGAGATCGCGGCGATGGAGTTCCTGCTGGACAAGATGAAGAACACCAAGTCCAACGACGAGTTCTTCAGCTCGATGAAGCGCTGAGCCAGCGCACGATCGACGAAACGCCCCGCGATGCGGGGCGTTTTCGTTACCGGCACTGGAAATCCTGCGCGCCCAGCGGCGCGCAGCCATCACCCCAACGCCCGGTCTGGCGCCAGTAGTCGACGATACCGGCCTGCACCAGCAGCGCCTTGAAGCCCGGGTGCGCGCGCAGGCCGGAGTACGGCGCGTTCCAGAAGGCGACATGGGAGTACTGCGCCATCGTGCCCTCGCCGAACCCCGGCTCGGCCTCCAGTTCGCGGCGCAGCGCGGCCACCGCCAAGTCCGCATCGCCCAGGGCATCGGCCACGCCGGTTTGAACGTACATAGCCTCGCCCGCGTAGGCCTCGTCTCGGATCGCCCGGCGCACCAGTTCGAGCATCGCATCGCGATCGCCGAGCACGTTTCCCAGTTCGCGGAAGAACGGCGTATCGAGGCCTTCGTGCGCCTGCAATCGCCGGTGCAGATCCCGGAGTTCACGCTGGCCCCCGCCACGCTTACCCGCCAGCTGGCGGACGAAGGCGACATAGTCCGCCTCGTGCTGGCTGCCTTCCAGCCGCCGGCCACGCTGATACTCGGCCTCGGCATCCTGGTAACGGCGGGCGGCGGTGTAGTCGTACTGCAGGTCGCGCGAGAGGAACAGGGCCCTGGGCTCCACGGCGCGTACCCGTTCCACCAGGGCGATGGTGTCCTCCAGGTGTCCCACGGCGTAGAGCATGTAGGCATAGTCCCAGGTGCGCTCCTTGCTCAAAGGCCCACCGTCGGCGACCTGCTTGGCCAGCGCAATGGCGTCGGCGTAGCGACCTTCCCGCCAGAGCGCATTCGAGCGGTCGCGCCTGGCCACCCAGCTGTCGGGCGCGGAGCGGGCGATATGTTGGCGGACCTGCGCGGCCTCGGCCCGCAGCCGGTCCGCCTGCGGACCATCGAGTTCCTTCGCCATGGCGGTGAGCGACGACGCCAGCGCGTCCTGGCACAGCACGCATACCGGATCCAGCGCGACCATCTCGCGCGCAAGGCGCAGACGCTCGCGGTCATGGTCCACATCGAACTGCTCGCGCATCACGATGTCGCGCCAGCGCAGGAAGCGCTCATAGGCATCGACCCGGGTGGTGCCGCCCTGCTCGCGGTTGAACCTGGCCACGTCCAGCTTCACCCGCAGGGCGAGGGCCACGTCCCGCGCGATGCCGTCCTGCACCGCGAAGATGTCGCGCAGCTCGCGCGCATAGGTCTTCGACCACAGATGGGACCCGTCTTCGGCACGGACCAGCTGTGCGGTGACGCGCAGCTGGCTCCCGTCGCGGCGTACGCTGCCTTCCAGCAGATACGCCACGTCCAGCGCACGGCCGATCGCACGCAGGTCGTCGTCCCTGCCCCGGAACGCGGCACTGGACGTGCGACCCACCACGCGCAGGGCGGGCGACTGCGCCAGCTGGTCTCGGATCTCCTCGGCCAAGCCATCGGCGAGATAGCCCTGGTCACGGGCCTGCGAGAGGTCGACGAACGGCAGCACCGCCAGCGACGGCTGCGCCTGCGCCACGAGGACAGCGCGCGGCGAGGCGGGCCCGGCGGGTCCGCGCATCTTCCACGCGACGGCACCGACGACCAGTAGCCCCAGTACGGCCACGGTCGCGACCCGCGGCCAACGTGGTCGCGCCAGGCCGGCCGGGACGGCAGGCGCCGCGACACCTTCCGTGGCCGGCACGTCGAAGCGGTAGCCGATGCCGTACACGGTATGCAGCAGGCGCGGCTGCTGGGCATCCTCACCCAGCGCCTGGCGCAGCAGGCTCATGACGCGATTGAGCACGCTCTGGGTCACGTGCCGGTGGCCCCAGACCGCATCCAGGATTTCGTCGCGGCCGAACACCCGGCCCGGCGACGACGCCAACAACGCGAGCACGGCGAACGCCTTGGGTTCGAGCGCCTGTTCGGCCCCGCCGCGCAGCAGGCGCCGGCCGGCGAAGTCGATGACCACGTCGCTGAAGACAAGGCGGTCGGGATCCGGCTGCGGCATGCGCTTTCCCAGCGGACAGGGCCCTCGGCCTCCGAGTATAGGTGCGCGGGCGGGCGTCCCGCGCGACCGTCCATGTGCACGGCCTCACGACTTCCTGCGACTGGCCTAACGATCTGGACGACGCCATGGGCGAGGCTGCGGGTCGATCGCGATCCGCTGATGGCACCGGAGAAACCCCATGGACCTGTCGCCCGCACGCGCCCGCCCGCCCGGCGCCGATGCGCCCGAGCAACGCCTGCTGCGCGGGCTCGGCCGCACGTTCCAGCTTCTCGCACTGGTCGGGCTGGTCGCCTTCGGCCTTTACATCGTGCTGCGCGCCACCGGCGCCAGCCAGCGGAACTTCGGTCAATGGCATGCGCTGGTGGACGGGCTGGCGATGCCGACCGCGGCGGACTGGATCGCCAATCTCGGCATCGGCCTGCACTTCGCGATGGGCACCGTGCTGGTGCTGGCGTGGCCGATCCTGCTGTCGTCGCGCATCCGCAGCCGCCATCGTGGCGTGCACCGCTGGACGGGCCGCATCTACGTCAGCGCCGGCGTCCTCGCCGGCGTGGGCGGCATGTCGTTCATCCTTACCCATGGCGCCTACACGCCCGCGGCGTCGATCGCCTTCGGCCTCTGGGGCGCGGTGATGATGCTGTGCGCCGTCATGGCCTTCGTGCACGCCCGGGCGAAACGCTTCGACCGGCACCGCGCATGGGCGATCCGCCTGTTCGCGATGGTGCTGGGGTCCTGGGTGTTCGATCTGGAGATCCGCGCCTGGAAGGATCTCACCGGCGGTCTCGGCATGGGCGCCGGCGACACCAGCGGACCGTTCGACTACGCCATCCTCTATCTGTTCTTCGTGCCCAACCTGCTGGTGGCGGAGTGCTTCATCCGCAACCTGCACCGGCGCATCACGCTACCGCGCCGGTGGGCCTGGCCCGCCATCGCGGGGGTCGCGCTGGCGGGCGGCGTGTTCGCCTATGCGGTCGTGATGGTGACGGCCACATCGACGGGGAAGTACGGCAAGCACCTGTTGCAGGCACTCGGCGGCGGATGACCATCGCCTTCCGCCGCGCCGACCGGGACGCTACGAGCCCTCGCCACCCAGTGGGGTGAGCAGTTTCGGCCCCCGGGTATCGCCCGCCATGTGCACGCCACCATCTGCGAGCGTATCGAGCGAGAATCCGGGGCGGTCCTCATCCCGCGACCAGGAGACGCGCTCGCGCGGGCCGGGCACGTAGGCTTCCCATTGGCCGTAGCGGCGCTTGCCGCCGAAGTTGAAATCCACCGGCACGCGCACCACCCAATACGGCTGACTGGCGGCTTCGCCCCGGCTGGGCGGCTTGAACGTCCATTTCTCCGCCGCACCGACGGCGGCACGCGCGAACCGGTCGCGGAACTGGCGCATCTGCGCCTCGCTGGCGACCATGCGCAGGTTCACCTGCTCGGCGACCACGTCGCTGACGGAACCATCGGGATCGATCTTCAGCAGCAGGTACACCGTCCCCTGGGCGCCACTCTGCGCGGCCGCCATCGGATAGCCGGGCGGCTTCATGACCACGCTGCTGACGCGCTCCTCCGGCGGAGTCGCCTCGTAGTCGCCGAAGTCCGCGCCACGCACCGACACCAGCATCTTGCCGTCGCCGGTGGACTTGGCCACCAGACGCGCACTCATCTTGGTGCGTACTTGCTTGGCGGCACCGTCGATGACCACCGGCTCGAAGCGCCATGACGCCGCAACCCCGGAAACGAAGGCGGGGATGCCCTCGGGCAACCGGTCCGGCGTGTCCAGCTCCACCGCCGCTACGCTGCCATCGGTGCGGATCGTGAGCATGCCGGTCACCCGCATGCTGGCCTCGACCTGCTTGCGCACGGCGCCCGGGCCCTGCGCCCAAGCGCTCTGCACGAAAGCCGCCATGCCTACGAGCATCCACGCCAACCAAACACTGCGCTGCCTCATACGCCCTCCTCTATCCCTGGAAGCGGGCCGGTCCGGCCCTGTCCGCCGCATACTATCCCCACGAGGTGACGCATGCACGGTAGTGGTCTGGAGTTGGCGTTGGTGTTCCTGCTGGCCGCGGTGATCGCGGTGCCGGTGTTCAAGCGGTTCGGGCTGGGCGCGGTGCTGGCGTATCTGGTGGCCGGCGTGGTGCTGGGCCCGGATGGCCTGGCGCTGGTGCGCGACGCCGACCGCATCCTCAACGCCGCCGAGATCGGTGTGGTGATGATGCTGTTCGTCATCGGCCTGGAGCTGTTGCCCTCGCGCCTACGGGTGATGCGCAAGCCGGTGTTCGGCGCCGGCGGCTTGCAGGTGCTGCTGAGCGCGCTGGTGCTGGGCGGGATCGCGCTGCTGTTCGAGCATCACTGGAAGACCGCGCTGGTGGTCGGCCTGGGCCTGGCGCTGTCGTCCACCGCGGTCAGCCTGCAGCTGCTGTCCGAACGCAAGGAACTGACCAGCGAACACGGCCGGCTCGGCTTCGCCATCCTGCTGTTCCAGGACCTGGTGGCGATCCCGCTGCTGGCCGCGATCCCGCTGCTGGGCGGCGCCAAGAACGAAACGCTGACTTGGACGATGGTGTTCCACGCCATCGGCGCCATCGCGATCGTGATCTTCGGCGGCCGGCTGGTGTTGCGCCACCTGTTCCGCATCGTCGCGCGCACGCGCATGCCCGAGGTGTTCACCGCCACCGCGCTGCTGGTGGTGCTTGGCATCGCCTGGTTCATGCAGCTGGCCGGCCTGAGCGCGGGCCTGGGCGCGTTCCTGGCCGGCGTGCTGCTGTCCGATTCCGAATTCCGCCACGAGCTGGAATCGCAGATCGACCCGTTCAAGGGCCTGCTGCTGGGCCTGTTCTTCATCGCCGTCGGCATGGACATCGACCTGGACGCGGTGGTGGCGCAGCCCGAACTGATCACCGCGGGCGTGGCGACCCTGCTGACGGTCAAGTTCGCGCTGCTGTTCGGGATCGGCCGCTGGCCGGGGCGACTGGACCCGCGCGGCGCGCTGATGCTGGCCGGTACCCTGTGGCTGGGCGGCGAGTTCGCCTTCGTGGTCTTCAGCGAAGCGGCCCGGGTGAAGCTTATGGACGCCGAACTGCGCAACCAGCTGACCGCCATCGTCGGCGTCTCGATGGCACTGACGCCGGTGCTGCTGCTGGGCCTGCATCGCCTGCTGGCGGAGGTGAAGCATCCACCGCCGCAGGGTCGTACCTTCGACGAGATCCCCGACGCGCAGCCGCAGGTGCTGATCGCCGGCATGGGCCGGTTCGGCCAGATCGTCGCGCGCCTGCTCACCGCGCAGCGCATTCCCTTCGTCGCGCTAGAACACAGCACGGAAACCGTGGACACGCTGCGGCGCTTCGGCAACATCCGGCTGTACTACGGCGATCCGACCCGACCGGACCTGCTGCGTTCGGCGGGCGCGCAGCACGTGAAGGTATTCGTGATCGCCATGGACGACCCCGACACCAACATCAAGGCCACGCGGCTGATCCGGCGGATGTTCCCCGAGGCCCGCGTGCTGGCACGCGCACGCAACCGCCAGCATGCGTGGCGGCTGATGGACCTCAGCGCGGAGGCCTACCGGGAAACGCTGGGCTCGAGCCTGGAGATGGCGCAGCAGGTCCTGGTGGAGCTGGGCGTGCCGCCGGAAACCGCCGCCGAGCACACGCGCCGTTTCCGCGCGCACGACGAGAAGCTGCTGCGCGCGCAGTACCTGGTCTACGACGACGATGGCGCGGTGATCCAGACCGCGCGCGACGCGATCAGCGACCTGGAGCGACTGTTCGAGGCGGATGCGAGCGGCGACGGTACGCCGCCCGGCGCGCGCTAGCCTCGGTCGCGCAGGAAGCGCGCCATCGAGGCGCCCGCGCCGGGTGCGACCGGTACGAACTCGGCGGCCACGTCGATGAAGCCGCGCATCACCGCGATCTCGCGCGGGGTGCGGTTCAGGGTGTCGCGCAACTCCGGATCGGCGCCGGCGCGCAGCAGCCGGCTGACCACCCGCAACAGGCCGTGCAGCGAGGCCAGATGCAGCGGGCCGAAGCCCCGCGGGTCCTGCACGTCCAGCGACACGCCTTCGTCGAGCAGGCGTTCCAGGCCGGCCAGCACGACCTCTTCGTCGCATGCCGTGCCAGGCTCGGCACGTGCTCCGAGCAGCAGCAGCAGCGGCGTCACCGCGCCGGCGGCCACCTGCTCGGATTCCGCGCCCGACAGCAGCAACGTGTCGAGCAGGGCGACCAGGCGCGGCTTCTCGCGCGCAGTGAAACCGTACAGCGCCGCGCAGTGCAGCGGCGTCAGTCCCTGCGCATCGCCGGCATGCACGTTGGCGCCGGCGGTGATCAGGCGCGCGACGATCTCCGGCAGGCCCAGTGCGGCCGCGAGCATCAGCACGGTGACGCCGCCGGGCAGGCGGTGTTCGATGTCGGCACCGGCCGCGAGCAGCGCGCCGACGATATCGGCCTGGCGCATGCTGACCGCCGCCGACAGCGGCGTGGCGCCGGTGGTGGCCGCGCGCTGCGGATCGGCGCCGCGGGCGAGCAGCAGGTCCACGGTGGACCCGAAGCCGCCACCGGACGCGCGCAACAGGGCCGTGCACCCTTGCGCATCCGGCGAATCGACATCGAAGCCCAGATCGAGCAACCGCCGCACCGCGTCGCGGTCGCCAGCCATCGCCGCCGCCGGCAGGTCCGACGCACGCAGCGCGCGCCGCGGCAGCGACCAGGTACGCCAGTCCAGCCAATCGGCCAGGTCGCGACGACCGCAGGCCAGTGCGACGCCCAGCGGCGTCTGCCCGTCGGCGGCGCGCGCATCGGGCGATGCGCCCTTCGCGATCAGCTGCTTCAGCGCGGTTTCGCGGCCGAGCACGGCCGCCAGGTGCAGCGCGGTCATGCCATGGCTGTCGCGCGCTTCGCGGTCCACCCCAATGTCGAGCAGGCGGTCGAGCAGGCGCTGCCAGCCCAGCCGCACCGCCAGCGACAGGGCCGGATCGCCCTGCGGTGACGGCGCGAACGGGTCTGCGCCGCGCTCCAGCAGATCGAGGGCGAAGGATTCCAGGGTCCGCGCGGCCTGGTCGTCCGCCGCGCACGCCGCCATGAAGCGGGCCAGCCCACCGGCCCCGGCCGGCGAGACGCCGCGCGCCAGCACCGGGACCAGCGCCGGCACGGCGGCCGGGCCACGTGACATCAGCGAGAACACCAGGGTGTCGCCGCGTGCGTCGCGGCTGTCCGGATCGGCCCCGTGGCGCAGCAGCCACGCCAGGCGTGCCGGACGCTGCATCTCCGGGTCGTGCAACAGCGCGCCCAGTTCGTCCCGCGCACTCAGGCGCGCCAGTGCGTCGAGGCCTTCCACCTGCCCGCTCGCCAGACCGTCACGCAGCAGCGCCACCGGCGCGCGATCGGGCGGGGCCTCGTCGTCGCCGGCCGCCACCGCGGTAGGCAGCGCATAGCCGGGGTCCAGCACGGAGACCAGCGCCCAGCGCCCGGCTTCCGCCGCCAGGTCGACGGCGCGCCGGTCCTGCGCGTCGGTCGAGGCGGGATCCACGCCCCATTCCAGCAACCGACGCACCAGGGCCGGGGACCCCTGCTCGGCGGTGCACGTCAGCATCAAGGCATTGCGGCGATCGGCATCCACGGCGTGGCGATCGGCGCCGGCATCGGCCAGCTTGTCCAGCACGTTCAGATGCGCGCCGCGCGCGGCCTCCAGCCACGGCGTGCGCTGCAGGGCGTCACGGGCGTGCACGTCGGCGCCGGCGGCCAGCAGCGTGGCCGTGATCTCGGCATGGCCGGCATGGGCCGCCTCGTGCAGGGCGCTGCGGCGCTGCGCGTCGCGCGCGTCCACCTTCGCCTTGTGCTTGAGCAGCAGTTGCACGCCGGCGGGATCGTCCTCTTCGGTCGACGCGGCGGCCAGCAGGACCGGCTGTCCGTCCTGCGGGTCGGGACGTGCGCCGCGTTCCAGCAGGAATTTCGCCAGCCGCCAGTTGCCCGCCACGCAGGCCACCCCCAGCGGCGTCAGGCCGTCGTGGTTCAGCGCATCCAGTTCGGCGGCGGCGTCGCGCAGCAGCGCCACCACGCCGGGGTCGGAACTGCGGGCGGCATGGTGCAGCGGCGTGTTGCCGTCCGCATCGGCGATGCGGGGATCGGCACCGTTGGCCAGCAGGGTGGTGACCGCGTCGGGCCGGCCGTGCCAGCTGTCGCGGGTGGCCGCCAGCAGCGGGGTGACCCCGGCATGCGCGTGGTTGAGGTCCACGCCATGCGCGATCAGCGTGCGCAGCAGGCGCAGGTCGGGCAGCACCGCCGCCAGCGCGCCCAGGCTGCGCTGGTCGCGCGCGCCTTCGGGTGGCAGCGCATGCGGATCCGCCCCGGCTTCGATCAACTCCAGCGCGCGCTCGACGCGCCCGCCGCGTGCGGCTTCGAACAGCGCCTGGTCCAGATCCAGTGCCTGGGCAGCTGTCTCGATCGCCGGTTCGGGCGTGGCGGCGTCGCTCCGGATATCCGGCATGTCCACGACCGGCAGCACGCCTGCGCCCTCCAGCCGCTGCACGCCCCAGTGCAGCACCGGCAGCAGCAACGCGTAGGCCACCGCCGAACCGGTGCGCAGGCCGTCCGGCACCAGGCCGGGCCAGGCCAGCCAAAGCCCGCCGCCGACGGCCAGCGCCAACAGGGTGGCCACCGCCAAACCGCGCCATGCGTGGAAGTCGCGCTCCACCAGGCCACGCCAGTGCGCGGACAGGGCGCCGCCGTCGCGTTCCAGCCCGTGCCAAAGCGGCCACGTGCGCCACAGCCCCACGATCACCGCGCCGACCACCGCGCTGACGCCCAGCGCGGCAGGCAGGCTGCCGGTGTCGCGCAACGAAGCCAGCGGCCATGCCAGCAGCACCGCCGTGCCGGCAAAAGCGGCCGCCCAGGCCAGCAGCAGGGCGGGCACGTCCTCGCGCCATGCACGGGCCGGCGCCAGCACGCGCGTGCCACGCAGCCAGGACACCCCCAGCGCGACGGCCGGCTGTGCCAGACAGGCGCCGAGTGCGGCCAGCACGCCCCCGGCCAAACCGCCGGCGCCAGCCAGCAGCAGGCCCGCCAGCAAGGCGACCACGGCGACGGGGCAGGTCTGCAGCCGGGACTCAGGCATCGGGACGGGCGGCAGGGTCGGGTTGCGGCGGGAACTGGATGTGGAAGCCCTGCGCCGCCAGGTTGGTGCGCACGACGGCGGCGTCCTCGCGGGCCAGCTTGCGGTCCGCGGTCAGGGCCACGTCCAGCACGAACGTCAGCGCGCCCAGTTGCGTGCGCAGCGGCTCAGGCACGCGACCGAAATCGTCGCGCGCCGCCAGGTAGACGAACGTGTCGGCCTTGCGCTGGCTCTTGTAGACGTAGGCGTGCATCCGCGCGTCGTGCGCCCTGCGAGTGGACAAGCGGGGATTGTGCGGGAAATACCCCATGCGCGAAACCCG
>Ga0208958_1003938_pt1 | contig 11057 bp, 12 predicted proteins | sample RifOxyB1_FD_184032 | JGI IMG/M metagenome (GOLD analysis project Ga0208958, IMG submission 184032) | Soil microbial communities from Rifle, Colorado - Rifle Oxygen_injection B1 (SPAdes) | ecosystem: Environmental > Terrestrial > Deep subsurface > Rock core/Sediment | place: Rifle, Colorado...
TTAGAAGAGCAGACTAATGTTAAAGAGAAAGAAAGTGAATTAATTGAAGTTTTAAAATTATTCGCTCCTGGGACTTCCATACGAATTGCTCTCGACGATATGATGAGGGCAAGAATGGGTGCTTTAATCGTCGTGAATACGGAAAAAATCTCTGGAATTTTAGAGGGCGGATTCAGAGTTAATTGCAAATTTAGTCCTCAACGACTTGTTGAATTATGCAAAATGGATGGGGCAATAATTCTTTCTGAAAATTTGAAAAAAATTCTTTATGCAAATACATTATTAAGTCCAAGCATTGAAATTCCAACAAAAGAAACTGGAACTCGACACAAGGCTGCTGAAAGAACAGCAAGGCAATTCAATGCGCTCGTCGTCGCTGTTTCTGAAAGAAAAAATAAAATAACGGTTTATTTTGGGAATTCGAAATATGTTCTTCAGGAGACCTCTGAGATTTTGCGAAGGGCTGCAGAGACCTTGCAGATTTTGGAAAAGCAAAAAGATATTTTTAATGACCTGTTATACCCATTGAATCTCCTCGAGATGAACAACCTTGTTACAACAAGCGATATAGGCAGGATTATGAAAGAGATGGAAACAATAAGGAGAATCGCTGAGAGTGTAAAAAGGTATTTGGTAGAACTTGGGAAGGAAGGAATTATTGTAAGTATGCGACTTCAAGAGTTGACGAAGAATTTAACAAAAGAAAGAGAGATGATTCTCGAAGATTATTTTCCGTCTGAAGCAAACATTGTCGACGAATCTCTTAGAAGCATGAATTTCGATTCTCTTCTTGAAATTTCAAATATCCTAAAAACTTTTTTTAAGGAAGCGCAGGATAAACCAATTTCTCCAAATGGAAAAAGACTTTTGAACAAAACTGGAATCAATGGGGAAAGCATTGAATTATTGTTGAGCAAATACAAAACGCTGGATAAGATTTTCTCGCTGGACAAAGAAGAGCTGCTTCAAACTTTTAGCGAGGCATCTTATGTTAATTTTCTAAAGCAAAATTTGGACCATATCAAAGAAAAAATTCTTATCGGTAAGAATTTGTAGTCCTAAAAACTTAAATATCCTTTTAATCTTTTTCTTGAATGTTAACCGAAAAACAGGTTTTGGAAATTCGTGAACATTTGGAAAGGGCGCAAAACCCTATTTTCTTTTTTGATAATGACCAAGATGGTTTGTGCAGTTTTCTTCTTTTGCAGAGATATTCTGAAAAAGGAAAAGGCATTCCAATAAAATCTTTTCCTGAATTAACCGCAGAGTATTTTCGGAGGGTTGGAGAATTAAACGCAGATTATATCTTTGTTTTGGATAAGCCAATTATCTCAGAAGATTTTCTCAACGAGGCAAGACAGGTCAATCTCCCAATTGTTTGGATAGACCATCATCATGTTGAAGATTTGAAAATTCCCGAGGGAGTATTTTATTACAATCCTGTTTGGGGCAATAAAAAAAATAATGAACCAGTGTCAGCGCTTTGTTATCAAGTATGTCATAAAAAAGAAGATTTGTGGATTTCTTTTGTTGGATGTATTTCTGATGCGCATATTCCTGATTTTTACGACGAATTTAAAGAGAAATATCCGGATTTGTTGTCTGATTCTGCCGACGACGCTTTGGATATTTTTTATTCATCTGAAATTGGGAAAGTCGCCCAAATTTTCGGCGCGGGGTTAAAAGACAAAACAACGAACGTAATTAATATGTTAAGATTTTTGGCAAAAGTGAAAACCCCTTATGAAGTTCTCGAGGAGAATTCTAAAAATTATTTTATGCATAAAAGATTCAGCGAGATAGATAGGAAATATAAAAAATTAATAGGGGATGCAGTTAAGATTCCCCCGGATTCAGACGAGATTTTATTTTTTGAATACGGCGGGGAATTAAGCATAAGTTCTGAACTTGCGAATGGTTTGAAGCATAAATTTCCCAAAAAATTTATCGTCGTGGGTTATCTTTCTGGGGCAAAGATTAATATTTCTATTCGCGGGAAAAATGTAAGAAAAATTATTTTGGAAGTTGTTAAAAAAATTGACGGTGCGACAGGCGGAGGGCACGAGGACGCTGTTGGAGCAAAAGTGAATTCCAAATACTGGGAATTGTTCAAAAAAGAATTTGAGAAACAGGTTTTGGATAAAAATAATGATTGAATAATTTCACCAAAAATTATAAAAAGGGGTTAAACATAATAAAAACATGGAAGGAAGGCTAAACTTTATGCACTGGAATGGCAGTTTTGGTTTAGTCTATACCTCAATTAAACCTGCCTTGATTTAATTCAGCTTTGTTTTGGATCTGAATTAAGCAAGGTTTATTCTTCAAATTTAGATTCGAAACACCTGATTAGAAAGTTAAAATGAAAAAGGATGAAATGGAAAGAAAATCAGTAGAACAAGAATTGAGTTTGTTAATGGAATCAACTTTAAGATTAGAAGACGAACTCCATTCTCTCATTAAAGATTATGAATGAAAGCGGATTGCAAAAATTCTTACTAATTAGTATGCTCTAAATTCTTTTGGAGATCACTCTTCAAAAATTTTGTATTTTTGCACAATAATCTTTATAAATCCAAGTTTTCTGAAAAAGTTATGACAAAACAAATTCAGATAATCCCCAAAAACCTTGTTTTTCCAACAGCAAGAGTTTTGGATAAGGAAGACCGAGAGCTTTATCAAGAAGCATCAAGAAAAACAGCAGAGAAATTTGGAAAGGACAGCAGAGCTTATAAGACAATCACAAATGGAATTGATGTGGAAAATATTACAGGTTCTCAATTTTTTTGGAATACAAATTTAGGATTTTATTTACCAAAAAACCAAAAGGTAATTTCATTACAAGATGCAGAGGAAATAAATAATCTTTATGAGAATTTTTTCAATGGATTTTATACAGATATTCCATTAATCGTTTTAAGAACATCTACCACTTCATGGAAACCAAACAAACAGATTCTCGAAAATTTAGTTAAACAAGTTAAAGGAGAAAAACTTTCATTTTCATCTGATAACCCTTTGGTTATCTCAAATTTGGAATTAGTTAAGGATAAAAATCCAAAAAATGAATATGGTTTATTGTTAAAGATAGGAAGTGAAACTAAAATGGAAAATGACTCCAGATTCGCTTATTCAAATGATTCAAAGAGAATTCCTTTTGGGGAAAAGCAAAAAACATTTTATACTCAAGAAAACGGGTTGTCGGGGGGTTTTCTGAGCAGGTACTCGAATCTGATTTCGGGCTACTCGAATTTGTCGGATTCTAGTGACTATGGTCGGGTGGTTTTGAAAGACGCTGAAGGCATCACGCTTAAAAATTTACTGGATTAATTCAAAAAAAAAGGAACAACATCAAATCTCTAAGATACTAAAAAGATATCATCAATCAGTAACTTCTTGCGATATAAACAATATGCTTTGCTGATTTTTCACAGATTGCGCATTTTCCCGAGGGTTTTGATTTTTCATCTAATTTTGTTCCGCGAACTTCTGCGTGGATTTCTTTTTCAATAATTTCTGCGCACGGAATTCCGTCTTTGCCAACTGAACAAATTCCGCATCTCGCGATAGCGCCTTCTTTTATCGTGGTTTTAATTTCTTTAAGATTTTTTGCGTCTCTTATTCTTCCTTCAAAAACTTTGTCTGCTTTTTCTATTAAATTTTTTGTGAACTCTTTGGATATTTTTTTTATTGTGTTAATCGCGTTTTTGTCAGCGACGATTTCTTTTTTGTTTAGGTCTCTTCTGAAAATTGTTATTTTTTTATTTTTGATATCGTTTAATCCAAGGTCAATTCTTATTGGGACGCCTTTCATTTCCCAGAAATTAAATTTTTCCCCTGGTCTTTTGTCGCTGTAATCAATTTCAACCGAAGCAAATTTTTGAATTTGTTTTTTTAAATTCTCGGCTTTCTTTTTTAAGATTTTGTCGTCGGAGTTAATTGGAACTATCATTACTTGAACCGGCGCGATATCCCAAGGAAATCTCAATCCTTTATCGTCTCCGTGCGTGATGATTATGCTCGCGAAGATTCTTGAAACAGCTGGGCCATAGCAAGTTATCCACGCAAATTTTTCTTTTCCATTTTTATCCTTGAATTTGACATCAAACGCTTCTGAAAATTTTTGTGAAATTATATGCGTTGATGGTTGCTGGATTACTTTTCCGTCGGGGTTCAGCGCATCTGCTGCGAAAGTTCGATGCGCTCCGGGGAATTTATCCCACACTGGTCTTTCAAAAAATATAAATGGAATTCCGAAAATATCGTGCAGAACTTCTTTTGTTGTTTCCATATCTTCAAGAACTTGCTTGAACGCATCGTTTTCTGTCGCGTGAGCGCAATGAGATTCAATCCAATGAAATTCCCGGCTTCTCAAAAATGGGCGAGTTGCTTTTGTCTCGTGCCTGAAAACATTTGCTCTTTGATAAGTTTTGAAAGGTAAATCATTGTAGCTTCTAATCCAAATTCCAAACATCTGATAAAATGCAGTTTCAGAAGTTGGTCTTAATGCTAGTCTCTCGTCTAATTTTTTATCTCCGCCTTGCGTAATCCAAAAAACTTCTGGCGTGAAACCTCCGATATGCGAGCTTTCTTTTTTTAAACTGCTTTCTGGAATTACCGTCGGAAACCAATAAGGTTTGTGCCCTTTGGCTTGCAATTTTTTTTCTAAAAAATCATACATTTTTTCCATTGACAAAACGCTCCAAGGCTGGAAAACTAAAAATCCTTTTACATTGTATCTCAAATCCGCAAGTTCTGTTTTTTGAATAACCTGTGTGAACCATTCAGAAAAATTTTCTTCTTTTTTCGCAGTCAACCCAATTTCAGATTTTTTATCTGGCATGGATATTAAAAAATAATAATGTATTTAAATTTACTCTTTATAAAATTCTGTTGCGTCCGCATCTTTGTTTAAAATATCTTTTATCGAATCCCCTGCTTTTGCGATGATGCACCTTTTTTTGCAGTCAACAACTTTTTTTGCGCATTCCAATTTAGATTTCAGTCCTCCAAAACCTTTTAATGGAATTTCCATTTTGTCATAGTTCTCTACTGAAAAAAAATCCGAGGTTTTCAATGGTTGCCCATTTTTTATCAATGCCCCGATTTCAGTCAGAATAATTAGGATATCAAAGTTCATATTTAATAATAATTTTGAAGCCAGAGAATCATTATCTCCGACTTTCAATTCTCCGACGGAGGTGACATCATTTTCATTTACAATCGGAATTGCTTTTCCTCTCAAATTTTTGTAAGATTCCAATATATTTTCCACTTTAACTTTATCGTTCAAATCTTTGGAATCAATTAAAAATTGCGCGATTAAAAGATTTCTCTTTGAGAATATTTCTGAATATTTCTTCATTAATAAAATTTGTCCAACTGAAGCTTGAGCCTGTTTTAATCCAATTTCATTTTCGCCGTCGATAAAATTTCTTCCGCAACCCACGGCTCCAGAAGTCACGAGGATTATTTCATTTCCTTGCTTTATCAAAATGGAAATATCCCTTGCTAGCTTTTCTAAAATATCTTCTTTTATTTTCTTTTTTTCAGAATCAAAAACCGCAGCAGTTCCAATTTTAATTATTATTTTCATGAATAGAAGCCGAAGAAATATTTAATAAATGTTTTTATTGGATTAATGTTTAGCTGTTTTCCAAACATCATCAAAGTATTCTCTAAATGAATCTGCAATTTCTTTTGATGTGATTAAAATTGCCATGGGGATTTCTTCCCAGACTGTTATAAGGATTTTGTCGCTAAAAATATCTATATTAGACGGAATTGGGAACTTTACAAATTTTATCCTTGGGTAGAAATTTCTTTCCTTTCTGAATTGTTTTTTGAATTCCTCATTTGTTATCCCGTTGAGAGCAATCTTTAATTTTTTTAATTTCGGAAAAATCTGAAAATAGAAATCATTTACTCTTTTGTAAGTTTCTGGTTTATAAGAATAAAAATATTTAATTGTTTTATCTTTCTTATCTTCTATTAAATTTTCATAAGCAGTTTTTATTCCATTCAAACCAGTGTAAATTTCAGCAGAAGATTTTGCATCTTTTTTAAGTTCCTGTAATTTCGGCAGAAGTTCGGTTAATAATTTTTCTTTATTCTGAATTTGCTTTTTCTCTTTTTCTAGATATTCATTTAACCTCGACGGTTGCAGGGCCTTGTAATGTTTTGTTTTTTCCTTAATAATAAATGAAATAAGTCCTTTTCGGATTAATCTCTCTAGAATTTCGTAAACTTTTGAATAAGCAACTTTTGAATTTTTCACAATAGGACCTGTTGTTGAAATTCCCGCCTTTAACAAATATGAATAGACTTTTGATTCTCCTTTTGTCAAACCAAGTTCTTCAAATTCTTTCTGAAACATATTTAATTCTAATTTTTGTTTCTTTTAAATCTTTCTGATTAACTCCCCCTACGGGGGATGAAATATTTAAAATGAATGTCAATGCATAAATTTTATGGATTCAGAAACATGGGCAAAAGACATCTGGGAAAAAGCATCTAATAATTGGAATTCTAGAAAACAAGATAAAAATTATAGAGAGTATCTTGTGCATCCTACTCTGAAAAGAAAATTATCTCAAATCAATGTTGAAAAAGGCGTTCATGCAGATATTGGGTGCGGAGAAGGAGATGAAACTTATTTTTTAAAAAATCTTCTTAAGAAAAAGGGTTTTGAGAGGTTCATTGGATTTGATACAAACAAAAATTTTGTGGATACTGCAAGAAAAGAGTATTCTGAAATTGAATTTTATAATAGCAAAGATATCTCTCTTTTTGTGGAAGAAAATAATCTTGAAGGGAAAGTGGATTTAGTAACATCTTTGTTTGTATTGCAAGATTCACCTCAAATTTGGTATCTAGTGGAAGAACAATCAAGAATGTTAAAAGAAAAAGGAATGTCATTAAATTTAATTGTTTTTCCTCAATTTGCAGAAGCCCTTAATGAAAAAGGTTTCTTGAAATTGCCAACTTGTGTTAATAGAAATAGGATTGATAATTATCTTTTTGCAGCAGAATATCCGATTGTAGAACAAGAAAAAGAACCATTTTGGGTTCCTTATTTTCATAGAAATCTCTCTGATTATATTCAATTAATTGAAACATATTTTTATATAGATTCTGTGCAAAGTTTAAAACCTTCTAAAGAATTATTAAGAAAATCGTTTGATAAAAATATTTCTCCTTTTTGTTTTGAAAAAAATAATGTTTACTGGCCGGAGATTTCTGAAATTCCTTCTTCTGTTATAATTAAGGGTATTAAAAAATAATTTTTAAATTAAATTTCCGCCTAAATTTTCCTGCGAGATTGTATTAACAGCGTCTTTGATGAAATTTGATTCAAGCGCGAATCCTAAATTTTCCCCGCCTCCAACTTTGAAATTATTTATTCCGATTACTTCGCCTTTTTTATCTATCAACGGTCCTCCTGAATTTCCTGGGTTCAATGCAGCGTCGGTTTGAATGTATGCTTCTAAATCATTTATTCCTGGTCTATGAATTGCAGATATAATTCCTTCTGAAACAGAAAATTGCAAGCCCAAGGGATTTCCTATCGCAATAACTTTTTCCCCGACTTGTATGTCATTTGAATTTCCAAGTTCTAATGGGGTGTATTCTCCAGATATCTTTAACAAAGCTATATCTAAATCTTCTTGATATCCAATAAACTCCGCGACCCTTGTTTGCTGTTCATAAGTTATTGCGTTTATTCTAGTCCCTCCAGATAAAACATGCGCGTTTGTTACAACATATCCGTCGCTGGAAATTATAAACCCTGTTCCTTGCCCAACATCCGTTCTTATTGTCACGACGGATTTAACTGCTTCTTCAACTATTCCCGAGAAATCCTCGCTTGACGCTTTTAGCTCGCTTATCTCCATTGTTAATGATACGTCTAAATCATTTAAAGAACTGTCAATCTTATTCAAATTTTCTTTTGTGTCCAGCAAACTTGTCGCCAATTCATTTATTTTACTTTGAGTATCTGCTTCCAATTCGCTTATTTCTTTTTCTAATTGGCTGTTGCTTAATTGAAGTTGGGCATATAAAAAATAGATGAATATTGTGTTCGCAACAAGGATGATAATTAATAGAGAAGAAAAACTTCCAATCATAATTTTGTGATGTCGTTTGAGGGGCATGATATAAATTAGATTTTTTTGTTTTTAAGTTTTCTTATTGTCTATGAGAAGAATTTTAAATGGTGAAATAGATATTAATCCAGGACCCGTAGTTCAATGGATAGAATTTCAGGTTTCGGCCCTGACGATCGAGGTTCGAATCCTCGCGGGTTCATATGCGAAATTGAAAATTCAGCGAGGGTTCGCTAAATTCAAATTAGTTTTGCTTTAATTTCGAATCAGAGCAACTTCGTGGTAGAAGCATAATCCAAAAAAAACTTCGTGCGAGGTCGTGAGCAGCGGGTTCATAAAATTCGAACTTAAGTTCAACTAATTAAGATAGATTAATTTTTGTACAAACTTCTCCATGCTTTTTGAGCTGGTTGAACAATTGCTTTATCTGTTGCTGTTCCTATGGCTGTTCCAATATTTGCAAAATACCCTTGTTCAATAGGAACCTGATTATATTCTGCAGCCATTTTCTTATTTATTTGGTCTCCTAAACCGCTCAATGTTCCTAAACCAAAATAGATTATTGCAAATGCTCCTGTTCCCACTGCAATTTTTGTAAGAGTCTTTTCAAGGTTTCTTTCTATTCTTTCCACTTTTCTTTGTGCGCTTATTTTTTCTGAATAAAGATTTCCTTGATATAATAGTTTGTTTTCCATAATCTTTTCATAGAAAAGTTGTTTATAAACTTTTCTGTTTGTTATCCCTATTCAGTTAATATTCTTTTTGAAAAGTTATCATCATATTTTTATATTCCTCTTTTCTTGGGAGATTATGAAAGAGCAAGCAGTTGCGGGCGATAAAGTAAAAGTTGTTCTTGTAAAAAAAGAATACATTGGAACACTTCTCGAAACTCCAGAATTTGAAAGCGGAATCGCATTAATCAAACTTGGTTCTGGTTATAATATTGGTTTAAATAAAAAAGATATCCTTGATATTAAAATTCTAAAAAAAGGAGAAGAAAAAATTGCGTTGAAAAAAATAAAAAATAATTCTTCAAAACCAAATATCGCGATGATTATCACTGGGGGAACTATTGCTGCGCGTTTAAATTCTAAAAAAGGCGGTGTTGATTGGCTGGACAATCCAGAAAGTTTGTTTAAATTTTATCCTGAACTTTTTGAAAAAGTCAATGTTGTAAAAGTAGAGATTCCATTTATGAAAGCAAGCGAGGATATGGATTTTAAGGACTGGCAAAAAATCGCGAGAACTGCTGAAAAACTTTTGAATGATTCAAATATTCGCGGAGTGATTATCACGCACGGAACTGACTTTTTGCATTACACAGCGTCGGCGTTATCGTTTTTTCTTAGAGATCTGAACAAGCCAGTTGTCTTAACATATTCCCAGAGAAGCATTGACCGCGCTTCTTCTGACGCTAATTTAAATTTGCAGTGCGCTGCAATCGCGGCGATTTCTGATATTGCCGAAGTCATGCTCGTCGGTCATGCGGATACAAACGATGAATTTTGCTATGCAATGCCTGGAACAAAAGTAAGAAAAATGCATTCTTCACGAAGAGACGCTTTTAAGATAATTAATTCAAAACCCTTTGCTAAAATTTTACCGTCGGGAATTGAAGTTCTTTCTGAATATAAAACAAGTAAAAAAGGAAAAGCAAAAGTTGATGCTAAATTTGAAGAGAAGGTTGCATTAGTAAAAATTTATCCTGGGCAAAATCCTGATATCTTGGATTATTATTCAAAGAAAAAATATAAGGGGATTGTTTTGGAAATGTGTGGATTGGGGCACGCACCGACGAGAAGAGCGAGATCTGGTTGGACAAATAAATTAAAAGAAATTCAAAAAAAAGGAATGATAGTTTGCGCAGCTTCGCAAACAATTTATGGTCGGCTTGACCCTTTGGTTTATTCTAATGGAAGAGAATTAATTGAAACAGGAATTATTTATCTTGAAGATATGCTGAGCGAAACCGCGTTTGTAAAATTAGGCTGGGTTTTGGGGCACAAGGAATGGGCAAAAAATAAGGAAATAGTTAAAGAAAAAATGCTTGAGAATTTTTCTCATGAATTAAACACTCGGTTGGAAAAATGAACAAAATTTATGTCGCGATTTTAGTACTGATTGTTCTACTTGCGTCTTTGCTTGCGGTTAGATTTATTCTCGGAGGAAATGAGGATGATTGGATTAAAGATGAAAATGGAATTTATGTTGAGCACGGAAGTCCGGATGGAATCTCTGACGAAGTTTTGGAACAGCAAGAATTAATTCTGGAAGCACTGAAATTGTATTACCAAAAGCAGGCAGAGGGAATGGAGTTTTCCAGTCAATGTTTAGGGGATGTTGGAGATTATGCAATAGATGTGGTTCATGTTCCAAGAATCAGCGACGATGATTTAGAGGAGAATCAATGTGAAAGTTACATAACTGGAAAAGTCAAACATTTTATTGAATTGGATATTTCTGGAAATGTTGTAAGAATTGAATAATTATTTTTTATTTTTTATATCCATTATCAATCTTTTTATTTCTTGAATTTCTCTTTCTGCTTTTCTGTTCACCGCATAATCATATTGGGCTCTTAATCTGTCTCTTTGGTTCCCCCTGTTTTGGCTCATTAAAATTATTGGAGCTTGTATTGCTGCAAGGCATGAGAGCGCAAGATTTAGCAAAATAAATGGATAAGGGTCTATTACCTCTTTTCCAAAATATTTCAGGAGGAAATATCCTTCTGTTGTCATCCAGATTGCAAGAAAAATAAAAAAGATAATTATAAATGCCCAACTTCCCGCCCATTTTGTCATCAAGTCCGCTGTTTTTTGCCCGACTGTTCTCGGAGAATTAAAAATTGGATGGATTACTTTTGAGAATTCATTTTTTTCATAGAATCTTTTTTCTTCACCTTTTTTCATATTTTTACTTGCAAAAGATTCATTATAAATTTTATTGATT
>Ga0208958_1003939_pt1 | contig 11051 bp, 8 predicted proteins | sample RifOxyB1_FD_184032 | JGI IMG/M metagenome (GOLD analysis project Ga0208958, IMG submission 184032) | Soil microbial communities from Rifle, Colorado - Rifle Oxygen_injection B1 (SPAdes) | ecosystem: Environmental > Terrestrial > Deep subsurface > Rock core/Sediment | place: Rifle, Colorado...
GCCCCGTTTCGCCTACGCTGAACGGCGGGAAGTTGTAATGCAGCAGGAACTTGCGCATCGAGTTCTGGAACATCGTATCAACGATCTGCTCGTCTTCAGAGGTGCCGAGAGTGACCGTCGCGAGCACCTGGGTTTCCCCACGTGTAAAGAGAGCGCTTCCGTGTGTCCGGGGCAGGATTCCGGCTTCCACGGAAATCGGACGAACAGTTTTGGTGTCGCGGCCGTCGATCCGGATCTTCTCGGTCAGGATCATTTCCCTCATGAGATTATATTGCAGCAGCTCGAAAGCTGATTTGATATCGGATTCGAGTTTCTTTGCCGCTTCAGGATCACTCTTGGCGAGATCAGCGGGCAGCAAGGCTTCGATCGTCGACTTTTTCGATTTGTCGACGAGTTCGTATCGTGTGTGCTTGTCCTTCGTCTTAAGCGCTGTCTGAAGGGCGGACTTCGCGAGCTTTTCGACCTGCGTTTTGGTGCTCGATTCCACGACACTTGGCGTGAATTCGCGCTTCGGCTTACCACAAAGGTTTCTGAGCTCGTCGACGATCTTGACGACGTTCTTGATTTCATTGTGTCCTCGGATAATCGCCTCGAGGACTTCTTCTTCCGGAACTTCCCGCGCGCCGCCTTCGACCATCATAATCGCGTTGCTGGTCCCGGCGATCAGGATTTCCATATCCGTTTCGCCGCTATCGATCTGTTTCCAGGTCGGGTTCACGACGTATTGGCCATTGATCCGCCCCATTCTGCAGGCAGCTGTCGGCCCGCTGAACGGAATGTCCGAAATGTGAAGTGCGGCGGAGGCTCCGACGGCAGCCGCGACATCGACGTCCGCGTCGAGATCAACCGAAAGCACGGTCGCGACGACCTGGGTGTCGAAAAAATATCCCTCCGGGAACAAAGGCCGGATCGGCCGGTCAATCATGCGGGCGGAGAGGGTGGCTTCTTGGGTCGGGCGCCCTTCTCGTTTGTGGAAACTGCCCGGGATCTTTCCGGCTGCATAGAATTTTTCTGAAAACTCGACGGTCAGGGGGAAAAAATCAGCGCCTGCACGCGGCGTTTGTGAAGAACATGCTGTAACAAGAACTCGGGTGTCTCCGTAGCTGACCAGCACGGAACCGTCGGCTTGTTTGGCGAGCTTGCCTGTTTCGATACTGAGCGTTTTGCCGCCCATCTCGCAAGATACACGATGAATCATAAGACCCTCCTCGGGCTGTGATCAAAATAAGATTGAAAATAAACGGACTCGAAACAATGAGCTGTGTATAGCGGCTCGGATCGCTCTTTTTCAGGTACGTCAGAAGGCGACGACGCTGACCCACCATTTTCAACAAGCCACGACGAGAGTGGTGGTCTTTGGGAAAAGAGGTGAAGTGACCGTTGAGTTCATTGATCCGATTGGTAAGGAGGGCGACTTGCACTTCGGGAAGTCCCGTATTGGTGCTGTTGTGAGCATACTTTTTTACGATTTCCAGTTTCTTTGCTTTGATTGCGGTTTTGCCTGCCATGTTCTTTCTCTTTGATACTGACTTGAAAGGATCTCAAGTGATTATATGTATTTATATTTCGGTCAGGAACTAGCATGATGCCTGGGCCGCTGTAAAGGAAGTTTTTTCGGCTGCTAGAGGGTTTGTTTTAGAAATTCGCGGAGCTTATCGATGACCCGAACTTCGATCTGACGGGCTCGCTCGCGGGTGAGACCATATTTATTTGCAACTTCTTGTAATGTTTTAGGTTCTTCGGATAAAAGCCGCTCTTTTAAAATCGAAAGTTCTTTCTCGTTCAGGAGGGTTTGAAATTCAGGAAGTTTGGAGCGAAGCATCGCCAGGAGCTGTTCTCGTTCCAGAACCCCATCAGCCGACTCTTGGGTATCGGCGAGGAGTTCAAGGTGCGAATGGCTGCCGCCTTCTGAGTCGATCGGAGTGTCCAAAGACATCTCGGTTCCTCGTCCCGAGAGACGCTGTTCCATCTCGATCACGTCTTTTTCGCGGACATTCAGTTTTTCGGCGAGAAGTTTGGGACCACTGAGGAGGCCCTGTGCCTCGAGCCGCTCCTTTTCTCTCATCAGGTGATAAAAGAGTTTTTTCTGTGCTTGCGTTGTCCCGATTTTCACCAGTCGAAAGTTATCCAGCAGGTACTTGAGAATGTAGGAACGAATCCACCAAGAGGCATAGTATCCGAGCCGCGCACCCTTCGTGGGATCGAACTTTGAAACAGCTTTCATCAGCCCGATATTTCCTTCTTGGATAAGGTCCAGCAGGTTCGAGTAGTACGTCCGGTATTCGAGCGCGATTTTGACGACGAGCCTGAGATTAGCTGATACGAGAATGCGAGCAGCCTGCATATCGCCCTCGCCTCGTAACTTCATCGCAAGTCGGAATTCTTCTTCGGGATCCAGCAGGGGATAGCGACGGATTTCTTCCAGATAACGCCGCACCGGGTCATTAACGGAGCTGGATACAAGCTCCCGTTCCACAATAATTTCGGTCGACGGTAAGGTTGAAGCGCTCTCGGCGATCTCGGTCTCGGAGGGCTCCACGTCCTCGTGCAGTTCGGAAGGTGTATCGGTTTCTTCATCGTTCTCCAGCTCCGCCTCCCGCTCCGTTTCCGGGTGATTTGGGTCCAGTCGCTCGGCGGGGAGTACTTCGGGGTCGTGTGGAGTCCGGGGCGACGAATCTTTGACGCGTTTCTTGTCCCGAATGGTTCGCCTTGGCGAGGAGCCTCGCTTTTCAGTTGAACTGGGTTTGTGCTTCATCGAATTTCGTCACCTATGATTAAAACTATCCGGTCTGTATTAAATTTTCTATAATAGATGAACGATGGACTCAAGTGACACCGATTTTTCAATCAGCGGGATTGGAGTCGCAATGGGTGAAACCCGCGAGATTTATCTGAAAGTCTCTGAGTCCTATCTCGCATCTTCCATTCAGATACCCGTGACAGTGATTCGCGGTCGAGCCCCCGGGCCCACGGCCTTCGTTTTGGCGGCGATTCACGGTGATGAGATCAACGGAGCTGATATCGTACGGCGGCTTATGTTCGACATCGATCACGAAAAACTTTCGGGCACCCTGATCGCAATTCCTGTCGTGAATATTCCCGGTTTTCTGGCCCAATCACGGTACCTTCCGTATCACCGGGATCTGAACCGTTTTTTTCCGGGCAAGCGCAGAGGCAATAATGCCGAGCGGATTGCTGCACGCCTTTTCAACGAAATTATTCTGAAAAGCGACTTTGGAATCGACTTGCACACCGCCGCCGATGGAAGGGTCAATCTCCCCCATATCCGAGGCGATATGACCCATCCCCGCGTTCGGCACCTTGCGCGCGCCTTTGGGGCGACAGTTCTTGTGAACCAGGCAGGTATGCCCGGGTCCCTGCGTCGAGAAGCCACGGAAGCGGGTATACCGACGATTCTGTTCGAGGCTGGCGAAACACGGCGATTCTCGAACCGCATTTCGACCGCCGGGCTTCGTGGCGTGTTGAACGTGCTTTCGGAATTCGGGATGTGGCCCGCTCACGAGCAGGAACGGCCGCCCTTTCAGGTGATCGTCAAAGCGAGCGAGTGGATTCGCGCCGAAAAAGGCGGAATTTTGGACCTGAACGTCCGGCCCGGCGATCTGATTTACAAAGGGGACGTGATCGGGGCGATTCTTAACCCTTTCGGAAAAACCGTGACTCAGCTCAGAGCACCGACAACCGGTATTGTCATCGGGGTCACGACCGCGCCCTTGACGGTTCCCGGTACCGGGATCATCCACGTCGCCCGTTTGAAAAAGACGCTGCCCCTCGTCGAGCGGTCGTTAAAAAAGCGTGGAAAGAAGGCGAGGAGGCGCTTATGAGGCGAGGCCCCGCGTTTACCCGGCTGTTGTGGCTCTTTTTGACGCCTCTTTTGTGCGCCTGTTCCACGATGACAACCCCCGTACTGAGGCATGAAACGGGAGAAACGCTGGGCGCGAAACGGATCAAAGTCGCGGCAAAATATGAGAGCAGCCGTATTTACACCTTTGTGCCGTCTGGTTCCCCCGTGAACGGAATCCCGCAAGAAGGACAGATTTTTCAAGGCAGCCTTTTCGGATTACAGGGAACGGTCGGGGTCATGCAGAAGATTGACTTTCAGCTCGGCTGGTTTCTGTCTTACCACGGAGCCGGGTGGCGCGTTGGAGGCAAGTACCAGATCCTGCGCAAGAACCGGCTGGCCGTCGCCGGGATGCTCGGATACGGCGCGTACTCGAGTTCAGGAACGGTTTCCTATTTCACGGCGATGCAGCCGCTGGAAATAGATCAGACTCTCTCGGCGAACACCGTGGATCTTTCGGTTCCGGTCAGTTACCGCCTGACCCCGGGGGTGGCGGCCTACAGCGGGCTGATGCTGTTCCGTTCAGGTATTACGGGAACAGCGGGAGGAGTTTCGGTTTCCGGCCTCACCTTTGACGTGGGATCCAATCTGGGGTTTCGTTTGAATCTTGATCAGTATGAAGCCGATATCGAAGCGGCGTTTCTCCGGATTTACGACCCTTTCGTCGATGGTTATCGGATTGTCCCTTATGTCGGAGTCTCGGTCGGGATCATCTTCTGATCCTGCTAGTCATGAAAGGTTTGGCTGAAAAATGCGATCGAAACCCAGGTTTCAGAAAACCGTATTCGGGAACAAGTTAACCCTCGTCACCGAACGTCATCCCTTTCAGAGTCTATCGATCGGAATCTGGGTCAAAACCGGAACCCGATTCGAACGACCCCGAGAGGCGGGGTTGTCGCATTTTCTTGAACACATGCTGTTCAAAGGAACGGAAAGCCGTTCCGCTTTGGACATCGCCCGCGAAGTTGATCAGGTCGGGGGTGATTTCAATGCATTTACCGCTCGTGAGTATACCTGCTTTCATCTGCTTCTTTTGAACCGTGATCTTGAACTGGGGCTCGATATTCTGAGCGATGTCCTGCTCAACTCGACGTTCGACTCCGATGAGCTCGAACGGGAGCGCAAGGTCATTCTCCAGGAAATCAAGATGGGCGAAGAATCTCCAGAGGAGATGGTGCACGACCTCTTTTTTGAGCTGGTCTATGGTCGTCACGGGCTTGGACGGCCGATACTCGGAACCGAGGCGAGTGTTCGCCGGATGCGCCGCTCGGATGTCCTTCGTTTTTTCAGAAAGCACTATTGCCCGGAAAGGATGATCGTGTCGGTGGCCGGAGATGTTTCCCATAACTTGGTAAAACGCCGCCTGCGGTCACTCATCAAGACGAGCTGGCCGGGGCGTCCGGGGCATCGTCAATCACGCGGGGAACTCGGCTTCGAGCCGGCACCTCGTTCGCTCAAAGAGGGCCGATGGTGGGTTGAACGGCCGATGGAACAGGTGCACATGGTATGGGGTATCGAGGGACCTACGTATGCTTCGCGTGACCGGTTCGCCGCGTATCTGCTGAATGTGTATTTGGGCGGAGGGATGAGTTCGTCTCTGTTCCAGGAAATCAGGGAGAAAAAGGGGCTCGCCTACACGGTTTACTCCAGCTTGTCTCCGTTTATGGATTCGGGCGTGTTTTCGATTTATGCCGCAATCGGTCCCCACCAGGTCCCTGTGTGTCTTCGCCTGATCGAGGAATGTGTTGAGCGGATGAAGCGCAATCTTCTTTCCGACGAGGAACTCAGGACCGTGAAGGATAACATCAAGGGCACTGTTCTTCTTTCGTCCGACAGCGTTGAATCGAGGATGTCGAGTATCGCGATGAATGAGATCTTCTTCGGCAAACACGCGTCGGTCGATGAGGTCTGTGCTCAAATCGACGCGGTTAGACCCGATGATGTCCGTCGCCTCGCGCGCAAGCTTCTGCGCGGAGAACGGCGAAGTCTTCTTTTCGTGGGGCCCAGGCCGACACGCCAGATGCTTTCGAAGCTTCAAGCTTCGCGGCTGAATCGTTAGCGGCGTCCGTCGAGAAATTCCGGCCCGCGGTTCATCCGGTCTGTTTTTTGCGCCAGATCAGGTAACCGACGGCCGCTCCCCCGATCAGAATCGGGAGTAGCGGGAGTGATTTCTTGCGGACCGGCTTCTGGTCAGAGCCGCCCTGAATCTGTGAATTCGGGAATACCGTTGTTTCCGACATCGTGACGGGAACCTTCGTGGCGTCAAACAGGTTCGAGTTCTGTGGGTTGGCGTTCAGGCCCATCCCGGGCTTTCTGAATACCTTGAGCGTTTTGACCATATTGTCAAAGTCCTCAAGGTACTGCTGGTATTTACTTTTGTTGATGGAATACGTGACAAGAACGCCGATATCGCTTTTCACGGTGGCCAGATATCGCGTGTAGAAGCCGGGGATTTCGGATTCCAAGTGGAGTGAATCGACCCAGGCGTGGTTATTGATGTTCACGTTCTTTGCGTACTTCATCACGGACTTAACCGGTCTGCCCGTGACGCTTGTGTAACTTTTGTCGGCCTTCAGGTAGGCGAGGTACTGATCCAGGCTGTCCTGATCGCCTTTCAATTTGGCCGCAAGCACGATGATCGCGTCCCGTTTCTTCGCTTCATTGCTGCTCTGGCATACCCATTCCGCTCCTTCGAGATTGCATTGCCACTGGGGCGGAAGTTCAAATTCAGTGAACTGATTCGCGAATTTCACGGCATAGCTTGGAGTCGGAAGAAACATGCTGACCGCGATAGCCATCCCCCAAAGCCAGCTTATTTGTTTTTTCATCTTCTATTCTCCTCGCTTTATTGAACGGGTTGTCTGGCGACGAATCCTTCTTCTATCCAGACCTCTCTGAAGTACTCCGTTATAGTCAGAACCGCTTCCTCGGATTTTACGCTCGAAACGCGGCCACGGGCTATGGCTTCTTCGGGAGAACTGCGACCGGAACTTTGTCCACCGGGTCCGCCACCGGCTGTGCCGCCTTGCTTTAAACTAAAGATATCAAAAATTTGACCGACTGCCAGCCCGTCCTTGGAACCTTTGTTGATCTTGACCAGGTTCAGACGGTCATTCGCGCGCAGAACCCGCGCCTCGGGAACCGAACTGTTGTAATATACAAGGCCCTGATTGGAATGCCCGTATTCCATGGGAGTCATCTTGACGGGATTCTCGGGATGCCTGCCCGCTGCCTTTTTCCCGAGCTGGAATTGAAATCCGAGCCCGAACAGGAATCCTTGTGGCGCATTCTGCCCTGAAATGCTTTTCGCCCCCATGAACGTGAGTTTCGCGGGTCCCGACAGTTGATAGCCGACTTGGCCGCGAAGGCTTGCCACGGAAGGGTTCACCGCATTCGTGACGTAGCTGCCCGCCGTCCCAAGGCTGGCGGCCGCGCTTCCAACTCCCGGGTCTGTCTGAAGTGAGTAAACCCCGATGAGTCCTGCGGCGCCGAGAAAACGTTCGCCGTTGAAACGAACGTCCATGGTCCAAGGAATTGCCGAGGAGAAGTTGTTCGTTCGGCTCGTGAACCCGACTCCGGACCTGAGTTCGATCGGGTAACGTGCTTCGGAAGAAAGAGGCAGGCGCAAAAAACCACCAGCCGTTATATCCGTTGAACCGTCTCCCATGAATGGAGCGAAATTGAGTGCGGAAAGTGAATTGTTGTAGGCCGGTATCGCGACTTCCACTTGGAGATCTATGGAAATTTTTTTGTCGATCAATCGATAATTGGCGCCCACGGTCTGATCAGAAAATCCGAAGGAGCTGCCACTCAGGAGTTCGTGATCGACCTGAATTCGTGCCCAGCTGATGGTTCCGTAAAGCGTGAATTTCTGGGACAGTCCGGCTCCGACGTGAAGATCGGCGCTCTGTCGAGAGTAGTTCCGGAATCCTGGCGGCGAAAAGGCGCTTCCGTACGCGTCATAGTTTTTGTCCGTTGAATAACTGGTGAGTTGGGTCTCGAGGCCCAGGATTCGTTCCGGTTGGTGCCGACTCTGCCATTCGCGACGATAGAACTCCGCGCTACCGGTACGCGGAATGGCGAGAAGCAGCAGGAGGGCGAAAGGAAGATTCAGATTTGACCGCTGATTCGGAAAGAGGCGCTGCATTCCTTTAAAGATTGCCACAGCTTGTAAGGTGCGCCCAGTATTTTTTAGTTTTCGTGCTTGCGGGTCAAATGCTAGCGTTACGCTATGACGATTTACGACGATTCCCTTGAATTTCATTCTCGCGGACGAAAAGGCAAAATCGAAGTGGTTCCTTCGAAACCTGTTTCGACTCAACAGGATCTCTCTCTGGCTTATTCGCCGGGAGTGGCGGGCCCTTGCCGGGAAATCCACGCCAAACCTGACCAGGTTTACGAGTATACGGCCAAAGGAAATCTTGTGGCCGTTGTTTCAAACGGAACGGCCGTCCTTGGTTTGGGGGATATCGGCCCACTTGCCGGAAAGCCCGTTATGGAAGGCAAGGGGATCCTGTTCAAGAAGTTCGCCGACATTGATGTTTTCGACATTGAGTTGGATGCGAAGAACCCGGACGACATCATTCGAGCTTGCGAAATGCTGGAACCTACGTTCGGCGGGATCAACCTCGAGGACATTAAAGCTCCCGAATGTTTTTATATTGAAGAAAAGCTCAAGAGTAAGCTGAATATCCCGGTTTTTCATGATGATCAGCACGGAACGGCGGTGATCAGCGGAGCGGCTTTCTTGAACGCCCTCGAAATCGTGGGCAAGGACATTTCGAAGGTGCGAGTCGTGTTCTGCGGAGGGGGCGCTGCGGCTATCGCCTGCGCCAATCTTTACGTCAACCTCGGGGTCAGGATCGAGAACATCCTCATGGCCGATTCCAAGGGCGTCATTTACAAAGGCCGGAAAGAAGGGATGAACCCATATAAGGAAAAGTTCGCGGCCGAGACGGACAAGCGAACGATCGCCGAAGCGCTGGATGGCGCCGATGCTTTCGTCGGAGTCTCGGTCAAAAACGGCATTTCACCCGATATGCTAAAGAAGATGAACAAAGACCCGATCGTCTTCGCGATGGCGAACCCGGATCCCGAGGTATTGCCGGAGGATGCTTACCGGGTGAGGCCGGATGTCATCATGGCGACCGGCCGGTCGGACTATCCGAATCAGGTCAATAACGTCCTCGGATTTCCGTTCATCTTCAGAGGCGCCCTCGATACCCGCGCCAAGGCGATCAATGAGGAGATGAAGATGGCCGCGGTGCGTGCGCTCGCGCAGCTCGCGAAGGCTGGCGTGCCGGATGCGGTTTCGCGTGCCTACGGCGGACAGCAATTCAAGTTTGGAAGAGAGTATCTCATTCCGAAACCTTTCGACCAGCGTGTGCTGCTTTGGGTCGCGCCCGCCGTGGCTGAAGCCGCCATGAAATCAGGGGTCGCGCGTTGCACTCTCGACCTTTCCCATTATCGCGAGCGGCTTGAAGGATTGCTCGGGGCCACCTACACCGTTATGCGCGGAATAAAGAAGCGCGTCAGTACCAGCCATGTGGAGGGCCGTCGCGTCACGATCGTGCTTCCGGAAGGCGAGCATCCCAAGATTCTCCGCGCGGCGCAGACAATTCGCGACGAAGCGATCGCAGAGCCGATTCTTCTTGGTAACGCGGAGAAGATCGAACGGAAGATCAGAGAACTCGAGGTTGAAGATGGCCTGAAGGGTGTTCGGATCGTTGACCCGAGCGGTTCTGATAAGCTTGATCTTTACGCGCGTCATTTCTTCGAAAAACGGCAGCGTAAAGGCGCGACACTGGGGCTGGCCCGCCGGATCGTCGAGCAGAATAATTATTTCGGGGCCATGATGGTCGAAATGGGAGATGCCGACGGCCTGCTGAACGGAATCGCGCAAAGCTATCCCGAAACGATCCGCCCGGCCATTCATTGTATCGGAGTGAAACCCGGATTCCAGCTTGCCGGAATTTACATGATGGTCTTCAAGCGCCGGATACTCTGGTTCGCGGACACCACGGTCAACATCGAGCCCACAGCCGAGGATCTCGCGCAGATTGCAGCTCAGACAGCGGATTTCGTTAAGGGGTTCACGATCGAGGAGCCGCGGGTCGCGATGCTGTCATTTTCCAATTTCGGCTCGAACAACCATCCGTTCGCGCAGAAGATGGCAAAAGCGACCGAGCTTGTTCGGGCACGAATGCCTCAACTGATCGTGGACGGAGAAATGCAGGCGGATACGGCCGTTTTTCCTGATATCTCGAAGGCGAGCTTCCCATTCAACCGGGTCCCCGGGGATGCCAACATCCTTGTATTCCCGGACCTCCAGTCTGGAAACGTCAGTTACAAGCTTTTGGCCCGCATGGGGGCGGCCGAGGCGGTCGGACCGATTCTGATCGGGATGAAAAAGCCCGTGTCTGTGCTGCAACAGAATTCTGATGTGAATGACGTGGTAAATATGGCGGCCATTACGGCCATGGAAGTTCATCTGAGCAGAAATCAAAACAAGGAGGGGTAGTATGTCCGGGCGAAATCGTGAAAAGGAAGTGATCCTGACCTCGTTAGCACCGCAGCCGATCGGGCCGTACAGCCAGGCGATCAAGGCAAACGGATTTATTTTTTGTTCGGGGCAGATCGGACTCGATCCTCGCACCGGGCAGGTGGCCGGTCCCGATGTCGAGACTCAGGCAAGACGGGCTATGGAGAATCTGAAGGCTGTCCTGGAGGAAGCAGGGGTTGGTTTTGATTCGGTTGTGAAGACCACTATTTTCCTCAAGTCGATGAGTGATTTCCCGCGTGTTAATGAAATATACGGATCATACTTCGGGGACTCCGCGCCGGCGCGTTCTACCGTGGAAGTCGCACGACTCCCCAAGGATCTTCTTTTTGAAGTGGAAGCGATCGCGATCGAATAATTTCGCTTAGGCCGATTTCGTTTCGGCTTTATAGGTGCGCTTGAGCGGGCGAACGACAAGTCCCGCGCGGATACAACGCGTGCAGACGCGAACAGTCTGGGTAGTACCCCGGACAACCGCTTTCATGCGCCTCAGGTTGGGGAGCCAACGCGTTTTTGTCTTGATATTCGAGTGAGAAACCTTGTGTCCGGTTGTGGGACCTTTTCCGCAATAATCACAAACACGTGCCATGGCTCTATCCAATTCCTTTCGGTGAAGGGACCCTACCCTAGTGG
>Ga0208958_1003940_pt1 | contig 11051 bp, 15 predicted proteins | sample RifOxyB1_FD_184032 | JGI IMG/M metagenome (GOLD analysis project Ga0208958, IMG submission 184032) | Soil microbial communities from Rifle, Colorado - Rifle Oxygen_injection B1 (SPAdes) | ecosystem: Environmental > Terrestrial > Deep subsurface > Rock core/Sediment | place: Rifle, Colorado...
TCTTTGATAATCTTCTTTTTTGATTATCTTAAAAAATTCTTTAAAATTTATATTTTTAGTAGTGGAATTATAACTTTTATAAAGCAGTAAAAGTATTTTTTTAATTGTTTTGTTAGGTTCAAGCATAATAAAATAAGGTTATTTAATCTTATAATTCTTTCTTTTTTCTTAAGATTTCATTCTGTTCTTTTTTCCTTAAGGTTTTTTCTAAATGTTTTCTTTCCTTAAGGTTTCTTCTTTAAGAAAGCTTACTCCAAACAAGCTTTCACAAAACCAAAAAATAAAGGAGCAGGATTTTCTAAAGATGATTTGAATTCAGGATGAGCTTGTGTAGCTACAAAATATTTATGTGAAGGAAGTTCAATAAACTCCATTAATTTCAAGCCATTAGTCATAATATGCCAGCCAGAAAACCTCATTCCATTGTCCTGAAAAACATCAACAAAAACAGGGTTAACTTCATATCTATGCCTGTGTCTTTCTAAAACAGCTTTTTCAGAATTTAATATCCCTAATCTAAAGCTTCCCTTTAAATTTAAAATTTTCTGGGCATCTTCTTCTAATCTTTTATTATAGAGGTTATAAACAATTGAATTTTCATCTAAAATAGCAGCAAAGCTTCCTAATCTCATAGAAGCGCCATAATCATGATTTCTTAGTACTTCTTTTTGCTCGTCTAAAATATCAATAACAGGATATTTTGTATCTTCCTCAACTTCAGATGTATTAGCTCCATCCAGACCACAAACATTTCTAGCAAATTCAACTAAAGCAAGTTGCATTCCATAGCATAATCCTAAAAATGGAACATTTCTCTCTCTGCAAAATTTAATAGCTTTTATTTTTCCTTCTACCCCAGAACTTCCAAAACCTCCAGGAATAATAATACCATTAAACCTAGTTAATCTTTCAACTTCAAATTCATCTTTCTCTAGTTTCTTGGCATCAACCCACTCAATCTCAACCTTAACATCTAAATTAGCCCCAGCATGAATTAAAGCCTGATTAACAGAAATATAAGAATCACTTAACATAAACTCACCTGAATCAACATATTTTCCAACAATCCCCACTTTAATTCTATGTAAAGGACTAGCAATATTATTGACTAATTTTTCCCATTTACTAAAATCAGCTTTTTTCTTCTCAAGTAGCCCAAACTTATCAAGAATCTTTTCCCCTATTTTCTCTTTCTCTAAATCTAATGGAATTCTATAAATAGTATCAATATCAGGTTCAGAAATAATATAATCAGATTTGATATTAGCATAAACCTCAATTTTCTTTCTTCTTACTTCATCTAAAGCAATAGGTGCTCTGCATAAAATAAAATCAGGAAATATTCCAGAACTTTCAGCCAGCATTCTAATAGCCTGTTGAGTAGGCTTAGTCTTCATTTCCTCAGTATGTCTAGGAATCAAAAGATAAGTAACTAAAACATAAAGAATATTCTCTTTGCCAATATCTCTTTCTAAAGATTTCATAGCAAATAAAAATGGAACATTTTCATAGTCCCCAACAGTTCCTCCAATTTCAACTAAAGCAAAATCATATCCTTTCCCAGCATCAACAATTCTTCTTTTAACTTCATCAGGAATATGAGGAATAAATTGCACTGTCTTTCCCAAATATTCACCTTTCCTTTCTCTGTCAATGACTGTCTTGTAAATCTGTCCTGTTGTTATATTATTCTTCTTAGGAACATCTATTTCCAAAAATCTTTCATAATTACCCAAATCCTGGTCTATTTCTCCCCCATCATCAGTAACCCATACTTCACCATGTTCAGTTGGCCTTAATGTTCCTGCATCATAATTAATATAGGGGTCAATTTTAATAGCAGTTACAGAAAATCCATATTCTTTTAGAATCTTTCCAATAGAAGCAGTAGATACTCCTTTTCCTACACCAGAAATAACTCCCCCAGCAACAATAATATATTTAGTCATCCTGTAAATAAAAAACCTCTAAGAGCTATATAAAGATAAACATTCTTTATTATATATTTTAAAAATTGTATAAATCTTTTTTCTTTCCTTGAGGTTTCTTTTTAAAAGAAAGCTCAATAAACATAGACAAAGTTTATTATATATTTTGAAAAAGTCTATTTCTTTGCATGGTTTCTAAATGTTCTTTTCCCTGAAGTGTTAAGCTTTGCTTAATGCTAGAAGAACTTGTTCTTCTAATGCTTTTCTTCAAAGAAAAGGATTCATATAAACAATCTTCATTATATATTTTCAAAGTTGTATAAAATTTAGCTCATCAAACTATCCTTAAAAATATCAACTCTTCTTGTAAGTTGTTCTAAAGAGTCAATGGGATTACTTTCTCCCCAAAATCTGGTTTTTCTTAATGTATCTAAGGTAATAGGTTCCTGACTTAAAACTATTTCTCGTAAAGCTATTTGTTGTTTTTCATCAGGATGATCCGTAAAACATAAGCCTAATATTTCTCGAATAGAATTAACATCCTTTCCTTCACCCATTAAGTATCTCTTAATCATTCTATCAATCTGCGCTATTCCAAGTTCATACCATTTATGAACTTGCGAATCAATAAAATTCTCTTCAGCAATCCAAATAACAACCTCTCGACCATATAATTCTTCTTGAAAATTTAATTCATTAAAATCTTCGCCTACTAATTTTTTTAATTTTTCATAAATATCTTTTCTTACATATAATCCCTTATGACCTTGGATATAACCCTCTGGATTCCTCAGCCAAAAAAAAGTTTTAGCTCTTCTAAGAGAAACAAACTCACCACCAGAATATCTTAGTTGTTCTTCATCACTAGCTAAAGCTTTTGAACCAAGAAAATCAGAAGAACGAACTCCAAATCCCCCACTCGAATCTAATTTTCTTCGATCTTCTGCAATTTCTAATTCTCTTTTAATATCAATAGGATCTAACTCTCTTGAGTTGTATTGGGTATAAAAATAACCATTGTCTTTTCTTGATTTATCCCATATCACTAGTCTAGAATAAGAAACAGGCATAATTTTTCCAGTGAAAGCAGCATTAGCACATACCCCTAAAACAACAACATCATTTTCTGGCATAATAAAGTAACAAAGAAAAAAATTATAAACCTATCTACAGAAACATTTTTAATAAAAAGAATTATCAAAAGTAATATGAAAGATTTCAGAAGAATCTTAATAAGTGTAGCAATTGCAATTTTACTAACCCTATTTTTAGTCTTTGCAGTAGATTTATTCTATGCAGAGCCAAAATATGAAACATATTGTAATTTTTCAACAAATTCATTTACACCTGCTTTCAAAGAGATTCCAGCAAATCCAGTTAATTGCACTAATTTCAGATATGATTACAATCAATGCTATAATGGGCAAGGGTATGTCAATTATGTTTATGATTCAAATGGTTGTCCTTACAATGTAACCTGCTCAGATTGTAATATAAGATACGATAGTGATAGAAAAGAATATGCAGGATTTGCTTTTACAATATTTATAATTTTAGCAGTTATAGCTCTAATCGCAGGAATTTATTTCTTAATTGAGCCAGTCTCATTCGGCTTTTTATTAGGCGGATTAATTATAATTCTACAAGCAACAATTAGATACTTCTCAGACTTTGGAAAAGTAACGAAAGTAGTTGTTTTAGGTATAGAATTAATAATCTTAATCTGGATTTCTTATAAAAAGTTCAAATAAACTTTCTTTTCCCTGAAGCATTTGGCTTTGCTGAATGCTAAAGGATCTTGCTCCTTTTTGGCTTTTTTTAAAAGGCTTCAAATGAAAACTCTTTTAAAACATATTTCTCTGCATTTTAATGTAATGCCTCTGTAGCTCAGCCTGGTTTAGAGCGCGTCCTCGGTAAGGACGAGGTCGGGAGTTCAAATCTCCTCTGAGGCTTTTTAATATGCATTTTTCTTTTCAGTAATTCTTTTTAAATAAATAATTTCATAAAATAAATGCAGTCAACTGAAGAAGCATTTGATTTTATGGGAATAGATGAATCTAATCATGGTAGATTTCCCGAAGTTTATGTTGCTGTAGCTTCTAGAAATTCAGAAGATATAGTTTCAAGTCAATTTGGAAAAAGAAGAAAATGTAAGGATATTAGTTTATTTTTAGAAAACCGCGATTTTAGGCATATATTAATACCAAAAGAATTTGCAAATATATTTACAATAAAAGATACAAGATTAATTGCTTATATTGAATTAATCAAAGCATTTGGAAATCCATCCAAAGTAATTATAGATGGAGAAATGCTTTCAAAAGAAATAAGAAGATTAAGAAGATATTTACCCCACCACATATCAGTCTCAATAGAGCCAAAGGCAGATATTCATTACTCATTAGTAAATTGTGCAGATGCAATAGCAAATCACTTGTTTAGATATTATACAAAAAAATCTTCAGAAAGAAAAGATAGGTATCTTCCCAATTTAATTATTCCAAAAAAAGAAGACTATATTTTAGATGGGCGTAGTAAACTTTAAAAGTAATTAAAAAATACAAATAACATGGAAGAACAGCAACCAAAAGAAACAATGCATGAATTTTATACAGAGCATAAAAAAGCAATAATAATAGCAGTAGTGATTTTGATAGCAATAATCTTGTTTGCAACAACAGACACAGCAGATAATGCTCTTGGCTATATAGTAAAAAAATTCAGTATTTCTTAAAATGGAAGAAAAATTTAATCTTGAAGTAGAGTACAATATTCTGAAGAAGAAAAATTCTCTCCCTAAATTTAGTGATTTGGATAATGAATTTGAAATCTCATCAATAAAAGACAAACCCCATTTATTAAGAAACATAAGAAGAAAAATGAATGATAAAATAATTTTCTATTGCAGAATTTTAGAAGGAATCCTATTTCCAACCCAGGCAAGCATAATAAGTTTGCATGAAGGCAGACATTTTACAGATGAAGAAAAAACAAAGATGAAAGAAATGTATAAAAAATTAATGTACTATGAAAGAAAATCATTATCTTTAGATGTTTCTCCCGATGAAAAGCAGGAAATTTTGTTCATCAATGAAATTTTCAAAAATTGGAACAAGTTTAAGGTAGAAGTAATAAAAGTTAGTTCAAAAATGCAGGAATCCTGGAAAAAAGAAGAGTCAATAGATGTAAATAATTACACAGGTTAAGTTTTTAAAATATCAAATTCTTTAAAGTTTATGAGAATATTACTTTCAGGTCCTCCAGGCACAGGAAAATCAGCTCAGGCTTCTTTAATATCAAAAAAGTATAATATTCCTGCAGTTTCAGCCGGTGATTTATTAAGAAATGAAATTGCGAATAAAACAGCAATAGGTAAAAAAATTGAGTCCTATGTGGATAAAGGTGATTTAGCACCAGATGAACTAGTTGATCAAGTTGTAAAAGCTAAATTAAAAAAACATCCAGAAGGTTTCATAATGGATGGTTATCCCAGAGATTTGCATCAAGCAAGAAGTTTTAATGATTTTGACATTATGATTGTAATAAAAACAACAGAAGAAGAAATAATCAAAAGGCTAAAATTAAGAAAAAGATTAGATGATGATATTAATGTAATAAAGCACAGGTTCAAAATTTATCATGAGCAAACCCAGCCAGTCGTAGATTATTACAAAAAGCAAAAAAAGAATATAAAGTTTATAGATGGTAATGGTTCAATAGAAGAAGTTTATGAAAGAATTTTAAAAGCATTAAAGTAATTCTAAAATTTGTTTTGCATGATTTTCAACATCAACTTTCTCTATAATATTCTTTATCTTCATCTTTTCAATAATAAAGGTAGTTCTTTTTATTCCATAATATTCTTTCCCATACATATTTTTTTTAACATAAATGCCATAAGCTTTAGAAACTTTTTTGTCATTATCACTTAACAAAGGAAAATTTAAGTTATATTTTTCAGTAAACTTTTTATGACTTTCATCATTATCCAGACTTATTCCAAAAATTATCAATCCTTTTTTCTTTAATGAACTTAGATTGTCTCTAATATTGCAGGCTTCTTTTGTACATCCAGGAGTATTATCTTTTGGGTAAAAATATAATATCACAGTTTTATCCTTATAATCACTCAATTTTATTAGATTTCCATCTGCATCTTTTAATTCAAAATCAAAAGCATTATCATTTATTTTCATATATCCTCTTCATTAGTAAAGCATCTTTCTCAATATTAGGGCTTTCAGAAACAACCACCCCTTTAATCTTAAATTCTTTAAATATTTTAATTAAATCTTTATAATTCATATCAGAATCCTTTAATTCCAAATGATTTCTCTCACCTTTTTCACTATATCTTATTCCAGACATATGAATATGCATGTTTTCTAAAGCTTTTTTTCCTAAATTTTTTTCAGTCTTCTCAAATATTTCTCTAAATTCATTTAAAGTGTTATATTTTCCATTGCTTCTTGCATGTAAATGAGCAAAATCAATGCAAGGTAAAACTTGTTCTATTTCAGATGACAATTTCAAAACCTCATCAATATCTCCAAACTGTAAAACTTTTCCAGCAACCTCGGGTCTTATCCATATCTTGTCATCAACCTCTTTAACTATTTTAACAATCTCTTTTACACCTTCTTTTATTTTAGCATAAACTTTTTCTTTCTCCATTTTCATGTAATAGCCAGCATGAAAGCAAACACTATAACCATGACATAAAGAAGTTATCTTGGCAGATGTAGCAATATAAGAAATGCTTGCATGATATTTCTTAGGTTCACTAGAATTAAGATTTACAAAATAAGGAGCATGGCAGGTTAATACAACATTATTTTTCTTAGCAATATCAGCAATTAAAGGAGCTTTCTCTTTTGTAACATGAATGCTATGCACAAATTCCAGTTCCATGCATTCTAGTCCTAACTCTTTAACCCTATTAATTCCATTTTCAGTACTTGGTTTTCCTGTACTCAAAGGTATTCCAGCTGTGCCAAATCTTAATTTATCCATTATCTCTATAAGAATTTATACTTTAAACTTTTTTCTATAATCATCAATAGCTTTTCTTAAAGCAGAAGCAGCCAATACACTACAATGTAATTTAATATTAGGTAACTCCAATCCTTCAGAAATGTCTTTATTAGTAATCTTATAAGCTTCATCTAATGTTTTACCTTTTGCCATTTCAGTTAAAAGAGAACTGGTTACAATAGCTGCAATGCACCCAAATGTCTCTACCTTAACATCTTTTATCTTATTCTTTTCAACTTTAAGATAAATTTTCATTACATCACCGCAATTTAAGTTGCCCACTTCTCCAACAGCATCAGCATCCTTAATTTTCCCCATGTTTTTTGGCTTTTTGAAAATTTTTAAGACTTTTTGGCTATACATTTTTGTAGGGCGTAAACCTCCTTAATTTTTCAATGATTTCAGGTAAAACTTTTAACAAATAATCAACTTCTTTTTCAGTATTATATCTGCTTAAAGTTAATCTTAAGCTGGAATTGCAATCCTTTCTTTCAAATCCAATTGCTTGCAAAACATGGCTTGGTTCTAATGAATTTGAACTGCATGCAGAGCCAGTTGAAGCACAAATTCCTTTCTCATCTAAATACCCAACAATGCCCTCTCCTTCTATGCCAAAAAATGTAAAATTAATATTATTGCACAATCTTTCTTTTTTGCTTCCATTTAATTTGACATCAGAAATTTTATCAAAAACACCTTCAATAATTTTCTCTCTTAGTTTAATCATGTGCTCAATATCTTTTTTATTTGCAATTTTCACAGCTTCCGAAAATCCAATTATTCCAGGTACATTTAATGTTCCAGATCTTAAATTAAATTCATGCCCGCCACCATGTTGCCAAGGCGTAATATTAATTCCTTTTCTAATAAACAAAGCTCCAACGCCTTTAGGTCCATGAATTTTATGTGAATTTAAAGTAACCAAATCAAGATTCTGTTTTTTAACATCAATTTCAGTTTTAGTATAACTCTGGCAAGCATCAGTATGAAATAAAACATTTCTCTTCCTGCATATTTTTCCTAATTTTTCTAAATTTTGTATAGTTCCAACTTCATTATTACCGTGAATTATAGAAACAAGAATTGTTTTTTCATTTATGCTTTTCTCAAGATCTTTCTCATTCACAAATCCGTCAGTATCAACATTAAGGTAAGTTATTTTATATCCTTGTTTTTCAAGCCATTTAGCACTATTTAATACGCAATCATGTTCAACTTTAGTGACAATAATGTGACTTCCTTTTTCATTAGCAAAAGCAATTCCCTTCAAAGTAAGATTATTGCTTTCAGTTCCGCCAGAAGTAAATATTATTTCATTAGGTTCAGCATTTATAGAATCAGCAATTATTTTTCTTGCTTCTTCAATTTTTTTATTAGCATCTCTTCCTAATTTATGCAAAGAAGAAGAATTTCCATAGCTATCGCTAAAATATTTTTTCATAACTTTAGCAACTTCAGGAGCAACTTTTGTTGTAGCTCCGTTATCCATGTATATTCTTTTCATTTTTTCGCAAAGCTTTTTCCTATTTTTTCTAAAACATAAACAAGAGCATTAACATCCTCTTCATTATTGTAAAGATAAAAACTGATTCTTGCACTTTCATCTATCTTTAATTTTTTATGAAACAAAGAAACATTATGATTTCCAGAATTAATAAAAATATTTTCCCTGTTCAAAATAGCAGAAACATTTCCTGCGCTTAGTAAATCAAAATTAAACGAAACAAGATTTTCCTGGTTTTTTCCATAAACATGAAGATTTTTTATTCCATCTGTTTTTTCAAGAAAAAGATTGACCAATTTCCTGTTATTATATTCAATATTCTCCATCCCAATCTTATTCAAATAATTGACAGCAGCTCCAAGTCCAATAACACCTTCAACATTGGGTGTTCCTGCTTCAAATTTGAATGGTGTTTTTTTTAATTCAGAAGTATTAGTCTCAATTTTCTGGCTCATAAAACTTCCATATTGGTAAGGTTTAAGATTTTCAAGTAATTCTTTCTTACCATATAAAACACCAATTCCAGAAGGTCCCAGCATTTTATGTCCTGAAAAAGCAAGAAAATCAATATTAGATTCTTTTACATTATATTTTATGCTTGGAACACTTTGATTGCCATCAACAACAAAAAGAGAATTATTTTCATGAATCTTTTTTCCAATCTCGCTTATATTAAAAGTAGTTCCCAAGAAATTAGAAACATGACTTAAGCTTACTACTTTTGTTTTTTTGGTTAAATATTTTCCAATGTCATCTAGCTCTCCTTCATTGTTTACTTTAATAAATTTAAGTTTGGCACCTTTAACTTTGCATATTTGTTGCCAGGGTAAAACATTAGAATCATGTTCTAATTCAGAAACAAGGACTTCATCACCTTTTTTTATATCAAGTGAAGAAGCTAGAAAATTAATGCTTTCAGTAGTTCCTTTTGTAAAGATTATTTCTTCTTGTTCAGCTTTAACAAAAGAAGCTATTTTTCTTCTGTTAGCTTCATAAATTTCATTGACTTCATTGTTTTCATTTTCAGAATAGCTAAAATTATAGGTTTCATAAAAATCATTTATTGCATCAATCACATGAAACGGTTTTTGACTTGTAGAAGCACTATTTAAATAAATTATTTCCCTGTTGTTTATTCTTCTTTTGAAAAATGGAAAATCTTCTTTATTCATTTTATTTTTCTCCTAATGTTTCTTTTTCCTGAAGGTTTTTCTTTACAAAGAAAAAGCTTCCTTTGTTCATTTTTTAACCACCTTTTTTGTAGCAACCTGGTTAAGTTCTTTTAAAAATTTGTCAAAGGTTTTTTTGTCCATTCCATGCCCTAATGAACCTTGTTCTATGCTTTCAAATGCACTTACATGGCACCCAATGCAGTGTAATCCATATTTGAACATAATTTCTATTGATTTAGGATATTTTTCAATAATTGAATTTATAGTCATATCTTTAGTTATTTTTTCATTTTTCATTTTTCTTTTTCCTAAATGTTTTTCTTTATTGAAGATTTCTTTCCAACGAAAACTTTGTTTTCGTGGCCACGAAAGATTTCATCTTTCATTGGTTACAAAAAAAAGCTTCATTTTAATCTCCTTGAAAATTCTATTATTCCTATAGTTTTTCCTCTATCATCTTTAATAGGCGAGCTTATCAATTCCAAATTTTTGTTTATCATTTTTTGCTCTTTGCCTGTTGTAAGAGTTTTTTTAGTCATGCATGTTTTGCATTTTCTTTCATCACATTTGGTTTTGCCTATGATTATTTTGTTATTCTTGTCAATCACGACAATATCATGTGCAAGGCTAGAAAATAAACTATCCAAACTTATGCCAAGCTTATCGCTTATTTTTTTTAATTGCTCTAATTTAGAATCATTAGATAAAAACCATAATTTAGCTTTTCCTATTTCTTTTACAGAAATAATTCCTTTTTCTTTTAAAAGTTGCAAATATTTTGAAGCAGTATGTCTCTCAAGATTCAGCTTCTCTGAAATCTCATTAGTTAATAATCCTCTTTGAGATTGTTCAAGAATATGAACAATATTATTGTAAATTTCCATAAAAATATTTGTAACAAGTATTATTTAAAGGTTTCCCATAACGGTAACCATTAGATTAAGAGTTATTTTCTAAGATTTTTAACGTAATTAAAAGAGGTAAATAAACATTATAAACAACCATAGCAATATTCATTAAAACAATTCTCATATTAGCACCCATTACTTCTCTATTTGTTGGCCAGATTGCTGTTCCCAAGTGCAATACTTCATTTAAAACTGTATCATGTTTTCTGGCTTCTCTTAATGTTGTAGTAATCTCTTCAGGTGTCTTAGGTTTTATCATTCTTCTTACATAATTATAGAGTCCATAAACAGGTATAGAATCTTTTTTCTCAAATCTAAAAGAATTCATAGCAGCAAGATAACCAGGAATTTCTTCTTGAGAAAGCATAACAGGTCTCATAAAAATAGTAAAATAAAGAAGTATATAAATTTTTTCTTTTCCCAAAAATGTTTTCTTTATCAGAACTTTTTCATCTTTTATTTTTCTTTCAGGAATTTCTTTTTTTAAAAAAGAAACCTAACGAGT
>Ga0208958_1003943_pt1 | contig 11046 bp, 17 predicted proteins | sample RifOxyB1_FD_184032 | JGI IMG/M metagenome (GOLD analysis project Ga0208958, IMG submission 184032) | Soil microbial communities from Rifle, Colorado - Rifle Oxygen_injection B1 (SPAdes) | ecosystem: Environmental > Terrestrial > Deep subsurface > Rock core/Sediment | place: Rifle, Colorado...
ATATAATCGTTCTTATTTTAGGATTAATAGTCCTAGTCGCAATTGCAATTATTTTCAGACAACAAATAGGCAACTTCTTAGAAAGTATAAGAGCAGTCTCAGAACCATTAAGCAGCGATCAACTTTCCAAAACAACTGAAGAGCTATTAAAATGAAAAGAGGTCAATCAGGTATTCCACAATGGTTAGTTCTATTGATTTTAGGTGTTTCTTTATCAGTTATTACAGGTGCTACTTATTATTCTATTTTTGTAGAATCCCAAAAGAGTGTCAATAGTTTTAATGATTTAGTTGATAAGATTAATTTAATGGAAGATGGTGAAACCTTAGACTATTCATTATACTTAGATTCTTCAGATATTTTAATCTCTTTTGATGAAGGCCAGAATTATGAAGGTCCGAGTGATATAGCAATTAAATATTGGGGTGAAGATTGCGAGCAAGGTGATACAATAAAAGTCCCAGATTCTTGTGGCCAATATCCTTGTTTATGTATTTGTGACACTTCTTTGCAATACGATTTTGAAGATTCTTGTACAAAACATCAATTAGTCTGTTACCCTTTTATTGAAAAAGATTTAAGTTTCTATGATCCAACCTGCACTTCAGTTTACAAAGAAGGAGAAAATAATGGAATTTTACAACTTCATTTAGAATTAAATGATAAAATATTGAGTTTTTGTGAAAACAAAGAATGCATTGCAGAAGATGATAAAGAAGTTGTAGAGGGCTTCAAGAATTTTGTTAATGATTACCAATTTTGTTTAGCATCAAAATCTACTTGCTCTTGTGACTTAGATTATTCTTTTTTGGAAGGTGGTTATGCATTAAACTTTTACACAGATAAACTAGAACTCTATAATGCCGTTTCAAAAGTTTCAATATCCTCAGAATCTTTCACAACAAATATTGACTCTAATAATCCTGAAATCAAGTTTACAAATTTAATTTCATTATACAAATTTGAATTATTTAATTATCAAATTGCAGAGTTTGCTGGAACAACAGACTTAACTTACTTTACTGCAACCACATCTACTGATAAAATCGATTTAATGGGTGATTCTGATGAAATGCCTACTGAGATTGATACAGCATTATTATTCAAAGACAACAAATTATATTTCACTTCAGAGGATTTATCAGATTATACTTCTTGTGAAGTTGATGAACGTCTTGTTCTATAAAACTATTTAAATCATAAACTCTTAAAACTTTTCATGAATAAAAGAGGTGAAGAAGCCCAATTATATCTTATTATGGAGATTGTGATTGGAATATTAGTTGCAGGTTTATTTATTTCTTTGGCTACAAACTATGACTCTTATTCAAATATCCATAAGATTTACATTGAACAAGACTTAAAATTACTCTCAGAAACACTTCTTTCCTCACCAGGAGAAATAGAATACACTTATCCCATTAAATCTTATTTTGATGTTTCTCTAACTTCAGAAGAAATCCAAGTCAAGAATAATGCTGAATTAATCCAATTTGCAAAAGAAGAAAAATTAATTTTTACAAAGACAGATAAATTAAAAGTGGTGCGAGAATGAAACGTGGTCAAATTACGGGTTACAAACAAATTTATTTCATTATTGCATTATTTTTAATAGCATTCATGTTTGTTTATCTTCATCAATCTTTCAAACAATATAGCCAAGAAAGTTTCGAATGCACTTCTGAGGCTTATCAAGAGATTATGATCGCAAAAATATTATACTCTGATTGTTTTACTTACACAGACCCATCTACAGAATCAATTATTCCTGGTTCAATTGATAAAACCAAATTCATTCAAGAGAATTATAATAATTGTTTCAATTTTCTAATCAAAAAAACTAATTTAACTATTGACGGTGTTTCAATTGGTGAACCCATTTATGATCCAATATCAATTAACAAAACTATTTGGTTATATGATGGAGAAGGAAAAACTCCAAATATAATCACTTTTATGTTTGAGGAACCAGAATGCTAAATAAAAAAGGCCAAAGTGAAGATGTATTCGAGTACATACTAGTTTCAATAGCAATAGTAGTTGGAATAATAGTATTAACTATGGGCCACAATTACAAAGAATTCTCTGTTGACAATGCAATGCAAACCATTTCTGCAGATAGTTCTGATATTCAATCTTTTGATATGAGTTTTTTAGGTACTGATTTAAAAAATATTTTAGACTTACAAGTTTCTGATGAATACACATTTGCAGAATTAATCTCAAGAATGCCAGATAATTATCCAGATATTAATGATAAATCTTTATTTGAAGGTTTATTAGATCAAGCTCTTATTAGCAATCGCTTAAGCTGTGATGAACAATTATTCAATATTTTAAATGAAAAATTGGACCAAGTATATTCTGATAATTGGATAATTTTTGTTTATTCAGATGATGAAATGATTTTCTTTTGTTCCTCAATTTTATTTGATTATTCAAAGGTTAGTTCTGCAAAGATAACTCTTCCTTCAATAAATCCCAACAATAATGTTGATGTAGTCTTGGAGGTTTACGAATGAACAAGAGAGCAATGATTATGTTATATTTTTGCGTATTCGGTTTCATAGCAGCATCTTTTTTATTCTTTAGGTATGCTGATGACTACAAACCTACTGGTGATTTATATCTTGGAGAAAAACAAATAGAAGTATTCCAAACTTACCAAGAAGCTGATGCAGATATTTATTATATCCAACATGCAGCATTATTATCCTCCCAAAAAGCATCTAAAGAAAATTTTAAATCCGAATTTGAATCAGAATTGAATTCCTATTTAAAATATCTAGAATTAACATCTAATGATTTTGATATTACTTATTCTGCTTCAACAGATAAAACAACTATTGTCGGCATTTCAAAGAAACAATTAGTTTACACAGAAACAGATTACACTTACGAGATTTATCCAACCTTCAAAGTAGAAGTTAATTATGCTTTAGATAGTTCTTCAGAAATATTTGTATAAAAATGGTGGGGCTGCAGGGATTTGAACCCCGATCTCAAGGTTTGGAGCCTCGCACTCTACCAAGTTAAACTACAGCCCCTTAACAATTCATCTGCTGTTACGATAGAAATGCAATTATTTCCTATATAAACCTTCTCTTTTTGATCCTTTTTAGAGGTAATTAGAATTCCATTTTTATATTTACTATCGTCTAGATATTTATTCAATTGCATAATCTCCGATTTAGAGATTGGTTTAGAGGTATAGTTTTTTATTTCTACTAAATAAGTCCCACTTTCTGTTTTAAAAAGTGCATCTGGTATTCCATTATTATTATTTTTCGGATGCTTAACGACATCACCATAAATATTAAGAATTTTTATTACATAATCTTCAAAATTTAATGCATTAGTCTTTATTTTTTTATCTACAACCCCAAATACTGTTCGATTTGGGTATTCAACATTTGCTATTCTGAAAGCTTCTTTTATTCCACCTTTGAATTCTGATTGAACATGCGTTTTACATTTATCATTTATTTCCCATTGATTTGTATTAGGATTTTTTTTAATAAATTCAATAATTCTATATCTTATTTTTAGAGTCCTTTTTTCATGCCCATTATAATATTTTATCCCTGCATATTCATATAATTCTTTCATATTGAACAAATCATACATCCTAATATGGCAATTTTTATCAACTTCTTTCGTTCCTGCTAACGGATTATTTTGAATATAACTAATTATTCTATTCTTTTTTTCTTGATTTTTTGGATTATTTCTTCTTCTTATTCTGTTTTCCAAGCTATATCTTTCCATAATATTTATTCTCTAATTAGATTTAAAAAGCCTGCGCAGGCATTTGTCCTGTCCGGTGCTTATATTTTAGGGTATTTTTGATTAAATTTTGACAAAATTAAGAGAACTATTTCGATTCCAATATTTCTTGATAATCTAAAGTAATCTTTATTTGAAATAAATGAATGACCCCCTTCTTCGTGTAAAATATCAATATAAGCATCAATTAATTTATGATCCTTTTCTGATAGGTCTAGGTTTATTTTTAAATATTGCCGAACTCTACCCATCCAGCCAAGTTCTTCTTTCCCATGATTATATCTTGGAATTTCTTCTTTGTTATTGGTTGCAATTTTTTTAGCAATATCACCTAATATACCCTCCATAAAAGCCCTAAGGTTTCCAATCATTCCAGAGTTTACTAAAGGATTTTCACTATTAAGAAATTTATCAATATCCATTAAAAAAAAATTATATTTTTCATCAAAATCTAAGTATTTAATGATTTCAATTACTTTTTGTTTATCTCTATTTATTTCAAGATTTATTCCTTTTATTTTGTCTTGTATTAAAAGATAGTTTCTTGAATTAATTGTTTTCAAAACTTTTTTTTTAACTGATTCGTGGTTATAATGAGTGTCCAATTTTAGTAGAATATTTAATAAATAGTATAATTCTTGGATATTAAAATTGATTTGTTTTTCGTTTAATAGGTCTTTAAAAAGACAAAAAATAAGACTACTGTTCTTTCTTCTTTTATTTAAAGAATCTATAAATTCAGATGTTAATCCTAATTTTATTAAAGTATAACTTGCTAAACCTGCCTCTGAATAAGGCCAATAGATTGTATTATAATTTTGGTTTATATAATTAATATATTCTTCATCAGCTTCTTCTAATTTAAATTTTAAGTATTCAACAAATTTTTTTTTATTTGTTTTAGAATTTTCACAATTTGCAAATAAATTTAATAAATCTTCTGCATATTTATATTCTATAATCTGGGTTTGTTCTTTAGTTATTAATTTCCAATTAAATAAACCCTTGGTAGAATTGTATTTGTCCTCATCAAAAATTGTATCCATATAAATTTTAAGTTCTTCGGGATTAATTTCCATATACTTTTGTTTTTTTATTAATTCTTAAACATTTTTAATCTAAACAAATATATTCTATACTTTGTATAATACATTTAAACTAAATAAATTAGATTTTATATATGGTTAAGGTAGGAATTATCGGCGGTTCAGGTCTTGACGACCCTAAACTTTTAGAAAATTTTGAAATAATTGATGTTACTACACCTTTTGGCCAACCTTCTTCTTCTATTACTCAAGGCACTTTAAATGGTGTCGAAGTAGCAATTCTAGCAAGGCACGGAAAGAAGCACCAGATTCTTCCAAGCAATGTAAATTACCGAGCAAATGTCTGGGCACTTAAAGAGCTTGGTTGCACTCACATTATTGCAACGACTGCAGTTGGCTCTTTACGCGAGGATATCATGCCTGGTCATTTGGTTTTCCCTGACCAATTTATTGACAGAACCACAAAACGCTTACAAACTTTTTATGATAAAAACAGAGTCTGTCATATTCCTATGTCTGATCCTTTTTGCCCTAAGTTAAGAAAATTACTTTCAGAAACAGCTTCATCATTAGGCATTGTTGCTCATCGCTCTGCTACTGTAATCACAATTGAAGGCCCAAGATTTTCTTCTAAGGCTGAATCACATATGTTTCGAATGTGGGGCGCGCATATCATAAATATGTCTACTGTCCCTGAGGTTGTCTTAGCTAGAGAAGCTGGAATCTGTTATGCTGCTATTGCTATGAGCACTGATTATGATTGTTGGCGTTCCGAAACAGAACCAGTAACTATCGACGAGGTATTGAAAGTCATGCACGAGAATTCAGAGAAAGTAAAAAATTTAATCAAAGAATTATTACCCATACTTTCATATAATGAATGCGCTTGTAAGGACGCTATAAAGACTGCATTAATTTGATTCTAACTTAACTTTATTAGTCATCCCATAATCAAACTTTTTCACAACTTTTTTCTGTTCTAATCTTTTGATAATTCTATGTGCCTTAACTTTCGACAATCCTAATTCAATAGCAATCTCTTTCTGTGTCATTGCATTATCATTCTTTTTCAATAATTCTACAACTGCTTTTTCTTCCGGCATCAAATAATCAAAATTCTTTTCTTCTACTACCTCAACAATATCTTCATGCTTCTTACTTAATTCATTTGCTGCTATGAAACTTAAAACCATCCCTATAAAGAATATTACTGTTAGAACTCCTAATGCAGTTTTTATCAACGAGATTAATCCTGACTGAAAAAATCCAATTATGAATATAACCATCAACAAAAAACAAATCCCAGAATAAATGAACAACAATTTATTTACATGTTTTTTCAACTTGGTTTCAACTTGTTTCAACATCTTACACATACCTTTTATATCCCGTTTCAGCTAACTAATCTTTAGATCCAATCTTATTTAAGATTTTGGATTTGGAGGGAAAATGAAAAAAACAATTTTAACAATGCTGGCAATCTTGGTATTATCACTAAGCTTTGCATTAGCTGATGAAGACACAACTGAAGACGAAATTGAAGACGAAACTAATTTAATTGGTGGTCCTGGTTACGGCCAAGGCAACAATCCTGGAAGACAAATGGGTTTACAACAAGGTGAAGGTCAGGGTCGTTTAGAAGCTCCAGGCTTGAATCCATTCAATTCATTTAAAGAAGACAATTTAATTCAAGATTTAATGGAAAAATACGAACTAACTGAAGACAATACTATTGGCGAATTACTAGCTGCAATCGAATCATCTCAAACAGAAATTGATGAAGAAATGAAATCAAAATGGCTTGAAAGAGCAAGAGAAATCCATGATTTGGATGATTCAATGTCTGATGAAGAGGTTGAAGAGTATGTATTGAATGAAAGAAGAGAGAATACTATAGAAGCTTTGGACTTGGATGAAGATGCAACTGATGAAGAAATTTTGAACGAATTGCTTGAAAGAGGTCCAATACACAAAGGTTTCTTTGGTAAAGCAAAAGCTCATAGACAAGGTTTGTTTAATGGCTTTTAATTTTTTTCTTTTAAATTCTTTATTATTAAGCTCTATAACCTCTAATGAAAAAGTATTTAAGCAAGATTCTATCAAATAACTTGTGACTTTAAACAAATGACCACACACAAAATTAATTTCTATTCACAAAGGTGAACTAAAAAAATGCAAACAAATTATACAACAACAAGCCTTGATGGCTTATTAGACGAAGACCCAGATCCCGATCTTAAATTAGGGAAAGAAGTTTTAAAAAAAGACAGATTAACAAATTATTTTGATGTTGTAGATGGAACATACACACCAAAAAAAGTAATTGAATTAAACTTAAAATCCATTTATTCTTAATTTTTTTTTATATTAACTTTGCAAGTTTAACTGCATCTCCAAAAGGGTCTGCACTTTCATTGATTATTGTGCAATTTATTTTATACTCTTTCAGCAACGCAAATAATTTCAGAGCTTCTTTAAAATCAATTACTAAATGCTTTTTTTCTCCTCCATTATTCCATTCAATTCCAGAATAATGACAATGCACATGCTCAAAATCTTTTAATTCTTTAACATAATCTTCAAAATCCACTTCTCCAAAGTTTCTCGCTTTCATGTGCGCAAAATCCATACAAAAACCACACTTAGTTGCTTTCACTAATTCTTTGATTTCTTCCCACGACCCGAACACATTTATTTTCCCCATTGTTTCCGGACACAATTGCACATTCCATTTTTTTTCTTTGATAATATCTTTAATTTCCAGAATTCCTTGTTTGATATTTTCAAAACTCTCTTGCTTAGAAACTTCCCCATAAAATCCTGCATGAACAACTACATTCTTCGCACCTAGATAATGCGCCCTCTCACAACAAGTTAAGATTCTTTCTTTTGATGCTTGAATAACCTCTTTCTTTCCTGAGTTCAGATTAATATAATATGGTGCATGTATTGATAACTGAAACTGATTATAATTTGCTACTTGCCCGAGAATTTTTGCTTTTTCATTTGATAGATAAATTTGTCTAACAAACTCAACTTCTCCTGCGAGAATATTATTCTGTACTAACTCTGGTATATCATCTACTCCTACTCCAGCAATCCCAACTTTAATCATATTCCTAAGAATATAATTATGATTAATAAAACTTATCCAGTTTAGATTTATCCACTAAAATTTCGTGTCAAAACCTTTTTAAACCATTATAAAACAATTTTTGTATGGATTTACCAGATTTAGCATCAAGAGAAGATGAACTTAATAGAAGTTTTGAAAGATTATTTAGAATGGAAACTAGAGATTTGAGATTACCAGTCCAAAGAAGAAGTTTAAGTAATAGTTATAATCATTTATTACAAGGAGAAATAGAAACAATCTCTGAATATGAAACTATTGCTCAAGAAAAGGCTTTACCTCAAGCATTATTATATTGTTTTAATCCAGGTATGAGAAGAGTAAGTATTTTTGATGGAGATAGAGTTGTTGTTAGCCATTATGGAGATCGTTTTGTTGATAGAGTAAATTTAAAGAATCATATTAGTTTAAAAATATTATTTGAACATTTGAAAGATAATAGAATTATATTAACAGATTCTGCTATATCAAATATTCCTTATATGCTTGATGCATTAAAACCTCGTAATTCTTTGGTTCATGTTAGAAGTATTAGACGAATGTTTGGTCATTATGTAAGAGAATTTGATCTTTAGTCGCTTCGCTCCAAACAAACTTTTAGAAAAAGTTTGGACAAAAACGGAGTAGGCGTGGCTATTTCTCTTTGACAAATTCAACTTCCCCTGCAAAGATATTATTTAATACTAATTCTTGTATTTCTTGTTCATAAACTTCTACTACACCTATCATAATTGGAATTCTTTGTTGTTGGTTAATAACTATTTTGGAAAAAATTTGGAAATTTTTCATTAAAAGATAATTGATATGTAAATTAAGATTCATTAATAGCCTTCTCTAAATCATTTGTATAATTTACAAAAACACTCGGAAATCCTGATAACATATTATTCAATGTATCATCCCTTTCTAATTTATAATCTCTCATTTGTTCATTAGGAATAATGGAAAACATTACTGGACAAATCTCTGGAAATGGACTTTTCTGTTCAGGGTTATATCTAATAGAAACATACTCCAATAATGGATGGTCTGGATTTATTGCTTGTAGTTTTTCATATGCTTCCCTTAATCTATTAAATCCTCTTGCTCCTGTTTCAGCAGCTTTAATTAACGCAAAATATCCACCAAACATATAAATTATTTTATAATTATTATTTATAACCTTTTGTAATCTATAATCTCACATCCATAATCCTTATAAAATAAAAATTTAAAAACATAATCATGAACATCCTAGTCACAGGCGGTGCAGGTTATATAGGTTCTATAACCGTCAGAAGATTAATAGAAAAAGGTTACAATGTAATAATCTTAGACAACCTCAGTAGAGGCAATAAATTCTCAATCCCTGATAATATCCCTTTCATAAACAAAGACATTACAGAGGCAGAAGAAGTAATCAAACAATATAATATTGACGCAGTCATTCATTTCGCTGCATATGCCTACGTTGGCGAATCAGTAGAAAACCCAGAATTATACTTTGATAATAATCTAAAGAAATCATTAGTATTACTAGAAATATTAAGAAGAAACAATATTAACAAAATTATATTCTCTTCCAGTTGCGCAACTTATGGCGACCCAGAAATAGTCCCAATCACAGAATCAGAAAAACAAGCTCCAATCAATCCTTATGGCTTAACTAAATTATTATTCGAGAGAGCACTACAATCCTACAAAGTAAGTTATGGTTTAAAGTTCATCTCATTAAGATACTTCAATGCAGCAGGCGCAGCTTACGATGTTGGCGAGCATCATGTTCCAGAGACACACTTGATCCCATTAATTTTGGATGTGGCCTTGGGAAAAAAAGAAAAAATCAAAATCTTCGGCAACGATTATCCCACACCTGATGGCACTTGTGTTAGAGATTATATTCATGTATTAGATTTAGCAGACGCACACATTCTAGCATTGGAAAACTTAGATACTAAAACAGGCTTCTATAATCTCGGCACTGGTAAAGGCAATAGTGTCAAAGAAGTTATTGAAGTCTGCAAAAAAATAACTAACAAAGATATTCCAGTTGAAATTGTAGAAAAAAGAGCTGGTGATCCTCCAGTTTTAGTTGCAGACTACAAAAAAATAAAAGATGAACTAGGCTGGAAACCTAAGTATGATATTAATGATATTATTGAACATGCTTGGCATTGGCACAAAGAATTAGAAACAAACATAATCTCGTAGCTGTTAGTGGTTACTTTGATCCAGTACACATTGGCCATATATATCCAATAACACCAATAGGTTTGTTGATATAACACATTATGATATTAATGAAGCAATAAATATTATCTATGATTTAGTTATGCAAGAATATTCTAAACTAAATATAAAATAAAAATTATTTAATTAAATCAATATTTTTTCGTGTGTCATCTAAATCTTTGAGAGTGTTTATCGTCAACCAAGTATCAGTATATCTAAAAGCTTTAAGTTTATTCTCTTTAGATAATGGTTGAAAAACGTCAAACTCAATACTCGAAATATTAGGTATTTCTAAATCGGTCCTCAAATAATAAAATCCACATGATACCCAAACATCATTTAACACTGGTTTTTCTTTGAATTCTAATACATTATTTCCATCGATGATAATAACTCCATAAGGTGATTTTAATGGTGTTACTGCTATTGCATTTTGGTTTAACACACTCATTTTCATGTCATTCAAATTAATGTTTGTTATATCATCAACATTAGTAACAAATATTTGTTCTTCTTTACAATGTTGCATTGCATTTTTAATTGCTCCACCAGTTCCCAATGGGATATCTTCTTCAGCAAAATCAATATTCCAATCTAAATAATTGTTTAAAATATGCTCTTTGACTTTATTCTTTTCATATCCAATCGCCAATATAAAATGATTAATGCCTTGGTTTTTCAACATTTTCAATCTTATATCCAATAGAGTTTCTGTGTCTGTTATTTGAACTAAGGCTTTAGGAATATCTGTTCCTAATCTAGTTCCTTTTCCGCCTGCTAATATTATACATTCCATGATTATGTTTTTAAATTTTTATTTTATAAGGATTATGGATATGAAGTATTTAGCCACACGGCGATTGAGGTGTC
>Ga0208958_1003945_pt1 | contig 11044 bp, 11 predicted proteins | sample RifOxyB1_FD_184032 | JGI IMG/M metagenome (GOLD analysis project Ga0208958, IMG submission 184032) | Soil microbial communities from Rifle, Colorado - Rifle Oxygen_injection B1 (SPAdes) | ecosystem: Environmental > Terrestrial > Deep subsurface > Rock core/Sediment | place: Rifle, Colorado...
ACCTTGGTGGCAAGATACCATGGGAGTGAAGAGCGCGACCAAACAATTAAGTAATCTAGACACGATTCATCCTTTCGTGTTTGAAGTATCTGCTAATGGTGAACTAAAAGACAAAGGAGGCTTAGGTGATCGAGCGTGGCGCAACCTAATCCGAAAGGCCAAGCGGGCTGATGTGGAGGTGATACCGAGCATTCTTTGGAACGATGGTGCCGCTATACACGCCATCCTAAGCGATGAGGACGACCGCCAGGACCATATTGATGAAATTGTCGATATGGTAGAAGACGGTGGCTTTGATGGCGTGGATATCGACTACGAATCTAAATTATCTGAAACGAAGGATGACTTCTCTGATTTTCTCCGTGAGTTAAAGGATGAGTTAGACGATAAGTTGCTCACTTGTACCGTCGAGGCCCGTATGCCGCCTAAGAGTCGCTATCGCGACGTACCAGCGGTAATCGAATACGCCAACGACTACGAAGAGATAGGGAAGCATTGTGACCGCGTGGAGGTCATGGCATATGATCAACAGCGAGCGGATCTACTGCTTAATGATGCTCGTAAAGGCGAACCGTACAATCCGGTGGCTGACATAGATTGGGTAGAAAAGGTATTGGATGTGACACTGGGAGATATTCCAGCTAACAAGATAATGCTGGGTGTCCCGACCTACGGCCGTAAATGGACCGTGACGGTAGCCCCGGATTGGTTTAAGTCATATAAGGGTAACGGCGCGATCAATCAGCCGGACGCTGAAGAATTGGCTGATGATAACGATGCCACCATCGGTGAGAACGTAGCCGGTGAAAAGAGCTACACCTACTTCGATCCTAAATCACCGTTTAAGGTTCTGGACATCTTGCCTGTACCAGAAGGTACTCGTCCAGGCTTTGAAGCCGCCGCTAAGGCACTCCTCTTCGCCAATATGACCAAGATGGAAGTGCCGGTGCAACTTGTATGGTACTCCGACGCTGACGCTATCGCCGACAAGGTGACCTTGGCAGAAAAACTGGGTCTGCGTGGTATCGCTGTCTTTAAGGTAGACGGTGAGGAGGATAAGGATATTTGGGATTTGTTTTAATTGAAACCGTCGGGCATAGAAAATACGCGGGCTTTTGGCCCGCGTATTTTCGTTACCAATCGATTGGCTCTTCGCCCTTTGATTTCAAATACTCATTAGCCTGACTAAAATGTTTAGAACCAAACCAACCGTTATACGCGGAAAGCGGGGAAGGATGTGGTGCTTTCAGGATTAAATGCTTAGTACCGTCTATGAGAGACTCTTTGTTTTGAGCGAAGCGTCCCCAGAGCATGAAGACCACACCTTCTTTTTCATCAGAAACTTTCTTAATCACAGCATCCGTAAAATTCTCCCAGCCCCAACCTTGGTGCGAACCGGCATTAGATTCAAAAACTGTGAGAGTGGCATTTAATAGCAACACTCCTTCTTTAGCCCAGCGTTCTAAATTGCCAGAGGTGGGTAAATTTTTACCCAAATCGGCTTTGATCTCTTTATAAATATTTTGAAGTGAAGGCGGAACCTTAACACCGTCCGGCACGGAAAAGGAGAGTCCGTGTGCTTGCCCCTTTCCATGGTATGGATCCTGGCCAATAATTACTACTTTCACCTGATCAAAAGGACAGAGTGCGAAAGCATTGAAGACCAACTTAGGAGGAGGGAAGACGCTCTTCGAAAGATAGGAATCTTTAACCTTAGTCGTTAGTTCTTTGAAGTATTCCTTCTCAAATTCATCCTTTAAGGCTGACTTCCAACTGTCTTCAATAACGACTTTCATTAGCGGATTTTAGCATAAAAATTTTAATTATTTGTACACAGATAGTCTCTTCTCATGGAAACCACAGGAGTACAATATTGTTATGAGGAAAGAAAAAAACTTAGTCATAGCTTTACGTGCAAAAGGCATGACGTACAGGGAAATACAAGACCACTTAGGGATTGAAATACCTAAGGGAACAATTTCTCACTGGTGTGTCCATGTACCAATGTCTAAGAAACAGAAGAGAAGAATTGAAATCTTAAACTTCGAAAACTTGAAACGAGGAAGAAAGAGAGCATTAGAGGTACATAAGGAAGTGCGTGATTCTCGAGAACAAAAATTCTTAGCCGAAAACCAGCATCTACTAGACATGTACTTGAATGAACCGTCAGTACGTAAAATTATGCTTGCGATACTGCATTTGGCCGAAGGGCACAAACGAGCAAGTACGGTCGTATTTGGCAACTCTGACCCAGAAATAATCGCTATGTTTATAAATCTTCTTCGCTCGACGTATAAAACTGAGGAGAGTCGCTTTCGGATAACAGTACAGTGCAGAGCGGATCAAAACACGGAAAAACTTGCGATTTTTTGGAGCAAACTCACTCAGGTACCGCTGACTCAGTTTTATAAACCACAAGTAGACAAAAGGACCCTGGGTATTCCGACAAAAAGGAAAGGGTATATGGGAGTATGTCGAATTGATTATCTCTCAGCAATTGTCGATCAGGAGCTAAAATACGTTGCCAGAATGCTTAAAACAAGGTAAAAATATTGTTCATAAAACCATGGGCCCATGGTGGAATGGTATCACGCAACTATGGCATAGTTGAGTCCCGGGTCCGATTCCCGGTGGGTCCACAGTAGTAAAACAATGAGGTGCGTCCTTTAGGACGCACCTCATTGTTTTAGCAAGCAAAACTTCTTTACTTGCGTGCTACTGTGGAAGGCGGAACGATATATTTTACTCAAATCCTAGAGTAAAATATGAGTGAGCCGGGGTCGAGAGTACTTAGCAGAATCAGAGCGAAGCGTATGATTCTGCTTAGTAACTCGTGACCACATTTATCCTTATTGAAAGAATGTGGATTTTCTGTACAATAGGCGCACTTGGTCTAATACCGCAGATCAAGGATATTCCGCGATAGCTCAGCGGTAGAGTGAGACAGTCCGGGGGGACTGTTGCAAGACTCATTAAGATATTTTTATGAGAGCGAAAGCAATACATAAATAATATCCAATGAGTGGACAGCTTCTGTAAGAAGGTCGACTGTAAGTCGACCGCTCCTAGGAAGCACTTACTCTCAAATAGCTACAAAGTACTACAGGTAGAATTAAATATTCCGCGGTAGCTCAGCGGTAGAGCGGTCGACTGTCCCAAGGCAGCTTTCTGGAGTAATTCAGATCGAAAAGAAGGTGAATTGCTGGAAACCCAAACGTTTAGCCGTGGGCAATCAGCAGCCAAGCCCCCCACCACTTTTGAGGATGTGCGCTCTGCGCACTGTGACAATGGTCATATCCTCAAAAGTGGTGGGGGGAAGGTTCAGAGACTATCCCTAACGGGAGTACTCGGAGAAATCCGGGGAAGCGCCTTCCACCCCTAGTGGGTGATGATATAGTCCACGCCCTTTGGAAACATCGGGGTTCGTGTAATCGATTGGTCGCAGGTTCGAATCCTGCCCGCGGAGCATTTTCGAAAAAGAGGCATTTACAGGGGTCCTTGCGAGCACATCGTAAGGACTTTTGTATTGTAAACTAACGATATTTCGGTTGAGGAGAGTCGAGTTCGATAGTGCTTCGGAGAGTATTATGCGTTTTTCTTCTGGTGAAGCTTCCTTATACCGATTTGCCATTGTGTAGCCTCGTTTAAATCGTTTATAGACGAGTTCGATAGTTGAATAGGGGTCGGGGTTATTTTGCTCAATTTGCTTGATTTGATTTTGCAGATTTACTTTCTCATTATCGATACTATCCAATTTTTCCCGATATAAGGCTTCTTCGATATCGCCAGCAGTGTAAGTGTCTACCAAGCGTGATTTACGCATAGTGAGCGATTCTAGGGCTTTTCTGGTGGTATCTAGAGTGTGGTTGTGGAAGTCGCCAGATTGTTTTAATTCTTCGAGCTTAGCCTTATAGACTATATCGACCATTTTCTGACTAACCTTTAGCTTTTCCATGTCTAAGGCTATGAATTCGTGCAAGTCTTTCTCATTAGCATTGAAAGACCTTTGGTCACAAATTCCTTTACCGTTTGTACAGTGATAATAGATGTATTTACCTTTCTTTAGTTCAGCAGTTACAGCACAGCCACACTTATCACAGGTTATGAAGCCAGAAAGGGTAAAGCCTTTATTCTTTGGTCGAGGTTGAGTTTTAAGGCCAGAGACTTCTTGGCATCTATCAAAGAGTTCTTTAGAAACTAAAGGCTCGTGATTGCCTTGATAGTATTTGCCGTTTGATTCCATCACGCCATAGTAGAAAGTACGGTGCACGATTACATGTAACTGTGACATGTACAATTTCTTTCCATTCTTTGTACGTAGTCCTTTGTCGGACAAGATGTTAGATATTTGTTTGAAACTATAGAGGCCAGTTGAATACATTTCAAAAGCCTCTCTTATGTATGGAGCACGTTCTGGGTCAACAATAATCTTTTTAGTTGCTTTATCATTTAAATAACCAATAGGAGCAGGACCTATCCAATCACCACGTTTCAGTTTCTCTCTGTATCCACGCTTAACGTTCTGACTCTTTTGGTCGTTTTCTAGTTTTGCTTGAGAGCCAAGCATCATCAACATGAATTTGCTATTAGGGTCGTTCTTGAAAGTCTGGGAGAAAGTTTGTACCAGTTCCAGTTTTCCAGCATCCATTAAATCAATTAGCATCCCTAAGTCACCAGCATTTCGAGAAAGTCTATCTGGTGCCCACGTGAGGATGGCGTTATATTTTCCAGAACGAACACCTTTGAGCAATTTGTTGAATTCTGGTCTTTGTCCAACAGCTTTAGCAGAGTGCGATTCACGAACTATATCTACAATATTTAGTGCATCACGCTGTGCAATACGTAACATTTCGTTTTCTTGAGCATCAAGAGACATCACTTGTCGTTCTTCACTTTCGGAGGACTTGCGGATATATAAGGCGTAGCGGTTCATAGATATATTATGCATTAAAAGTCGTTAGGGTCGTTCTTGACTCCCTTATATATGTATTTTTCATCAAGATTACGTAGGTCTATTTCAGCAATATCAGATACCGCATTGAGGTCAATTTCAATCACACGGCGCTTTAGCTGGAGCAAGTCCTCCTTAGTAGCTTTAAAAGTCTGGTCGATACTATATGGGGAAGTAAAAATGATAAAAGGGGAGTTTAGGGGAATTTGGCTACCTTTAAAGAATAGCGTGTACGGATAACGGTCAGTAATCTTAAGAACTTGTTCAAAAGATAAGTTAAACTCACGGAAATCATCAAGCAAAAAACATTCATTTTGATTATAACCAGTACCCAGCCAATCGTACGAAGAAACACCACAGATATCTTCAAAAGTGTCATATACAAGTTTTGTTTTTCCAATTCCTGTTGGTCCAAATATCCAAAAGGCTTTTGGTGGATTCATAGGGTCACGTTCAAGTAGATAGTATTTAGGTAACGCTTCGGCATATTTAAGTTGTTGCAGATTATTGCCACGTTCATCTATTACCATCTTTAGATTTTTTGGGTTTTCCTTTATCGCTTCTTTTATTTCTTTTAGGTCACTGCGAGAGCCTTGTGTCATCGGTTCTCCAAATTCAAAGAGATTACCGTCCTTACCAGAATACTTTTTATTCTGTTCAGCAGTACCGTTTGCAATTTCAATATGAAATTTTAGTACTTCCTTCTTTCTAGTGAAGTAGAAATAATTGTGAAGAAAAGTGTAGCGTTGAGCTTCATTTAGCTCAACGTATCCTTGTATATGTTCAGTACCAGTTTCAGGCGCAAGCTCAAGTCCATAGCAAATATACCTATGCTTTTCTAAAGACTCAGCGAGCATATGAAATCTCTTTAAATCTTTCTTGGTGTAGTTATGAATCGTAAAGCAGTACCTACGAGTTTTAATAATTTCTTTGCTCATATTTTCTTTTTCTTTTGTCCCGAAGTCGGGGTAATACTAGCCCCGACTTCGTTCCCACCGTCACCGCCGAGCATAACTGGAAGCGAGCCGGCGCAAGGTCGCACTTCGTGCTCTCTTGCGCCTTGCTCTCTGCTTCCAGTTTTTTGCTCAGCTATGTCGGTTGGGAACATACTACGGACGAGCGAACCGAGCTGAATTTGCGCTTCCTCCTCACTAACAAGCACACCGTACGTAGACCGCATTTCTTCTTGGTATTCTGCTATGAGGACTTGGCTGAAACGCATATATAGCAACGCAAGCAAGGCTAAGCATGCAAAAAACCGCCCTTTAGGAGCGGTTAACAAAAATAGGCCCAATGAGCCTTTTTATTTATATTTTATTGTTTTTGTTGCAATTAAGACAACAAGCAATCTATTTAATTAACTGCTTATTGCTCTTTATGCTATTTGCTTAGCTTTATGCCTTGCATGCATTGCAACTCTTAAAAAAATGGAAAAGTTGCTTTACATTGCCTAAAATCTGTATTTCAACTTTATTTATGATACTATTTTGTGACAACTAAATATTAAAGGGCCTAAACCATAAGCTATTGCTTATGGCATGGCCACAAAACGTTAAGCACGAAGAACCCGTTATCAGGGCGTGCTTAACGTTATAGGGGGAAACCCCTATAGGAGCTTCGGCTCTCCTGGTAGCGGGCTTTTTGTATTTTAATCAAATCTGAACTATGGAATCATTTGTAGCATTAGTACTAATATTTCTCGTATTAATACTTGCAGTTAAACTTTTCTTTCTTTTTGCGACGACAGAAGGACTTTTTCATAAGGTAACCAAACCGCTTTTGCCCTACAAGACTAAGCAATACTTATTCTCACGTTCTGAACATGAGTTTTTACGTATACTAAATCAGACAATAGATAGACAGAGATACTTAGTTTTCCCAAAGGTGAGGCTAGCAGACTTTATCGAGGTGACAGTGAGAGGGCCCGAATATCAAGGATGGCTAAACAAAATTAAATCAAAGCATGTGGACTTTTTAATTTGGGATGTGCTGAATAATAAGATTGCTTTGGCTATTGAACTAGACGGTAGTTCGCACAACAGCGAGAAGATGCGAGTTAGGGATGAGTTTGTTAATAAACTCTATGAGCGGGTGAATGTTAAGTTGAAAAGGGTACGTGTTGGTAGTGATTTCTTGACAGAGACGAAAAATATGTCTGAACTTTTATTAAAGTAACCTAAAGCGTATACTACAACCGTCAAACTAAGGCTGATTAATGAAAAAGGAATTCCCAGAATTTTATCGTCTAGAAAAAGATGAAATCACTGCCCTTTGGGAAGGGTGCATTTTTGCCTTTGATGCAAACGTTCTCCTTAATCTCTATAGATACTCCTTGGACACAAGCGACAACTTAATCTCGATTTTAAAAAACTTCTCTGACCGCATATGGATACCACATCAATTCGCTCTTGAATACCAAAGGAATCGAATGGTAGTGATAGAAGGTCAACGAGTGAAGTATCTGGGAAGCATAAAGAACATTCTAGGTGAACTGGATGTTGTCGAAGAACTACTAGGTAACTATTATGGGAAGATGCCCTTTGATTTAGATAAACTCAGAGACGAATTGAAGAAGTCCCAAGAAGAATACCCTGGTTGTACAGCGGAGGATAAAATGCGAGACGAGATTGACGCTCTTTTTAAAGACAAGGTCGGTAGCCCTTTTGATGACAAGAGATTGTCAGTAGTGGTCGAAGAAGGCAAAGATAGATATCAAAAGGAAATACCTCCTGGTTATTGTGACGCGTCTGAGAAAGATAAAAAAGACCCCACCAAAACTAAAAAGTACGGTGACTTAATTGGATGGTTGCAGATGATAGAGAAAGCAAAGACCGAAAAGAAACCCCTTGTATTTATCACAAGTGAACGAAAGGAAGATTGGTGGCAAATCGTCAAAGGCAAAACAGTTGGTCCTAGACACGAACTATTGAAGGAATTTCAAAAAGAAACTGGAGAGACCTTTCATATGTACGATATGAAACGTTTTCTAGATTATGCAAAAGAAAAATACACTGTAACAAAAAAGACAATCGACGAAGTCACTAAGGTTGACGAAGTGTATAATACTATTGTTGCAAGTGAGCGTGGGGCCGTTGTTGTGGGAGGGCCTATTCCAGAATTATCCGACAATCAAGTTAACTTGGTTGATTGGCCGATTACAGACATCTCCTCAAGTATGGCAGATGTAGAAAAAGAATCTCCATGGCTTATTGTGCCGGAAGCTGAAGGTGGAATAGATGGTCTTGCAACTGGTGGTAAGGTGTAACGAATTTATGAAGACATATCTGATAACGTACGATTTAATTAAACCGGAAACAAGCGCTGATTACGTGAAGCTTTTTGCTAACATAAAATCTCATCTTGGTTGGGCAAAACCTATGAAGTCAGTCTGGTTCGTAAAAACCAACAGGTCAAGGGATGAAATAATGCAACTATTAAGGTCAGCAGGTGACAGTAACGACAAATTCTTAGTAATTGAAGTTACTCGAGAGTGGATTGCCTTCAATCTTCCTGCGAATGTCATTACTTGGATGAAGAATCAAATACAATAATAACCTCCTTTAATAAACCCTCGACTAATAAAGGTGAGTTCTAACATCCTCCCAGACGGCGAGCATATAAAAGTTTAGGCCACACGTAAGTGTGGTCTTTACTTTTAATGCTCCGCGGGAGAACGTGCTGGGAGCACGTTCGTCAGGATTCGAAGGGGTTGCCTGCGATTTTGAAGTATGAAAAATCGTGACAATCTGTACTGCTTGTGTAACAAGAGAAATTCCTGCCCGCGGAGCAAGATACTGACACATAGTAATCTGTATGTTATTTTAGAAACAGTAAATTTCACAAGAAGGAGTCATATAGATGCCTCTCAATTTTAATAAGAAACATCCCGAATGCCAAAGCGACGAGGTATTCGTCGGAAACACCGATCAGAGTGATTGGTCACATATTGATTGGAAAACCAAACGCAAGGGACACACGGCCTACGACATTGATGGAAACCCTCTCAACAAACTGCGACCTGGTTTGTTTCCTGTCTTCGTCAAGAAGTCTGAAATTCACGACGAGGACCCCACACTTCTTGAACTATTCAAAGCCTGACCGCCTACAACCAATCTCATTTGAGAGACTGTTGGAGGGCGGTCTTTTCTTTTGCATACATCCTCCCAGACGGTGAGCCATCAAAATCACCTTAAAATAAGGTGATTTTTGCTTACCCCAATTCAATTTCGAACTTTTGGTATAATGTGCTGATATGAAAATACTTATCACTGGTAGCTCAGGATATATTGGAGAGGAGCTGACTCGCCACATGTCCGAAGGACATGAAGTAGTGACATACGACTTAGAGAAGGGTCAGGACATTTTAGATTATGAAAGCCTAAAGAAGACAATGGCTGGATGTGATGTTGTGGTACACCTAGCCGCCATTCGTGGTCCCGATGAAGCAAAAACTTTTGCTGATTATTTTAAAGTTAACTGTCAGGGTACATTCAATGTTGCACAGGCTGCTATCGAAAGCAGGATAAAGCGAATAGTCTATTCCAGTTCAACTGGATACTATGGTCTAGAGAGAGGGGTGCCGTATATCAAACCAATAAAAGAACCCCACCCAGTCATCACCCAACACTTAAAGACAGAGCAATTAGACTGTAGGGATTGTGATATTGCTTACTCGACAAGCAAAGTTATAGCCGAACAAATTCTTGCCAACTATGGTCTTACGAAGAAAATAGAGGTTGCAATCCTAAGATTGGGACCAATTGGGTCAAAACGAAAAGAAAGTTGGGGAGTGGACGGAATTACTTTGAAAATAGATAACGCGCTACAGGCTCTTGAGAAATCAATAACAGCTGATAACGAGATGTGGTATGAGGCATTTACAATAACTAATAATTCAGAAAATGTGGACCTTTCGAAAGCTGAGGAGTTTCTAGGTTTTAGTCCTGCCTAATAAAATATGAACGAAAACGTAGAAAAATCAGCTCGGATTATCTGGAATTATATGCTTATGAACCAGAAGCTGGAAAAAGCGGATGTAATTTTGGTACTTGGTAGCAGTGATTTAAGAAAGGCAGAATATGCTGCTCAGCTTTATCACGAAGGGTGGGCACCACTCTTAGTCTTTTCTGGAGGAGAGGGTAGAACTACTGCAGGTTTGTGGGGTATGACAGAAGCAGAAAAATTCGCCTCAGTAGCGATAGAGAAGGGTGTACCGGAGGAAGCAATACTTCTAGAGAAACGTTCGACAAATACTGGCGAGAACATCCTGTTTACAAAGCAACTACTAGAAGAAAAAGGTATACGTCCTAAGAAAATCATTGTTGTCCAAAAGCCATACATGGAGCGGCGAACTTACGCTACTTTCATGAAGCAGTGGCCTGAGATGGATTTCATCGTTACATCTCCTAAGATTTCTTTTGAAAACTATCCACAAGAAGATAGGACAATGGAACATATCATTGACATGATGGTAGGGGATTTACAGAGAATTAAGGACTACCCAGCAAAAGGTTTTCAAATTGAACAAGATATCCCAGAGTCTGTCTGGAAAGCTTACGAGTCGCTTGTTGAAGCTGGATATACCAGACAGCTTATAAACTAGTTCTAACATCCTCACCACAAGAGTACTTCCATTTTTATAGTCGTTGTCACTCTTTAAAAATTAGGTCGCACACGGCGAGCTAGAAGAATTTTATTTGTTTATGCAGTTATTTTAGATACCCAAGTTGGACATCAGAACTGTCGCATTAGAGGCTTCTACGTTATAGTGTGTTTATGAACAAAATACTCATTGGGGTTGCAATCGTTATCGCATTGGTTTTAGGTGCAATATATTTTTTGCAAAAGGAAGAAGAATCTCCTATCGGAGGCGACAGAGATGAACACGGCTGTTTGGTCGCGGCAGGCTATACCTTTGACGAAGAGGTAGGCGCGTGTATCCGAGCGTTTGAAATGACATCCGACATCAAGCAAGCGGCGGCTCGTGCGGTGGATCATGCTGGAAGCGGCTATGCACTCACGGTTGCCTCTTTTAACTCATATGAGGAAGCGGGTTCCTATGACATCGTACTCGAACGCGGCGAGGAACGCACG
>Ga0208958_1003947_pt1 | contig 11033 bp, 11 predicted proteins | sample RifOxyB1_FD_184032 | JGI IMG/M metagenome (GOLD analysis project Ga0208958, IMG submission 184032) | Soil microbial communities from Rifle, Colorado - Rifle Oxygen_injection B1 (SPAdes) | ecosystem: Environmental > Terrestrial > Deep subsurface > Rock core/Sediment | place: Rifle, Colorado...
TGGCAGAAAGGTTTCCATATTTCCCGACTCCGGACTCCTGCGCCCCAGCTTGAGAATGCTTGAAGGGCTTCTTTTGCTCGAGAGAAAAGTTTGGAGCCAGCCGTGAAGATCGGAAGCTGGCGAATTTTTACCTTTGCCTTCTTTGCTTGGATTCTCGCTTTTATATTCGCCCTCACGTTTGGCATTCCTCCAGAAACCCCGCCAGAACTGATCTCAAACATTCGTTTTCCGCGCGCCTTGTTAGCTTCTGCAGTGGGTATGGGACTATCGATCGCAGGCGCCGTTTTACAAGCTCTGTTCTCAAATCCGCTTTGCGAGCCCTATACTCTTGGAATTTCGTCAGGGGCTGCTTTCGGAGCGGTACTGGCCGGAGCGTTTGGCGTAAATTTTATTGTTTTTGGAATTACAGGCAGTGCGTTCCTTGGGGCGCTCGCTTTTGGCTTGGTCCTGTATTTTATTTCTCGTCATCGAGATACGAATAATTTAGGGCTCTTGATGGCCGGAGTCATGCTGGGTTTTTTAGGTTCCAGTCTGGTCGCCCTCTGGATGGCTTTGGCCGACCCGAACGGAATTCAGAGCGCTTTATTTTGGTTATTGGGTGATCTATCACGAGCTCGATCCGGCGGAGCACTCTTCTCGTTCCTGGCGGTGCTGGGTTGTACCGTAGCCCTTTGGGCAAATTGGCGGCAGCTCGATGGCTTGCTCATGGGCGAACAAGATGCCCTCACGCTTGGAATTGCCGTTCCCCGCCTGCGCACTAAGCTACTCATTTTGGTTTCATTTCTGATCGCCGTTTGCGTGAGTTCCGCAGGCATGATCGGCTTTATTGGGTTGGTCGTTCCTCATTTTGCTAGGCGAGCCGTAGGTTCGTTGCACCAGAAGCTGATCCCCTTATCTGCAATCGGCGGTGCCGCGCTCCTGACGTTTACGGATGCGCTCAGCCGTTCTTTATTCAAGCCTTATGAACTGCCTGTGGGTGTGGTCACCGCGTTATTGGGGGCACCTCTGTTTTTGTTCGTTATGCTGAAAAAACAGGAGACGCGATGATCGAGACATTATTCGGCGTCTACGGCATGAGTTATTCTTTTGGGACCGGATTGGTTTTGGACGAAGTTTCGTTCGAGATCGCTCCGGGTGAAATTCTTGCCCTTCTTGGACCGAATGGCTCAGGCAAATCGACACTCCTCAAATCAGCGGCCGGTGTCCTTCGCCTCAATAGAAAGCTGTGTGCTGGCGTTGTCCGCTACCGCGGACACGATTTTTTAAAAATGGATTCTAAACTCCGGGCGCGAAGCGTTGCTTACGTGCCTCCCGCGATTCGCGCTGAATTTCCTCTGACCGCGTTTGAAACCGTTTTGATGGGCCGAACCTGTCAGACTACCGACACAATGAGAGCCCCGAATTTTAGCGAAGACTCCGCGGCCGTACGAGAAGCAATGGAGCTTTGTCTTTGCTGGAGCTGGCGAGACCAGGACCTGCATACGCTCAGCGGAGGCGAACGGCAGCTTGTGGCACTCGCCCGCGCAATTGCTCAAAAGGCGCGTGTGTTTCTTCTGGATGAGGCGCTCTCGAATATGGACCTGAATCATCAGGCGGCAATGGGGCGGGTTTTGAAGACCTTAGCTTCAAAAGGTTGCGCGATCGTTCTTGTTTCTCATGACGTAAACCTTGCAACCGAGTGGGCCTCTACCGGGTTGCTGCTTAAAAACGGCAAACGTGTCGCACAAGGTTTGATCCACGAAGTGTTCACCGAGGCAAATATCCGCAAGCTCTATCCCGAGTCCAACTTGGTTGTCGCGGCCAGTCCAAGCACGGGTGTCCCTAAAATGTTTTTTGGAAATTAAAAATACATCGTAAAGCCGAACACCTGTTGCGTGAGGGCAACGGGGGTTAGGATTCTCGAGATCGCAAAATCCATTGAAATTCTAGGAGCAACCCAGCCAAAGCCGGCTCCATAGCCGCGGCCTAACCCCTTCAGTACCGGCGATTTAGCATTATTAAATGCGCCCAATCTCAAGAACAGGTCCGACATGATCGTAAACTCCAGCCCAGTTTCATGGCCGTAAAGCGACGCGCCCGTAATGTCACTCGTCAGGTGCGGATCAAAATAGACGAGCATGATGTTCTGGATATTGAGTTTCGTGCCAATGATATACTCGCGATAAAGTCCCTGGCCTTTGGCGGCTGCGGATTGGATTAAGTTATCAATCACGAAAACCATATGGAAATTTTGAGCGACGATCCCGGTCGCTGAAAACGTAAGGTCCTCGATCCGCTGGTTGGAATTGCTTGGAAATATAAATTTTGCGCCCAAACCAAAGCCCAGCCGCTTGATTGCGGTTTTTGAAGCCCCGACATGAACGACCCGGGCATTCTCTTCTTGGGTTAAACCCAATCCGGCTTGAAAGAGTTCTGTCCGGCCATCTTGGATCGAAATATTCTGGTAATGTCCGTGAAAAAAACTCGATCCATCCGGCTCAGTAGCAGGTCCTTTATAGCGTAGATAATTCATCGATATGCTGTAAGTGGGCAAAAATGAGGCGTAAGACGGGTTTAGATAAATGGAATCGTTCAACATGGGACCAGCATGTCCTGCCCCACCCAAAGAAGCGGTTCTTGGTGAGTGGAAATCCGATCCCCAAACCGCCGTGGTGAACAGCATAAACGTTCCGAAGAGCGCTAGAATTGCCGGGGTTTTGCGGAGACTACATTTTAATATTTCTCGGAGTCGCATAGCGTCATTTTTTTCTTTACTAAATCAAGAGAAGTAGCTTAGTCTTGCTCCGACCATGACTATAAGCAAGGAAAAGCTGGAAATCTTCAGAAAACAACTGCTTGCTCGTCGCGATGCTCTCCGCAAGGAGCTCAGCATCAAAACGGCACAATTGATCGACGACGAGGACACGTTTGCTGATTCTGTGGATCAGGCTTCTGCCGATGCCGAGAAATCAATCTCCGTCAGCATGAAAAACCGGGATGAAAACCTACTCACGCAGTTGGATGCGGCTTTGCGCCGGATCGACGCCGGAACTTTCGGCCAATGCGCGGAATGTGGTGAATCGATTACAGAGGGGCGGCTTAACGCATTTCCCCTGACCACTCTTTGCATCGACTGCAAGGCTGAGTTAGAGTCCGAAAAGCAACGCTTTCCGGGCCGGAGCTAACCCGCACCCCTGGAAAGTAACCGACAGGGGAAGTTATGAATAAGCAAAAGACCGGCACCCGTATTTTACTCTGCTTGACAGTCATGCTGTTCACGAGCTCGGCTTTCGCATACATTCCGCCTTCAAATTTTATTATTAAGAACATTGCGGCAAAACACGCGATTCTAAAATCCGGCGTGAGAGTGAAAACAGAGGTCAGCTCACAGATTGCCGGAAAGTCGGAAGTGAAATTTAAAGCCGTTTTGCTTTTTGATCCAAACTCCCGAACCTTACGCGCCTGGGCCACTGACGCAAATGATCGCAAAATTTATCAACTCGAGCGCAAAACTGACACGTTCACGCTCGCTGACATTCTGGCCTTTGAAAGCCGAGCTGGTTCAATCGAACGCTCTCTTAAGGCCGCCGGAGTTCCGGTTAAAACGGAAGAAGAACTTTTGGAATTGCCGGATGAGACTCAGCGGCAACAGGCCGAATTACTCTCTTTATCCTTGAAGCGATACCGTGGCACGCAATGCTGGGTGATCGGTAGGGAAAATGAAGGAGATTCAGCGCTCTGGATTGAAAAAGATTCTTTTTTCCCATTGAAACTTGTTCTTTCTAAGAACGCTGATTCCAACATCGCTGAGGTGCAACTGGATTCATATCGCTTTCAGAATGGATTTGCTTTCGTAACCGGCCTCACGTTAGTGGGGCGAGAAAATACTCCGCTTTTGCGCGAACAAACCCATGATTTAATCATCGGCTCTGTGAGTAACGAATATAAAGCTCCAGTGACTTCGGGTTTTACAGAAGAAGGCGCCACAGCAGGAGATGATGTAAAAGAGCTGGTCAATCAGTATTTCAAGTACGTGCGATGAACGAAAGCAATTCTGCGAGCGGTTATATTATTTCTGTAGCGATCCCACGCCCTCTGGATGGTTTATTTACCTATCGTATTTCGGAAGAGCTGCTTCCGGCAATTCAAGTGGGGGGCTGGGTGCGAGTCCCCTTTGGAAGAACGCTCACCCATGCTTTTGTGGTTGAGCTCCCCAAGAAAATCTCCGAACTTCAAGCGGGGCTGGACCCGAGTACGTTAAAAGAAGTGATCGAAGTCGGTCACACTGAAGCCATCTTTACTCCTGACGTTCTCGAACTTTGTAAATGGGCCCATGAGTATTATGCCGCCCCTCTCGGTGAAGTGCTTCATTGTGCAGCACCCCCGGCTGCAATCGGTTTAAAGAACGCAAAAAAAGAGCCTCGTGAATTAAAATTTGAACCTGTTGAACTAAAATCACACCCCTTAACGGATGACCAGAAGCTTGCGGTCGAGCAACTCCAAAGCATTACCGCCCAAGCCGGCCCGCGAGTCGGACTTCTTCACGGAGTCACTGGTAGTGGAAAAACAGAAGTTTATCTGGAAATAGCTCGCAAAAACTTGGCCGAGGGGAAAGGCGTACTGCTTCTGGTTCCAGAAATCGCCCTTACTTCGCAGCTTCATCGGCGTCTCGAAGAGGGTTTGGGCGTACCCGTCGGGCTCTGGCACTCCGCCGTTGCCGACGCTAAGCGCCGGGATTTAAGCGCTGCTTTACGAAGCCATAAATTAAGAGTCATTGTGGGCGCGCGCTCTGCAGTGTTTGCCCCCATTCCGGATCTGGGTTTAATCGTAATCGATGAGGAACATGACCCTACTTATAAGCAAGAGGATCGATTCAGATATCATGCTCGTGATTTGGCGATTGTGAGATCAAAAATTTGTGGCGCCCTCGTCATCCTGGGCTCGGCCACGCCGAGTTTGGAAACCCGCGAGAGAGTTCGGGAAGGGAAATACCGGACAGCACTCCTGGAAAAGCGTATCGGCCTGGGTGGCCTTCCGAATATCGAAACGGTGCATCTAGGAGAAGAAGAGCGCGTCGAAGGCGTACAGGCCCCGCTGGCCAAACGCACCTTAACGGCGATCCAAGAGACCATTGCGGCGGGTGAACAGGTCATGGTTTTCCTTAACCGGCGAGGTTTTGCAGCATTTCTCATCTGCCAAGATTGCGGAGATGTGCCGGGTTGCCCGAACTGCTCAATTTCGCTCACCGTGCACAAGAAACGTGTACAACTCCGATGTCATGTTTGTGGTTATCAGGCTCCCATTCCGGATTTCTGCCCCAAATGCCAAGGTTCCAATCTCGAAGCTCTCGGAGCTGGAACAGAAAGCCTCGAAGAAGAATTGCCCAAGCTTGTCCCCGGAATGATTGCTCAACGTTTGGATCGGGACCAGATCACAAGCACAAGCCGCCTAGAAGCTGTCCTTGAGGATTTCCGATCGCGCAAAACCAACGCACTCTTGGGCACCCAAATGTTGGTCAAGGGCCATGATTTTCCGGGCGTCACCCTGGTCGTCGTCATTCTTGCCGACGGGCTCTTTCGTTGGCCAGACTTTCGCGGTCCAGAGCGGGCTTACCAGATTCTCCGGCAGGTGGCGGGAAGAGCCGGCCGGGGGGAACGCCCCGGCAGAGTGCTGATTCAGACCTTCGCCCCCGACCATCCGGTTTTAGGCACGATCCTAGGCACTATCAGAGAAGAGGAATTTCTGGGCTCCGAACGCCAATTGAGATCAGATCTTGGCTATCCTCCTTTCGGCAGACTGGCCCGCCTGAGATTCGAAAGCGCTTCTCAAGAGGAATCAAAGTCCAGGGCCATAAGTATCGCCCAGATTCTTACCAAGCTCTGCGATAGTCGCACCGAACTACTGGGACCGAGCGAGGCCTTCCTTGAGCGGGCAAAAGGAATTTACCGATGGGACATTCTGATCAAAGCCCCGGATATCCAGAATTTGCGCAAGGCGGTCTTCGGCGCGCGGCAGGCGTGTTTTTCGAAAAAATGGAATTTTCTGATCGACGTTGACCCCTATGGAGTAGGATAATTAATTTATTCTAAATGGCTAAAAAAACACCGACCAACCCAAAGCCAACAGCCACCGCCAGCAAAGAGCCGCATCGTCATGAGGACGATGTGATTGCGCGCGCGCGCCGCAAAGTTCAGCGCGCGATCGAAGACGCCGAACGCGAGCACCGCAACAAGCTGCTTCGCCGACGAATTGATCTTGCCACCGCTGGAGTCAATGCTTTTGAACGAGGCAAATGGGCTGAAGCGGCTCGAGATTATCTCGCCTATTTAAATATTCTCGAGGACTGGAAGGGGGTTCCCCATGGTGGCCTCTCCCCGTCTTTGTTCGATCCTAAGAAAGACATTTATGAAATGCTGCTGATTGCCGCTGTTTACTGGGATTTATGCAAACTTTTTGACAAAACCCAAGGAAATGAAAAGCAGCGTGACTTCAGAATGTTTCTTGAGAAGTTCATTATTTTTTCCAGAGGTAGCCCCTTCCAACCACTTTCGGCCGAAACCCTGCGGAAGTATGTGGCCAATAACAAATGCATTCACAAAGCCGAATTTAAGAATGCCTACAAACTTCTGGGCGGCGGAAACTGCTTCATCGCCAGTTCATTAATTGACGTGACCGAGCCCGATACCCTCAACCGGCTTCGTCGTTTTCGTGATCAAACTCTGTCGCACTCTCCACTCGGTCAAGCCTTCATTGCCTGGTATTATCGCAACGGGCCCTGGATGGCCGACCGGATTGATACCTTTCCAGACCCGGTTCGAAAGGTGATGGGTAGTTCGCTTGATGTGCTCGGAATCCTCAGTGAAGGACTGTCCCGATCCGCTCCGGCCGAAAGACAAATTGGCTGTCAGAAAAACTGACCCACAGCGATAGCCAGATCACCATGGCTTTGCCTTTCACGTTATTGTAAGGCACATAGCCCCAGAAACGACTATCGTTGGAAAAATCCCGGTTATCCCCCATCACAAACAGATTTTCAGGCGGGACTGTAATGGGTCCAAAGCTTTCGTTCAGAAAGCTATTTTTATCCAACATGATGAAATGCTCGCTTAAGTCGATTTTTTCCTTAAAAAGATCCAGATTGCTCGAGCTGTATTTAGGATCGTCTAGGGATTTAAATATCTTTTGAGCGGGTTCCGCAGCCGCCGTCTCTCTTAGGACCGCCTTTTGATTCACATAAAGCGCTTTGTCTCGAATTTCGACCGTGTCCCCGGGAATGCCAATCACTCTTTTGATGTAATAAAGGGTTTGGGTATCATCCTTCGGGAACCGGAATACAATGATATCGCCGCGTTTTGGGGGTTCGCGTTTCACGACATAGACCGGGGTATCGGCCATGAGGTCAGAAAAGGGTATTTTAAAACCGTAGGCAAACTTATTTACGAATATATGATCGCCGATCAGCAATGTGGGAATCATGGAACCCGACGGAATCTTAAAGGCTTCGACCACGCTCGAGCGCACCATAAAGACGATCAGAAGCGCGAGGCCCAGCGATAAAACGTTCTCGAGAATCCATTTTTTTGTCGATTTGGGGTTTTTCCCTGAGCCGCCCGAATCGGGGCTTGGTGTGTCATTACTGGGTGAAGTCTCTTGAGATGTATCGGCCATAAAAATTGCTGCTCCTGAATTGATCCTACGATACCCCTGAACTCCGATAAATGCTAGACTGGGTTCTAGATGAGAACCCTCGACCGCTACATCTCCGATATCTTCATCCGGAATTTCCTGATTGCGATTGGTTCGCTCGCAGCCCTTTTCTTCTTTCAAGCAAGCATTGGCGAAGTCCTTGACAAGCCTTATCCGGCCGAACAGATCTTTTATTATAATCTTTTGGACCTGCCGCGGATCATCGTTCATATGGCCCCGCCGGCAGTTTTGCTAGCAACAGTGCTTTCCCTCTCGGGACTCTCACGCACGAACGAATTGACGGCTATTTTCTCGATCGGCGTAAGCTTGCGTCGTTTGGTACTGATCCTGATCACCCTGGTGTTCATGATCGCCTGCATGATCCTGGTCTTGGAGGATCGCATTTTGCCGCTGATGCATAAAAAGCGAACCAATTACGAATGGCACGTCATGAAGAACCGGCCGGACTTTTTCCTCGATATTAAGCAGGACAAGATCTGGTATCGCTCCAAGAACCTCATTTATAATCTACGGCTTTTTGACCGGAACACGAAAACGATCCACGGGATGGCGGTCTATTCGTTCGACGATGATTTTAATTTGATGGAAGTCGTGGAGGCCGAAAAAGCGGAATACACAAAGAGCGGCTGGAAATTGCGAACGGGCACCGTGACGGTCTTTTCAACTGAAGATCCTTTCCCGCTTACCCAAAAATTCAAAGAGAAAGAACTCATAATTTCCGAAACTCCAAAGGACTTTCAGGAAATCGAAAAAGAAGTCGAGGGGCTTCGACTCAAAGAACTCTATCGCTATATCGATCGCATCCGGCAGGCCGGCGCCGATACTAAAAGCTATCTGGTAAAATTTCACTCCAAAATTAGTCTGAGCTTTATTCCCGTTGTGATGTGTTTTCTGGGCGTTCCGTTTTCGGTACGAAGCAGACGCGAGGGCGGTCTAGCCAAAGATCTCGGGCTTTGCCTGGCTGTTACTTTTTTCTATTGGCTTTTCTACTCAATCGGTTTATCTCTTGGGACCAATGGTGCGCTGCCGCCGTTGCTCGCTGCATGGCTTCCGAGTATAATCTTCGCAGCTGCGGCGGCAGCGCTCATTGCTCGCCGAACATGAAATCCGATGGCAAAGCTTAAAATCTACACATTTCCTGATCCGGTCCTGGCCAAAAAAGCCGCTCCAATCGTTCACATCGACAAGTCCAAATGGAAGCTTGCCGATGACATGCTGGAGACCATGTATGATGCTCCAGGCGTAGGTCTCGCGGCAAATCAGGTCGGCCTTCTCGAGAGAATTCTTGTAATTGATGCGGAATATGATGCGGAGGAAATTCCGGAGGGGACGACCGCTCCAGTCGGTGCCGAAGTGATCAATGGGTCTATTATCAAAAATAAGAAGCCGATTGTTGTCATTAATCCGAAGATTATTTCTCACGAGGGAAGCATTGTTTTTAAAGAAGGCTGCCTCTCGGTTCCCGAATTTAATGCCGAAGTGAAACGTTTCGAGCGGCTCAAAGTGGAATACATGGATTTGGACGGTCGTACGCGAACCCTTTCTGCCGAGGGTCTCACAGCAATTGTATTTCAACACGAAATGGATCACCTCGAGGGCAAGCTGTTCATTGATCGATTAAGCCCCCTGAAAAAAGAACTCGTCCGAAAAAAACTTCGTCAGGAGCGCGCCGAACGCGAAGCCGACGAAGCCGAATTTGGCGAGGCCGCGCTTGTTGAGCGTGGAAAACGCAAGAAGGGGATGTAAAGCATGTTACGGGTTGTTTTCATGGGAACACCCGATTTCTCCGTTCCTAGTCTTGAAAGTCTGGCCAAACACCACGAGATTGCCGCAGTTTACACTCAACCGGATCGTCCCGTCGGCAGAGGCCTGGATTTACGCGCCTCGCCTATCAAAAAAGCCGCTGAGCGCTTGGGAATCTCTGTTTTCCAGCCAGAGAGGCTCTCTGCTCCGGGCGAGTTTGAGCGTCTTCGCGAATTGCGTCCCGATATCATCGTGGTCGTCGCTTTTGGACAAATTCTCAAGCAAAACGTCCTAGATTTGCCCAGACTTGGTTGCGTGAACATTCACTCTTCACTCCTGCCCAGGTGGCGCGGAGCCGCCCCGATCCAACGCGCGATCATTGCCGGCGACGCCTTCACGGGCGTGACGACCATGAAATTGGTCCTGAAGCTCGACGCCGGAGACATTCTCCTTCAGGAAAAGACACCGATTTCACCAGAGGACACCGCCGGCACCGTACATGATCGTCTGGCCCAAATGGGTTCTGAACTCATCGTTAGGACTTTAACTGGTTTGGAAACCGGAACCCTTCACCCGGTTCGGCAAAATGAGGAGCTAGTCACTTATGCCGAGAAGCTATCCAAAGCCGAAGAGTCGATTGACCCCGCCCTGCCCGCCGAACTTTTGGACCGCCGCATCAGGGCTTTAAACCCCTGGCCGGGAACCAGCCTGAAAGTTGAAGACCCGAACAGACCCGATTTGTTTCAACGTTTAAAAGTCAAAAAAACCCGAATCTGGCCAAATCTCAAGGGTCCGGAAAGCCATATATTTGAGCGCAATGGAATGGTTCTATTAGGAACTCCCGCGGGATCCTTGGAGCTGCTCACGATTCAATGGGAAGGCAAAAAAGAAATCGATGCGGCCGGATTCTTAAACGGCTTGCGCGGACGTGGCCAGAAGCTACCACTTAAGGTATCAGTATAAATCAGGAGATCCCTGATGACTTTGCCCTTACTTGCACCCTCTTTGCTCTCTGCCGATTTCTCGCGACTTGCCGAGGAGGTTCTGGAAGTCCAAAAAGCCGGGGCCGACTGGCTACATCTGGACATTATGGACGGTCATTTCGTTCCAAATATCACCGTAGGACCCATACTTGTGAAAGCACTCCGGCCGGCAACTCCCCTGCCCCTGGATTGCCATTTAATGGTGTCATATCCGGATAAATGGATTGAAACTTTTGCTGCCGCCGGCGCCAATTCCATTACGATTCATGTTGAAACCACCAAGGATCCTGCATCCTTGTTAAAAAAAATCCGAAAGTTCGGCAGTCGAGCGGGTATTTCACTGAATCCCTCGACTCCCCTTTCGAAAATCAAAAAGGTGCTTCCGCACGCTGACCTTGTCCTCATTATGAGCGTCAATCCAGGATTTGGCGGCCAAAAGTTTATTGAAAGCTCATTCCGAAAAATTAAGGAATTAGCGGAACTCCGAAGAGCGCTTAAGCTGAATTTCCTGATTCAAGTGGATGGCGGCGTGAATATTTCGAACATTAGTGCTCTCCGCGCAGCCGGAGTTGATGTTTTTGTTGCCGGAAAATCAATTTTTGGAGAGAAAAACAGAGCCAA
>Ga0208958_1003949_pt1 | contig 11030 bp, 8 predicted proteins | sample RifOxyB1_FD_184032 | JGI IMG/M metagenome (GOLD analysis project Ga0208958, IMG submission 184032) | Soil microbial communities from Rifle, Colorado - Rifle Oxygen_injection B1 (SPAdes) | ecosystem: Environmental > Terrestrial > Deep subsurface > Rock core/Sediment | place: Rifle, Colorado...
GTCGCCGGTACCGGCGGCGTTAGCGATTGGCCCTGGGAATGCGGCAAATAGAGCCGTAATCATGTTGCCAGCTATGCAAATAATATTGGCGATGGGAGGGGTTTATTTAATCAGTGGGTTAGTAAAAAAACGAAAAGAATTGGTTTGGCTAATAGTTTTTGTATTTGGGGTTAATTTCGCATTTTTTCTTGAAGATTATTTTATCCAACAACCAGCTCAAAAAGCATCTGATATGGTATATGGACCGCGCGAGGTTTTTGGTTATTTGGAGAGCGTAAAAAATGATTATAGCGGAATTATTGTTTCGAAAAGTATCTCTGAAGCTCATATTTATGCCGCATTTTACGGCATGATGAATCCAAAAGATTACCAGGACCAAACTGAAAAATGGAATTTTGGAGAGTCGGGTCTGGTTTGGGTGGATCAAATGCCTGAATACAAGTTGGGGGAATACACTTTTAAGAGTATTGATCGGGTTCTTGATTTACAGAGAGAAAATTATTTGTTGATTGGTAGACCCGGTGAGTTTCGTGAAGATGTTAATGTTGAAAAAATAATTTACTTCCCAAATCAACAGTCGGCATTTTGGATTGTGAGTACTGGGGCGAACGGATTGGCTCGCTTATGAGAAACAAGCTACTTATAGTTTCAATCATCGTTTTTGCTTTTAGCCTTCGTTTATACAAAATTTCTGACAATCCACCAGCTTTGAATTGGGATGAAGTGAGCCATGGATACAATGCCTATTCGATATTAAAAACAGGGAAGGATGAGTGGGGTAGACAGATGCCTTTGATATTTCGAGCGTATGGAGATTATAAATTGCCTGGTTATATCTATTTGACGAGCGCGAGTGTAGCGGCATTTGGATTAAATGCTTTTTCGGTACGGTTAGTTTCTGTATTGGCTGGGACAAGTTTAGTTTGGGTAACGTATTTATTAACAAGTGAATTATTCAGGAAAAAAGAAGGAGGTTTGTTAGCGGCGTTATTAGTGGCGATTGAGCCGTGGAGTTTGTTTTTATCACGGGGGGCTTTTGAAGCCAACTTTGGTGCAGCCCTTTTTGTTTCAGGAATATATTTTTTATTGAAGGGGTTAAAGAATAAACAAGGCCTGTTTGTACTGGGGGCAGTTTTATTGGGATTGAGTGTGTGGACTTATAATTCCTACCGAGTTTTTGCGCCAATGTTTTTGGTTGGTTTTGGGTATTTGTACCGACAAGAGTTGGTGAAATTCGCCAAAAAGAGAGGTGACACTTTTGCTGTTTCGATACTAGTTGGGTTGATTTTATTTGGGGGAATGATTTGGCAGCTTAAGAGCAGTGAAGGACAGGCAAGATTTGGGTGGGTTTCGATTATTGACTCGGGAGCGATCGCGGAGATAAATAACGCGCGAAATCAATCCGAATACTCAGAGCCGATTAGTAGATTATTCCATAACAAAGTAACGTATTTCGCCCCGAGATTTATCGAACATTATTTTTCTCACTTTTCGCCTAATTTTTTGTTTATGAAAGGAGGGGATAATTACCAGTTTAGTGTGCCGGGCTTTGGACTAATTTATCCGATAAATGCGTTGTTTTTGATTTTAGGACTAGTCTATCTGATTAAAGTAAGAACGCGGGAGACGAGGCTAATTTTGATTTGGATAGCTTTGGCGCCAGTGGCTTCAAGTATGACGAGGGAGGCGCCGCATGCATTAAGATTCATAACAGTGTTACCGGTGCCGATGATGTTGAGTTCGTTGGGGTTTGTGAGTTTGGCTAAAAAAGTGACAACGAAATGGGTGGCTTACGCATTATACGGGGCAATATTGATTTTGTGTTTTGGAAGGTATTGGTTAACATACGTGACAGGGTATAGGGTGGGTTTTTCGGAATCTTGGCAATATGGGTATAAAGAAGTAGTCGGTTACGCGAATGAAAATTACGATGATTATGACAAAATTATATTGACAAAACGTTATGGAGAGCCACACGAGTTTGTGCTTTTTTACGGTGCAGACGGGAGCACTGCTTTGTCTCCTTGGGACCCCGAAAGTTATCGAAAGGACACGAATTTGGTGAGGTTTTTTCAATCAAATTGGTTTTGGGTGGATAGCTTTGATAAGTATTATTTTGTGAATGATTGGCAGATATTAGCTGGGGCCGAGGAGCAGATGTTTAGATTGGAAAGTGGTATCCAAGTTGATTGTAAAGATCAAAAGTGTTTACTGGTCGCAAGTCCGGACTATGAAATTCGCAATTGGACTAAAATAGAGGAAATAGATTTTCTTGATGGAAAACCAGCGTTTTTGATTTATAAGTAAGGTTTTGAAAGATGAGTATTAAACAAAACAAAAAACTAATATTAGTATTTTTTATGGCGGGGTTATTAAGATTGTTTATGCTTGGTTCCAATCCGCCTCATTTGAGCCCCGATGAGGCATCATTGGGTTATAATGCATATTCGATTTTAAAGACGGGTAAGGATGAGTGGGGGCAGGCTTTGCCCCTAATTTTAAAATCTTTTGGTGATTATAAGCCGGGCCTATATGTTTATTTGACAGTACCTTTTGTTTGGCTTCTGGGTTTAAGTGAATTTGTGGTGCGACTTCCCAGTGCAATGGCAGGAATAGGCATTGTTTATTTGTTGTATAAAATCGTCGAGAAAGTTTCTAAGGACCGTAACTTGGCCTTGATTTCAGCTTTTGTGGCAAGTACAAATCCGTGGTTGATTCAGTTTTCGAGAGGTGCATGGGAGGTAAATGTCTCTTTATTTTTTACATTGATGGGGATTTATTTATTTTTGATTTCATTAACAAAACATAAATACCTAATATTATCGGCATTTTTTTTTGGGTTAACACTCTTAACCTATCAGGGGGCGAAGCTTTCAAGTGTGATTGTAATTTTAATTTTCACCGGAGTTAACTTTAGAAAGTTTTGGCGAATAGGCCATAAAATTAAAGCGGTTTCCTTGTTGATTGGATTAACGATGGCTTTACCAATATTTATTGGAATGATACAAGGGAAAGCAGGACGATTAGAGGTGTACAGCGTTTTTTCATACCCAAGAAACGAAGAAACATTGGAAAATTTTTTGAGAGAAGGAGAAGTTCCTGAAGGGGGTTTAACATACGAACTGTTTTATTCAGAATCGCTGAATTTTACTCGGGGAATACTGGGGAGATGGTTTAATCATTATTCTCTCAACTTTTTGTTTTTTAAAGGTGATTGGCAGAATCCAAAACACTCGGTACCTAACAGTGGATTGTTTTTGCTGAGTGATTTGCCGCTAATGATTTTAGGGCTGTTGGTACTGGCTCGTTTGAAAAATAACAAAGCTCGAAATTTGATAGCTTTGTGGTTGTTACTTACGCCACTGCCCGCAATATTGTCTCGAGATCAGGTTCATGCGGTGCGGTCAATGAATATATCGATTGGGCTAGTAGTCGTATCGGCTCTGGGTTGGCAGGCAGTTTTAAAATTAAAAATGAGATGGTTGGTGGCAGGAGCTCTGATTTTATATGTGGGCAGTCTAGTTTATTATTTGGATGCTTTAATGATTCACCAGCCAAAGCATGATTCAAGACTTTGGGGGTATGGTTATAAACAAATTGTCGAGACGGTGACACCGATTCAAAATGATTACGAAAAAGTTTTGGTTCAGCAGTCTTATGATCAGCCATATATTTATTTCTTGTTTTTTCAAAAGTACGATCCGGCAAAATGGCAGGCGCAGGCTTCATTTGTGCCGGGTGAAAACAAATTTGATGTGGGAAAAGTGGAAAAGATGGACAACATTGTTTTTGGTCCAGTAGATTGGTCTCTGAATCGAGGAGATTCTGGATCATTATATGTTGCTGACATAGTTAAGATGCCAATTGCCGATTCGATTGATGAAAACCAGTTTAAGCTAATAAAAGAAATAAAGTATTTAGATAATAAATATGTAGCGTTTCGAATGATAGAAATTAAATGAAAAAGCAAAGATTATTTTTGATAGCAATTTTAGGTTTGGCCTTTTTGTTAAGATTCTACTTGTTAGGTAGATATCCGGCTCTGAATGCTGATGAAGCGGCAATCGGATATAACGCCTATTCATTACTGGAAACAGGTCGAGATGAACACGGAAATAGCTGGCCAATTCATTTTCAGTCCTTTAATGATTTTAAACCCGGGCTTTATTTTTATGTTGTGATGCCATTCGTGAAAGTGTTGGGGTTAAATGAATGGGCTGTAAGAATACCTGGGGCGTTAGCGGGGGTTCTGACTGTCTGGGTGGTTTACTTATTGGTGATGGAGCTTTTTGATAATAAAAAACATGCACTTCTTACCGCCATGTTGCTGGCAATTAGTCCGTGGCACATTCATTTTTCGCGGGGGGGATGGGAAGTTAACATGGCGACTTTCTTGACGTCTTTGGGAGTATATTTTTTTGTTTGCGCGGAAAAACAGGCAAAGTATTATATTTGGTCGGTGATGGCTTTTGTGGCCTCTCTTTACACTTATCACGCGGTGCGAGTTGTGATCCCACTATTGGGATTGGGGTTAGTTATTTCTAATTGGCGAAAACTCATTAATAATCAAAAAAAGGTTTTGGTATCTGGCTTACTGGGAATCGTTTTGGTTTTGCCTTTGATGAAAGAAGTTTTTGGACCGGAAGTTATATCGAGAGCGGCGGGAGTGGGGTTATTTGCGGATACAGGTCCATTGGCGCGTATAGAAGAGCAAAGAGGGGAGCACAATGATTTTACCGGATTAATACCGAAAGTTTTACACAATAAATTAACAAATTATGGTTTGGCGTTTGCCGAAAATTGGGGGGAACATTATTGGGGAGAGTTTTTGTTTTTATCTGGGGATGAAATTCAAAGAAACAAAGTTCCTGAGACTGGCCAAATGTATTTGGTTGAGTTTGTGTTTGTGGTGATAGCGTTAATTGTGATTGCTAAAAAACCATTTGGTTGGGGGATTGTTTTGTGGTGGTTGATAGTTGCGCCGGTAGCTGCTGCCTTAACGTTTCAGTCGCCACATGCGTTAAGAGCACACAATATGGTTGTTCCACTCACGATTATTAGTTCTTTTGGAGCTTTGAAATTCATCGAGTTGTTCAAGAATAAGAAAACGGGTTTAGTGGTTTTTGGGGTTTTAATGATTTGGAGTTTCGTGAGATATCAGAAGATGTATTGGGTGCATATGGCAAAAGAATATCCATATTCTTCACAATATGGTGTTAAAGAGCTGGTGGCTTACATTTCGGAAAAGGGCGATGATTTTGACCGCGTGATTGTGACGAATAGGTATGACCAGCCGTACGTTTTGTTTTTGTTTTACTTGAAACACCCACCAGAGGTGTTTCAAGCAGAACATATTTTAACGGCACCTGATGAGTTTGGTTTTTCAACGGTGGAGCAATTCGGGAAATACGTTTTTAAGAAAATAGATTATGATGAGGTGAAGCCAAATAATCCAAACAGCTTAATTGCGGGTACGGATGAGGAGATTCCTGATGCGGCAAATATTGTAAAGAAAATATACGGAAGCAATGGACATAAATATTTTGAGGTGGTAGCAAATTAATGAAATTATCAGTTGTTGTCTTAACGAGGAATGAGGAAAAAAATATCGGTGACTGTTTGGAGTCTGTGAAAGGAATAGCAGATGAGATAATTGTTTTGGATGAACATTCGACTGACAAAACAAGAGAAATTGCAAAAAAATATGGAGTGAAATTGTATGAAGTGGATCACGAGGCGATATTTCATGTCAATAAACAGAAGGCGCTTGAGAAAGCAAAGGGAGAATGGATACTTCAACTTGATGCTGATGAACGGGTAAGCTCGGATTTGGCGAAGGAAATTTTGGCAATCATTGCAATGGATGATGAGGTGATATCGTGTAGAAAAATCCCAAAGCTATTTTTGAGGCACCAGAAGTTAGTGGAGAAGCGTGATTTAGTCGGAACACAAACTGGCGAGGTGACGGCCTTTTATGTTCCAAGATTAAATTATTTTTTAGGGAAGCCCTTGAGACACGCGGGAGTATACCCGGATGGGGTGATTAGGTTAATTAAGAACGGAAAAGCAAGATTTCCGGCAAAAAGTGTGCATGAACAGATCGAGGTAGATGGAAAAGTTTCTTGGCTGATTAATGATTTATATCATCATGATTCACCGACTTTGACGAGGTATTTTGCGAGACTAAATAGATATACGGACTTACATGCAGAGGAACTAGTGAAGAAAAAGGCACCAAGAAACCTGTTTTATATGTCTTATTATGGATTTATTAGGGCTAGCTTGGTTTTTGGGTCGATGTATTTGAGACACGGTGGGTTTAAAGATGGAAGCCGTGGTTTCATGTGGTGTTTTTTGTCGGCGAGCCACTATCCAATTGCTTACTTTAAGTACTGGAGTGTAAGATGAAGTATGCTTCTGCCTAATAAGCGAGTGTTAATTACGGGGTCTTCGAGTGGAATTGGCGCGGCAACGGCAATATTGTTCGCAAAAGAGGGGGCAAGAGTAGCGATAAACTGTCGGAGTAAGAATGAAGAGGCGGAGGAAGTGATCAACGTGATTCAGAAGATGGGTGGCGAGGCCATACTAGTTTTGGGGGATATTGCGGTGCCAAGTGATGTACGTCAAATGTTTGAAAAAGTGGCAAAAGACTTTGGTGGGCTTGATATTTTAGTGAATAATGCTGGGATAGACAGGCCAAATAAATTTCCCGAGATCACGATAAAAGATTGGGACGATACGATGAAGATTAATTTGTATGGGATGTTTTTGTGTTCGCAGGAGGCGGCGAAACTAATGAAGGGTGGAGGAAAAATATTAAATACCGCTTCTGTTCGTGGTTTGCCGCATTGTGGTCGCAAAGGAAACTTAGTTTATACAGTAAGCAAAGCGGCGGTAATTAGTTTTACGACGACTCTGGCGAAGGAATTGGCACCTGATATACGAGTTAATGCCGTGGCGCCGGGGCCGACTAATACGAGAATTAGTAAGGTTTGGAGCCCGAAAACGAAGAAACATAATGTGGTGAAGAGCCTGCTTAAACGTTTAACCGAGCCTGAAGATATCGCGAACGCGTTTTTGTATTTGGCCAGTAGCGCTGGGGACGCTTTGACCGGAGAGGTAATTGTGGTTGACGGAGGGTATAATCTTCAGTAGTTTCATGAAAATAGCAATTGATAATGGAGCGTTAAGCGGAGGTCACGCCGTGCGTGGAATTGGGTTTTATACCAGGAATTTGATCGCGGCACTAGAGAAGCAGAAAAAAGTTAGGTTAGTTGAGATTGGAGAGGAGTGCGATATTGTTCATTATCCGTATTTTGACCTTTTTTTTAGGACTTTGCCGATGAAAAAGTTAACGAGAACAGTGGTGACAATTCATGATGTAATTCCTTTGATTTACCCAAAAAAATACCCTGCGGGGATACGAGGGCGGGTGAACTTTTGGGCACAAAAGTTTTCCTTGAAGACAGTTTCGGTAGTCATAACTGATACAGAGGCATCGAAGAAGGATATTGTAAGGTTTTTGGGAGTATCAAAGGATAAAATTGAGGTTATTCATTTGGCGCCGGCTAATCGAGGAAAAGTGATAAATGACAAGATTTTTTTGTCTAGAGTAAGAGAAAAATATAATCTGCCTCATAAATTTGCCCTTTATGTTGGGGATGTGAACTATAATAAAAACATAACCAATTTGGTGAGATCTTGTGCAAAGAATAATTTGACGCTTGTGGTGGTGGGGAAGCAGGCAGTGAACCTCGACCGGGGAAGCAATTTGGGGGACATAAAAGGACCAATGGATGGAATGAGATTCTTGTTAGGTAAAGATCATCCCGAAGAATCTCATTATGAAGAGCTTATGAGTGTTTTTGAGAAATATGGAGTGTTGAGACTGGGGTTTGTTGAGGAGCAGGACTTAGTCGTGATTTATAATTTGGCGACAGTATATTGCCAGCCATCGCTGTATGAAGGTTTTGGATTACCACCGCTGGAAGCAATGATGTGTGGTTGCCCGGTGGTTGCAAGCAGGACTCAGGCTTTGGTGGAGGTTTGCGATGAAGCAGCTTTATTTTTTGATCCAAAAGATATTAATGATATGGCGGATAAAATAAAAACAGCAGTCGATAATTTATCAATAAGGAAAAAGCTGGTGAAAAGTGGCAAAGAAGTAGCGTCAAAATATTCGTGGAAAAAAGTCGCGAAGGATACAATAAGGGTGTATGAAAAAGCGGTTGGGTATGAATAAGAGGACGTTTGGAAGAATTTTGTTCGTTATCTTGGTTTGGAGGTTTTTTTTGTTTTTTGTTTTGTTCTTCAGTCAAAGATGGCTTGGGTTACAGAATGATTTTTTGGGAGGAGGGAAAAGCTTATATATATCTAATCCGTATTTATGGTCTTGGTTAAATTTTGATGGTGAGCATTATTTGGCGATAGCCCGTGAAGGGTATAGACCTCTGACGTATTTTTTCTTTCCGTTGTATCCAATAGTAGTGAAATATCTGAGTGAATTATTAGGAGGAAGCTTGGTTGATTATGCGATCAGTGGGCTCTTTATTTCAAACGGTTTGTTTATAGGAGTACTGGTGGGGTTATTTAAGTTACTGAGGCTAGATTATGAAGACAAGGATGTGTGGAGAGTGATATTTTTACTACTTATTTTTCCAACATCGTTTTATTTTGGTGCTTACTACACAGAAAGTTTATTTATGTTTTTGGCGGTATGGAGCTTTTACCTCGCGCGCCGAAAAAAGTGGTTTTGGGTGGGAATATTAGGCTCATTGGCGACAGCGACGAGAGTAATCGGAATAATGCTATTGCCGGCATTACTTATTGAATGGTGGCTAGAAAGCGGTAAGAAGAAGAGCGTGAATTTGAATTTGATTTATGTTTTTTTAATTCCAGCGGGGCTAGTTATTTATATGTATTATTTAACGAAAGTGGCAGGGGATCCTCTGGAGTTTCTTCATAGTGTGGAGATTTTTGGAAGTCAGCGTTCGGCAAGTTTTGTCATGTTGCCTCAGGTATTTTATCGGTACGTTTTTAAGATTATTCCGAGCTTAACGGGTTATTGGCCGGTTGTGTTTGTTACTTTGATGGAGTTTTTAGTAGGCGTATTATTTTTAGTTTTGAGTGTATTGGGGTGGTGGAAATTGAGAAGGAGTTATTGGGTGTTTATGGTTGGGGGATACGTTGTGCCGACACTTTCAGGAAGTTTTTCGTCGTTGCCGCGGTATGTTTTACCGCTTTTTCCGGGATTTATTTTGCTTTCTTTTTATGTAGGTAAGTTGCCAAAATTTGTGCGATGGGTGGTTTATGTGGTGTTGACAAGCGGATTAGTTGTAGCTTCGGCAATGTTTATGAGAGGATATTGGGTAGCATGAGGAAAATTTTCAAAAATCCACTGTTGTCGGGGAGCATGATCATGGTTGGTGGGAGCATGGGAGCAAATGTAGTGAATTATGTTTATCACGTTGTTATGGGGAGAGTTTTGGGACCGGTGGATTATGGGGTTTTGGCGAGTGTCTTTGCGATTTTGTATATTGTGTCGGTGGTGCCAACGGCGGCCAGCTTTGCGATTGTTAAATTTATTTCATCTGCTCAGACCAAGGCTGAAGTTGCGAGTGTGTATTTGGGAATAAGAAATTTTGTTTTTAAGTTGGCTCTTGGGTTGGCGACTGTTATGTTGGTTTTATCCCCCGTAATCGCTAGTTTTTTGCATATTCAGACGATTCTGGTGGTTTTGGTTTGCCCGATTATGTTTTTTGTGATAACAACTTTGGTGTATCAGTCGGCTTTGCAAGGCCTGTTGAGGTTTTGGGGTGTGGTTGGGCCACTTCTCGTTGCAAGTGTGGGTAAGCTTTTGATTGGGAGTTTACTGATAATGTTGGGATGGTCGGTTTTGGGTTCGGTTGTTGGGATTCTTCTGGCTGCTTTCTTGGCTTTTTTGTATGGGATGAAGTTGGCTAGGGTGATTCCGATGGCCGAAAAAGTTGAGGGGTTCAAAATGAAGCCGTTTTTTTTGTATTCGTTGCCTGTTTTGTTGCAGGCGTTTGCTTTTACTTCAATGTTTACTTTGGACCAGATACTCGTGAAGCATTATTTGCCATCGTACGAGGCGGGACTTTACGCTTCACTTTCGATGTTGGGAAAGATTATTTTTTGGGCGGTACAGCCCGTGTCAGCAGTAATGTTTCCGATTGTGGCGAAAAAGAAAGCGAAGAATGAAAGATATAAGGCAGTGTTTTATATGTCATTTTTGGCAGCAACGGCTGTTTGTTTGACGGCTGTTGGCTTTTATTATATGTGGCCGGGGCTGGCGATTGAGTTGTTGTATGGGAAAGCATACTTAGTGGTGAGAGGTGAATTGGTTTGGATGGGGCTGTTTATTTCTGCTTACACACTGAGTTATTTAGTCGTGAGTTTCTTGCTTTCGGTCGGACGAACAAAAGTGGTGGTATTGCCTATTTTGGCAGCAGTAGCTCAATTAATATTGCTGAATACCTATCACGCTAGTATGCTTCAGGTTGTTCAGGTATCGCTGTGGTGCGAAATAAGCTTGTTTATTGGTTTGGCAGGTTACTTGGGGTATTATCAGCTGAGTCATGATTATGCTAAAAAATAATAAACAAAAACTTCTCACGGTTGTTGTTCCAGCTTACAAAAAGGAGCGGACAATCAAGGCTGATTTGGAGTTGATTGTAAAAACATTGATGGATGGTTTGCCGCAGGAATATGACTATGAAATCATTTGTGTGGTGGATGGGAGACTTGATGCTACTGAAGAAAGGGCGAAAAAAGTAAAGTCGGAGAAGATTAAGGTCTTAGGTTATAAGGAAAACAGGGGGAAAGGATACGCTGTTCGATATGGGATGAAAGAAGCTAAAGGTGATGTCGTTTCATTTTTGGATGCTGGCTTGGAGATAAGCCCGAAGGGGATAATGATGCTTATGGCTCACATGGATTGGTACAATGCGGATATTATTGTTGGTTCAAAGCGTCATCCAGCTTCGAGAGTAAACTATCCTTTGAAAAGG
>Ga0208958_1003951_pt1 | contig 11025 bp, 11 predicted proteins | sample RifOxyB1_FD_184032 | JGI IMG/M metagenome (GOLD analysis project Ga0208958, IMG submission 184032) | Soil microbial communities from Rifle, Colorado - Rifle Oxygen_injection B1 (SPAdes) | ecosystem: Environmental > Terrestrial > Deep subsurface > Rock core/Sediment | place: Rifle, Colorado...
TGACGAAAAAGGAATAGAAACAATAACAATAGGAAGTTTTGACAAAAAGAAGATTGAAAAATTTCTTACGACTTTAGAAAAATTATATGAATCACAAATTCATTTTATCCAACAGAAGAAAATAACAAATATTTCTATTAACAAACTGAATCCAGAATTGACGAAAAAGCAAAAACAGGCGATGGAGATAGCAATAAAAAACAAATATTACGATTCCCCCAGAGGAACGAGTGTAAAAAAACTGGCAAAAGAGCTTAGTTTGAGCTTTTCAACATTCCAAGTTCACCTTCGGAAAGCAGAGAAAAAATTAATCCCCTATTTCTTTCAATAAACGATATGTATCGTGATAAATTTTATATTAGAAAATTTAACAAAATTGTTATGGTTCAAGTAGAAAAAGAATTAATAAAAAAAATTTTAAACCCATATAAAAAAGGATGGAGATTTCTCAAATCCGCAGATTATAATCCTCCCTCAATTAAAGGAAAATTTATAATAAATAATTCCTATTATATCGGAGAAACAGGTCACCTTAATGCGGTTGATTTTTTAATATGTTATAATCAATTAGCGTATGTATTTTTTGCTCAAATAATAAATCTCACAACAAAAACAGATTTTTTATCAAATAAAGAAAATCAACTAAAAAAATCTTTAATTGCAAAAATAAAAAATCTCGAGTTTAAAAAATCAATTAACCCAAAATCTTTTGAAGGAATTTTGACGCTTAAAGAAATAATCCCAAAAGAAAGAGCAATATTCTTCCCCATAGCGGTAAATTTTGGGGATGGAGCTTTTGTTGGAGAAATTGATTTAGCTTATAGATTAAATTAATAAACCTCTTGTTCTTTTGAAATTTATGAAAATATCAGAAAATAAAATTAGAGCATATGCTCTAAAAAATGCTATTCACTACAAAGGAAAAGCAAACCCTGGAGCAGTTGTATCTGGATTATTTGCAGAAGGATTACAAAAAGAAGAAATTAAAGAAATTATGCCAAAAATTCAAAAAGTTATTCAAGAAATTTCAAAACTTTCTCTAGAAGAACAAAAAGTTTTATTTGAAAAACACAAAGATGAAGTTTCTGAAAGAGATGTCCGCGAGGGATTACCTGAAATACCCCACACAGAAAAAGGGATCATTACAAGATTTGCCCCCGCGCCATCGGGACAATTACATGTTGGACATTTTATTTCAAATGTTCTCCCATATCTATTCGTTAAAAAATACGGTGGAAAATTCTATGTAAGAATTGAAGATACCAACCCCGAAAAGACAGACCCTGCCGCTTATGAAGGAATTAAAGATGACTGCAATTGGGTCTACAAGGGGGGGGTAAATGAATTTATAATTCAATCGGATAGAATGAAAATATATTATGATTATGTCAAAAAATTAATTGACACAAAATTTGCATATGTATGTATATGCGATCCAGAAAAATTCAAGGAATATGTACAAAATAAAAAACCTTGTCCTTGTAGAAAAAAGACCATAAACCAGAATATTAAAGATTGGGAAAAAATGTTAGATAAAAAAGGATTTAAAGAAGGTGAAGCAGTTCTCAGGTTTAAAACACCAACAAAAGAAGGCGGAATGAAAAATTCAAACCCTGCAATGAGAGATTTCCCCTTAGCGAGAATAAATGAAACAGAACATCCTCGACAAAAACACAAATATAGAGTATGGCCCCTAATGCATTTAGCAGTTCCAATAGATGATATTGAATATAAAATGACTCATGTAATAAGAGCAAAGGAACATATGGACAACGCAAAAAGACAAAAAATGATTTATAACGCTCTTGGAAAAGAGAAATTATTCCCATGGACATTTTTTATGGGGAGAATAAAATTCACAGATTTAAATCTAGGAAAAAGATTTATTAAAGCTGCAATTGAAGCAGGAGAATATTCTGGATGGGATGATGAAAAACTTCCCACAATAAAATCACTTAGAAAAAAAGGGTATAAACCAGAAACATTCTGGAAACTTGCTGAACATAGAGGATTAACTGAAGTAGACAAAGTAATGAATAGCAAAGATTTCTTTGAGATGTTGGATAAATTCAATAAAGAGGCTGGAAATGAAAACAAAAATTAAACAATACTGGAGAAAATTTTGGTTTTTGCTTTGGAAAGATGATTCCCCAAAAGGATGGATTTTTTCTATAGTATTTTTATTTATTTTTATAAAATTTATTTTCTTCCCTTTCCTCAGTCTTATCACAGGAACTTCCCTTCCCCTTGCAATTGTAGAATCATGCTCAATGTACCACGATGGAGGAACATTTCCTTTTACAAATTATAACACTTGGTGGGATAACCACGAGACAAAATATGCCCAATGGAACTTTTCAGAAGAACAATTTAAAAAATTTGTATTCAATAATGGATTTAACAAGGGAGACATTCTCTTTATCATAGGAGCGAATCCAGAAAAAATAAAAATGGGAGATATAATAATTTTCAGTGCAGGCCAAACAAATCCAGTGATTCACAGAGTTATTGAAATAAAAGAAACCCCCGAGGGGAGAATTTTCTCAACAATTGGAGACAATAACAACGGACAAATTTCTTTTGAACAATCAATTACCGAAGAACAACTTATCGGAAAAGCAGTAATAAAATTAGTTCCATATGCGGGATGGGCAAAATTAATTTTCTTTGAACATCCACGCCCAACAAATCAAAAAGGATTTTGTAGCGAAAATTAGAAAACTATATAAACAATCATTTGGTAATGGAAAAATGGAATTTTGTCCGAAATGCGGATCTATTTTGATTCAAAAAACAAAGAACGCAGGGTGCGCTAGATGTGGTTATTCTGCAAAAGGAAAACTAAAAATTAAAACCTCTGAAAAAGTTGACGAAAAAAACGAGATAGCAGTCATCAAAAAGAAAGAAGAAACTCATCCGATTGTAAATTCAGATTGTAAAAATTGCGGTCATGATAAAGCATATTTTTGGACAGTTCAAACTCGTTCTTCAGATGAAGCAGAAACAAAATTTTTTAAGTGCGTTAAATGCGGAGAAACCTCAAGAGACTATAGTTAATCACATAGTTTTATCCCCTAATCTTTCAGAGTATCCACATTTTCCACATTTTAAAAAAATTAGATTATCCTCGTCGGAATAAAAAATTCCCAAATCAACTATTTCTGCTTTTTCATACCCACATTTTTTACATTTATGATTATAGGTTGCAAAACTATTCTGATCTGCCACAACCCCTGATGCTCGAGAATCTTCTTTTGAAATTTTATTTTTACTGATCAGACTAACTTGACCCAATGAAGTCTCAAACCACCCACAAGAATTGCAGAGCAAGAGCGTTTCATTATTCATAGTTCTTGGGATTATAATCCCCCCACATTGTTTACAAAACCTCATGATTATAAATGGCCCCGACGGGATTTGAACCCGCGACACCCAGATATCTCTGAAACTCGAAAAAGATCGAGAGACTTCCCGTATCGTTAGATACTCGTCATAAGAGTCTGGTGCTCTAACCAAACTGAGCTACGGAGCCGAATACTGAATAAAATAAACAAAATTAATTAGTATTAAAAGATTTCGCAGAAATAGCGGGGGCAGGATTTGAACCATGCGACCTTCAGGTTATGAGCCTGACGAGCTAACCAGTCTGCTCTACCCCGCTATAATAATCCTTAATCAGACCAACTTTTAAAGCTTTCGCGAACAAAAATTACACAATACTTAAAAACTAACCTTTATTTTTCAAAATATGACCGAACTTATTTTAGGAATCGACGACGCAGGGAGAGGCCCAGTAATCGGCCCAATGGTAATGGCAGGATGTTTAATAACCCCCCAAGTAGAAACCGAACTTAAAAAAATTGGAGTAAAAGACTCAAAGCAATTAACACAAAAAAGAAGAGAAATTCTTGCAGAAAGAATCAAAGAACTGGCCGAAACTTTTGAAATAATACTTTCCCCGCCAATAGAAATAGATGATTCAAATCACAATGGAACAAAACTTAATGAATTAGAAGCCATCAAAATGGCGCAGATAATCAACAAAATAAACAAAGGTTTCACAAAAATAAAAGTGGTTCTAGATTGCCCCTCAGTTAGCATCCAAAAATGGAAGGATTTCTTAAAAACAAAAATAGAAAATTTATCTAATCTGGAAATAGTCTGCGAACATAAAGCAGATAAAAATCACATTGCCGTTTCAGCGGCATCAATTCTAGCAAAAGACATGCGTGAAAAAGAGATGCAAAAATTAAAGGAAATATACGGGGGAGAAATAGGTTCAGGTTATACTTCAGATCCTGCCACAATAAAATTTCTAGAAAAATACGCTGAAAAACATAAAGATAAAGGAATTTTCAGAAGGACATGGAGCACATGGCAAGCAGCTTCTAAAAAAATTGGGCAGAGACAATTATTCTAATCAAGAGTTCCATAATCCCAAAAAATAACGACGCAAATTTCCCGCCAATCTTTCGTTTTCAATGAACAAAACTCCGCCGAATAAAAGCGGGTCGTCGTTTACAAGTTTGATCAAAACTTTTTTTTCATCAATTATATCACAACGTACAAAATCAGTATCTCGACGACGAACAACAAACTTATCTGGAAACTTTTTGTTAAGATCTAGAAGTATTTTTGGTAGGATGATCTCTTTCGGGTATATTGCTTTGAAACCCACGCCACGATTAACGGCGTTCACGATTTCATTTTCCCAAGCAGTTTTGCTTTCACGATTTGACTTAGGTTTATGGTGAATGTTTATTATTTGTAATACTTCTCTTTCAGCTTCAGTAAAAGTTCTCATTTGTATTCTTCGATTTTCTTCTGTAGTTGTTCCAATCTCCAAAAATTTTGATGAACTTCCTTTTTGGATATCTACATTCATAGCAACTTGTCTTAAATTTTCAAAAATATTTTTCTCTTTCTGGGTTTTCTGTTTTATTAACCAATCAATATTATTTGAAAAATTTTCAGTAAATATCAACTTCGGGCGGGTGTTAGTCTCTGAAATTAATCCTTTTTGTCTTAAATTTTTAACAACCGAATAAATTTTTCCAAAAGGGACATTGGCTTCTTTACTCAATTGCCGAAGGTCAGATTTCTTTTTTGACAAAACTTCTAAGATTCTACTCTCATAAATTGTCAAACCTAATTGTTGTAATTCTTTTATCATTTTAACACAAATTAAGTGTGAAAGTTATTGAATAGTATTTAAAGATTGTTAAGTTCAAATTCACATGCGAACAAATCATCCGAATCCATTATTCGAAATCCATAAATCAAAATTATCTTCAATAGACGATAGGTTATTTATTGATATCAATACTGAATTTGATTCAATTTTAGACAAGACCCGGGTGATATACCCGGTTTTTTTTGTGACTGACAGAATAAGGACTGTTGAATGTGATTCCCCACATATCGGAATGGTTGAATGGGGTCCGACTTTGGTCAGAAAAACCAAAGGTCCGTTTACTACCATAGAAGAAGCGACAAAAATTTACCAAAAACTTAAAAATGAAAATCCGGGTGATGCTCACTCAACTCACCCAGCTTATAACGATGTATACGATGGGAAGATAATAACAAGATTTTTAGACAAAGACATAAATCCCCATGATCTAAAACTTACTGAATATTTTTCCCAGTTTGTGTCAATTTGTAAGGAGAATTATTATCTAGAAAATTATTTTGAGCATCCGGTTGGGGGGAATCCGGCGAATATATCTGATGAAAAAATAGACCAATTATACGATGTGCTATATTCTCGCGCTATGAAAAAATCTAAAGAAAAGTTAGAATACGAGAATGGAATAACTGCAATTTTTGATGACGACGCCCATCAAGATTTTGTAAAACTACAAAAAAAACTATCTCCTGAAGGGTTAGAAATTAAATTAGAATCGTTGTCAAGTTACCCTGGCGGGCATGAATTTCGATTAGACATTCTCAATTTAGGACTTCCGCCCGCGATTGAAAAAAGTTCACTAAGAGTTCCTCATCTGTCTTTTGAGCCAATTAAGTTTTCAATAGCATACTCCTCGGTATCCAGCATTCTAAAAGAAGAGTATTTTATAGATTAACCCCAATAACCCTTAAAAACTTAGTTTTCTTTTACTTCTAATGGTCTATGTAAAAAGATTGGTGATGCAAGGATTTAAGAGTTTTGCAAAAAAAACAGAACTTCCATTCACCCCCGGAATTAATGTTATCTTGGGGCCAAACGGATCCGGAAAATCAAACGTATCTGATGCACTTTGTTTTGTTTTAGGAAGATTAAGTATTAAATCTATGCGAGCGGCAAAGGCAAAAAATCTAATTTTTCAAGGAACAAAAGTTGCGAGCCCATCAAAAGAAGCCATTGTAGAAATAGCTTTTGACAATACAGATAAAACATTCACTATCGATGCCGAAGAAATTTCAATAAAAAGAATCGTACGAAAAAACGGACAATCAATTTACAAAATAAATAATGAAATTAAAACAAGACAAGAAATATTAACTCTTCTGGCTCAGGCAGGGATAGACCCAAATGGATTTAATATAATTTTGCAGGGAGAAATTCAGAACTTTGTTCGTATGCATACTGAAGAAAGGAGGAAAGTTATCGAGGAAGTTTCAGGAATTTCTATATATGAAATGAGAAAAGAAAAATCAATGAAAGAACTAGAAAAAACAGAGGAAAAACTAAAAGAGGTGCTAGCTATTCTCCGAGAAAGAACAACATTCCTAAACAATCTTGAGAAAGAAAGACAACAAGCATTAAAATTCAAAAAATTAGAAGAAGACTTAAAAAAATTCAAGGCAAGTATAACCCACTTCGATTTAGAAAAAAAAAGAAAAGCTCTTGCAGAAATAGAGGAATTAATTGAGAAAAAAAATAAAGAAATAGAAAAAATTCAAAAGATAAAATCCACAACAAAAACAACGATTGAAAGTCTCGAGAGAAAAATTGAAGAAATTAATTCTCAAATACAAAAACAAACAGGATTCGAACAAGAAAAATTAAACCAAGAAATTGCAAATTTACGTGCAGAACTTGCAGGTTTAGTTGTGAAAAGAGAAAATATCGAAAGAAAATTATTCGAAATATCCAAACAAAAAAATGAATTACAAGAAATAATTAGGAATAATGATCTATCAGTTAAAGAATTACAAAAAACACATTCATCTACCCAGAATAAATTAAAAGAACGAGAACTAGAATCAAAAAAACAAGAATTGGAAAAAATAGAAGAACAGAGAAAAAAATTCTATATGACTAAATCCGAATTAAAATCTCTAAAAGATAGAATTCAGGATAAAAAAAATCTCTTACAAAATTATACCAATGAATCAGAATTTCTAATCAAACAAATAAATAATCTAGGGAGAGAACTTTTTGACAAAAATTCTTCTGCAATAAAAGTAGATGAATTGAAATATTCTCTATCTGAAAAAATTCAAATTTTAGAGAATCTTGAAAAAAGGGAAAAAGAATTAGAAAAAATAGCCTATACCAATGAACTAGAGATAGAGAATAATCAAAAAATAATTGACAAAGTTTCAAAAATAGACGTCTGTCCAGTTTGCAAAAGTAAAATTACAGAAAACCACCTAAATCATATTCGTGATGAGATATTCCCAAAGATAAACTCACTTAAAATACAAACAGAAAAATCAGATAAGGAATTGAAGGAAATACTAGATAAAAAAATAGTATTAAAACAAAGAACAGAGCAGATTAAATTAGAAATAATTCAAAGAGAAAACGATTTAGTTAGATTAAATAATATTAACGACAAAAAAAGTCAAATTAAAATTTTACAAGAAAATATCGAACAAACAAAACAAGAATTAGAACAATTTGAAAAAAGGAGAAAGTTTTTAGAAGCAAATTTCGACGAGAATTCAAACGTAGAACAAAAATATGAAACAATGCAAATTGAACTGAGAGAAATTTCTATCCGATCAGAAGAAAATGTAAGTTCGGAAATTTCCTTTAAACAACGCGAATTAGAAAGAGCAAAAATCTCACTTAAGCAACTAGAAAGAGACATGCAAGACTTAAATGAAGAAAATAAAGAAATAAACAATACAATCAAAAAATTAGAAGAAAGTTTAGAAAAAAAGAAAAAACAAGATGAAGAATTAAATAAACAATTTGAGAGATTAATTGGAGAAAGAGATAAGCTTCAAAAACAAGTTAGAGAAAATGAATCTCAATTATTACAAAAACAAAATGAAATAAATCTCATAGAACAATCAAAATACAATTCAAATATTGATAAAGCAAGAACAAAAGCAGAATTGGAAAATCTAGAAAACGATATGTTAAGTTATCCCAATGTAGAAATTATTCGAATGAATCGAGACAAATTGATAGAAAAATTAAATCAGACCCAAGAAACAATCTCCCATATCGGGTCAGTAAATTTAAGGTCACTAGAAGTTTATGATGAAATTAAGGAAGAATATGATGCAATCAAAAATAAGGTGGAAACAATAGAAAAAGAAAAAGAAAGTATTCTTAGAGTAATAAGTCAGATAGATATCAAGAAAAAAAGAACTTTCTTAAAAACTCTTGAAGAATTAAATGAAATTTTCTCAAGGAATTTTTCTCAACTAAGCACAAAAGGGCAAGTAACCTTAGAACTAGAGAATAGAAAAGAACCATTTGAAGGGGGGGTGAATATAATTGTAAAAACCGGGCATGGAAAATACTTTGATGTAACTTCACTTTCCGGAGGAGAACAAACTCTTGTTGCACTCTCATTAATTTTCGGAATTCAGGAATTAAAACCATATTGTTTTTATATCCTAGATGAAATTGATGCTGCCTTAGATAAAAGAAATTCAAGTAGACTCGCAGATTTATTAAAAAAATATATGCAAAAAGGACAATACCTAGTTATCACCCACAATGATGAAGTGATAAGCCAAGCTACAAATCTCTATGGAGTTTCTATGCACGACGGGGTCTCAAAAGTAGTATCATTGAAATTATAATCTCAAAAATATTTCTATTAAGGATATAGCTTTCGCTAGGATTTAAAAAATAAAGAAAAAATTATAAAAAATTAAATTAAAAAAAATAAAAAATAAAGAAAAAACTGACTAATTAATAGTAGCTTTCCCCGAATTCTTCAGTTTTTGAAGGTTTCTTTCCGATCAAAACAATTAATACTACCAATAGTACAAGGAATACTACGGCAAGAACAATTGTTAAGATGACCATTGGGTCAGCAGCAAATGAACTGTCTTTAGCTTCAGCATTTAAATTAAACGCTGTAGTACTTACAAGTCTACTTCCTTCAAGGACATTAGCATTGAAAGTGTATTCACCTTCTGAATCTGCGCTTGCATAAATTCTAACTGTTTCACTTGAACCAGCTGGAACAGCAACTACAGTTTCGCTAACACTTGATGAAAGGCTACCAGAAGATTCAGTTACAACACTGTAAACTTTCAACTTGTTAGTTGGGTTCACAAGTAACATTGTAAATTCAGCTTCTTCTCCAACCATTACATTCTTGCTTGTACCAGCTACAATAACTTCGTTATTGAAGGAGTTAGCAACAAATACTGGTTTTGACTCTGTAAGAGTTGTTTCATCGTTAGTTACCTTTACTTGAAGTGTGTAAGTTCCTTCAGTAGTTCCGTATGGAACTTCAAGGTACAATCTACCAGATACAGTGTCGTCTTCTTCACAGTCACCTGAACAAACTTCTTCCCATGATAAATCATCGAAATAAGTTGGTCCTTTAACAACACCTAATTCTGGGATACTTACAGTTACATAAAGGTCCTCTAATTCATTATAACCCATATTCTTGATAACAACATCTACTGGGAAAGTTTCACCAGCATCAACAGTTGAATCAAAAGTTATTGACATAACTTCTGGATTAAATGAAGGTCTTTGAACTCTTAAAGTAATTGGCTCAATAACAGTCTTTCCGTCCTTACCATCAATTTCGAGATAAAGCTTCAAGTCATCAGACTGAGCATCTTTAAGTTCAAATGGAACCTTTAACTTCAAAGATTGATCGTATCTATAACCAGTTTCAACGTCGAAGTATTCAGAAACAGCTTCTGAATCAACTTTGTCTCCTTCAAGTTCTGCTTCAAGAGTAACGTATGTATCGTCCTCACCAGCAGTGAAGTAAACTTCAACTTCAACTTCGTCACCAGCAATTACGCTCATAACAGCACCATTAGTGAAGTTTCCTTCTGACTCTTGGTACAAAGCGTACTTACCATCAACCTTAACTACTACGTTTTCTGCCAAATCGGCACTAACCATAGAAGCTAAAAGTAACACAGTTGCAATTGCTAAGAAAGAAAACATTACGTTCTTAGCTTTCATTTTTGCTTTCATTTTATTTAATTGCCCCGAAAACATTGTTTTCAGGATAAATTGATAACTTTCTAGTAATTTATAAAGCTTATGGTTATGTTGTCATTAAACAATTACAAATTCACTATTTTTCCAGACACAAAGTGAACTAAATAGAATCATTAGCCATGACAGAATTAATTTCCCCAAGATTCTCGACGATATATTTATGTAAATCTAATATCACTAATCTCTGTAATTCTTCTTTTAAAATTCCATGGCAATAAGATAAATCATCTTCTGGAACACGGTCATAATCCTTAGGCAACAAACAAACCATAGATTTCCCTTGCAAAACCAACCTATCTGATTTTCCTTCACGTATCTCCAAAACCTTCGCGGAAACTTGACAAAAATCTCCTTCCCCCCCTAAAACAGTATATTCCCACGTAGCATCCAAACTTGGATAAACAAATCGAGTCTTCATGCAATCATTTTGTTTAGTTAAATATTCATTTAAATCTGTAGCACCATAGTAAAAAAAGAAAGTAAAATAAACCGCGATTCCCAAGACAATCAACATTATCAAAAACAAAAATATTTTCTTACCCCTTTTCATTAACTAAATAAATCAGATTATTATTTAAATGTTTTGAAAAAAAAGAAAATATTTCAAATCTAAAAAATAGAGAAATATTTTTATACTA
>Ga0208958_1003965_pt1 | contig 10997 bp, 5 predicted proteins | sample RifOxyB1_FD_184032 | JGI IMG/M metagenome (GOLD analysis project Ga0208958, IMG submission 184032) | Soil microbial communities from Rifle, Colorado - Rifle Oxygen_injection B1 (SPAdes) | ecosystem: Environmental > Terrestrial > Deep subsurface > Rock core/Sediment | place: Rifle, Colorado...
CTTCCTCCTTTAGATGAGCAGAGTGCTCACAATAACGATTCCCAGGGCAGAGACCAAAAAATATTCTAGCACAACCCGGCCATGTAAGGATTTGGCATGGAGATGGTGGATGATCCCCCAGAGGAAGTAGAGCGAGACAAACAGGGAGGTTGCAAGGAAAATGGAGTAGGGAGCAGTCTGACGAAGGAAAACGGTGATCAAGTAGGCGCCAGAAAGGACGGCGAGAAAGAGATAATCTAGGGGATAGTCAAGAATGTCTTTAAACATAGATAGTTACATAATCTTGCCGGCCGTGACAATCACGACGGCTAAGAGAATAAAATTGATAAAAATAATGTGAGCCCAGTTCTTGCCGACCCGGCGGGAGATAACTTTGGATTCGGCCATAACGAGGTCGGCCACCAGAACAAGGATAAAGAGCGCGGTCGTCGCAATACTGAGGGTTTTTTCCAATTTAAATTCACTCCATTTGGGAGTTTGGATCTCGTTCACGGGGGGAACAACTGGCTCTGGAGTGACTACGGGAGCAGTTACTTCGGTTACGGCAGGCAGAACGGTCGGAGCAGGCGTAGATTTGACGGCAGGGGCCTGAGCGGTCACAGCTCCGCCACTGGTTGAGCCAAAGAGCTGGACTACCAGGACCGTATCACTTCCTTGCAGTGTCCCTGGTACCACAGCAATACCGATTTCTTGATATTTGGGGTTAACAATGTTGTCGCGGTGAGTGGGCGAAGCCATCCAGGCCTCGATCATGCGGGAAGTAGAGGCAAAGTCTTTGGCGAGGTTCTCTCCGGCCACGGTATAGTTGTAACCGGCGGCTTGGAACCAAACCCAGGGCGTTTTACCAGAGGGAGAGGTATGTGCCCAGTAATTTTCTTCGAGCATATTGGCGGCTTTACGGCGAGCGGCGTCGGCCAACTTTTCGTTATAGGAGAGAGTGGAAAGTCCGGCGGAGAGGCGAGTAGCGTTGGTTTCGCGGACCACCTCATCGACCGTGACACTACTGGTAAAGCCCAAGATATGAGCCGAAGTATTGTCGAGCAAACGAACAAAAAGATTGAGGGAGAGAAAAATCCCTAGAACGAGAATCAGACTTGAGTTGTGCAAAAGGTTGGCACGGAAGTTGTTGCTTGCGTGAGGAGAGAACCAATGGCGAATTTTACCAGCGAGGGTCATACCCTCCCATTATGGTCACAATCGGATGGGTTTGGCAACCACAATCAAGCGTTTGAGAGTAGTCCCAGGCGGGTAACAGGTCATGAGGGTGAGGGTTTCGGCGGAATTGGGCTTTAAGTACTGAACACTCTGAGGAGAGACCAAAAGTTTGTCGGTCACCTCGTACAGATATCCCTGATTATGGTACCAGAGGATGATTTGATCTCCGACAACCAGGTGATGCATCAGATAAAAAACAGAGTTAAAGCGAGAGGCCTCAAACAAATTGGCAGAGCTATGAGCAAAAAGAAAGATATTGCTCCCCTCCCCCGGGAAACCAGTGCCTTGGGCGTGAGCGACCCCATGGGTTAGGGCTTGTTGATAAACTCGACTGTCGTAGGGGTTGACGTTGGCGACGATCTCGCTGGTTGCTCCAATCGTGGGAATAACGATGGAAAAATCGCGGTTAGCGGGAGTAAGTGAGTGATCATCTGAAGAGGTGGAGCGAAGCTGATAGACAAGCTCTTCTTTGGCGGGACGAAAGAAGAGATTAAGGAAGATAAAAAGGGACAACCCTAAACAGAGATAGCCCACAACAATAGCAGTATTAGGGAAAGAAAAAGATATTTTAGCGGCTTTGGATTTTTTTGCGGCGCGCGGCATAGAGAGCTCCTCCTAGGAGAATGATACCCGCAATGACCCACCATTTACTAGCCCCACTAGCTAAATCTTTGACGGCTTCGGTGGCACCGGAGAGAAGGCCCTTGCCTTCGATCTCTTCGGGAGCAGTTGTTTCTTCGCCAATCACTTCACCCGAATCAGAATCGGTTTGGTCTTGGCCTAAGACACTGCCGGATCCAGCAACTACGGGAATAGCGGAAGTAGTGACGGTTGGATTGACGACCGTAATGTTCACCACTTCATCTCCTCGATGTGCGGATTGGTTACCGGTCGCATCAAAAGCGCGGATGGCGTAGTACCACTCACGGTCACAGTTATCGGCGCGGTCGTGGATGAATTCGCCATTTTGATCACTGCCGATGGCGACGGAACCTACACGAGTACCAGAATCGGTATTGAAACTTTTTTGATCTGAACTGTAGACTTCAACTTTGACGGTAGCACCATTGTCGCTAGCGGTGTGGAATTTGATGACCCAGCGGCAAATTGAAGGATGATCTTTGCTGTAGCTGGTGGGTTCACCAGGAGCGGAAGTGTCGTAGGTAACGCTGACAACTGAGCTATCTTCGGAGTCGGCACCAGAAACAGCGTTAACTTTGAATTCGTAGGTGCCATCGCCCGCACTCATCACCGAGCTATTGACCTGACAGAAGCCGTGATCCCCTTCGGGTTTGGTAGCGGAGTGGACGACGTCAAAGGTGACAAAAGATGCAGCACCTGGCTTTTTGACAAAACAGGTAACGCTAGGGGTACGAGCCTGGCGGTCCAGGGTAGTATAACCGAGGCGGAAATCGGGGAGACGAGTCGGAGAAAGGGGTTGCTCGATGCGGACGGAGAGGTTGTTAGCTGAGTCATCAGCTAGGACGGGAGTCACAGCGAGTGACCAGTGACCGAAGAGGAGGAAGAGAACAATAATTAATGATTTTTTGAGCATTTTGCCTCCCAGGATAAAGAAGAGTCCAATCACAGCGAGAGCGAGAGCTAGGGCCAGGTAGAGGGAGTTAATCCCAGTGGCTGGGAGTTCGATCGAGGCCCCCAAGACTTCGCCGGTTTTCTCGACATTGACGGCGCCAGTTTGCTGAGTGTTCTCACCAATGGTGACGTCGGTACCAACAAAGTTACCGTCTACATATTCGGAATTAACACCTTGAGCGAGAACAGTTCCCCATCCCTGACTGGTGCCTTGGGCCCAAGCGATATCGTTGTAGGTGCCGCCGTCTTGGTCAGCAGCTATTTTGGCTTGGTAGGTCAGGGTTACTATATCGCCGGGATCCATGTTGCCGACATTCCAAACGGCGGGTGAGCTGTAGGAGGGTTCCCCTACCCCGGCCTTGGAACTAGTCCATGATCCAGCGACGTAGGTAAAGCCAGGAGGAGTGATATCGGTGACTAGAACATTAGTCAAACTACTGCCGGTTAAGACGAGTTTGAGAGTGAAGGTAACAATGTCGTTAGGATTCTTGTTACCAACTGCATCGTTGCTCTTTTCGATAGTCAAGACAGGACGTGCTTGGTTGCCAAAGTTGTATTCAGGAGTGGGTTCCTCGATATAATTTAGCGAAACGCTCATGAAACGAGGATTGGTATCTGGGAGAGAGATCTCGTGGCAAATAGGATCGAGGGGATAGGTTTGCATCCAGCCAGGTTGTAAAACTTCACAGACCTGGTAGTCACCGGGGAAGAGATGTTCGAACCAATACCAGCCAAAGTGATCTTCGGAACTGTCGGTTACCATGGATTTAATGGGAGTAGATTCGTAGCCACCATCACCGTTACTCCGGAAGAGTTCAATCGTCCAGCCAGGGAGCTTACTCTCACCTTCGCTGACTTCTCCATCACCGTTTTGATCTTCCCATTTGTAACCATGAATCGTACCATTGGGAGTGTTGTAAATTGTACAATATGTCGTTTGATCTTTGCCCACCGTGACACCACTGGCACACGAATTGAAGATCATGTCGTAGCCGCCTTGCTCTGTCTCGATAACTTCGTAGATTCCGCCGGTTTTCAGGTTCGAGAAAGTAATTAGGCCGTTTGAGTCGGTGGTATCGACAGCTTGAGGGGAAAGATCGGCAGCTTCGGGATCGATAGTAAATTCCCAACCCTCTCCGTTAGTTTGATCTCCGGTGGTAGTCCGGTCACCATCAACATCAATAATTTTGTGGACGCGGATTGCGCCTAGATCGCGAGTGTTGGTGATGGTACAAGTGATATCCTCGTCTTCATTCAAAGTGACTGTACCGCCTAAGGTAGTCGGACAGTTGGTACCAGTCAGTGAGGTAAAGCTATATCCGGTTAGTTCAACTTCGTTAAGCACGTACGGAGTGTTGACGTCGACTGTGAGGGTTTGCCCGGAAGTAACGGAGGTAGCGCCTATGCTGAGTCCGAAACTATCGACACTGGCGGTACCGTTGACCACCTCTTTAATGAGCGTGATTGTAGGTGCAATATCGTCATTGGTAATCTCACAGGTCACATTCTGTCCCTCAGCTAATCTGAGAGGAAGAGATTGGGTTCGTTGAGTATTGTTGTCAATACAATTCCAAGAACCTTCGTCATAACCAGGGAAATCGATTTCGGAGAGAGTGTAATTTTGATTTGCGAGAACTGTCGGATTTGATGTATATGAAGTGATATCTCCGACAGTACTGCCGGTGCCGAAAGTTAGATTGACAGTATTTAATTCGATGTCAAAATCGGCGACGGTGGCATTACCGCCATTGTCGTTTTGAACGTGTTTGATAACGGTCAAGGTCGGAGCGATATCGTTGTTAGTGATCTCACAGGTGACGTTTTCGTCGAGAGCTAGGGTAATGGTATTACCGTCGAGCGTACCAGCGTCGCAAGACCAAGCGTCTGCGGTATAGCCTGGAATAGTAGATTCCGAGAGGACATACCCTACTCCGGCTTTCACGGTGTGGAAAGTATTTGAGTCACCGACATCACTAAAACCGGCTTCGCCGGTCGCGGAAAGTGTCCAACTGGCAGCAGTTTCATTGCCACCGTTATCAGTAGTTACGTTTTTGACAAGTTTGAGGGTCGGGGCAATGTCGTTATTGGTCACTGTACAGGTCTTGGACTCACCAAAAGCAATAGTGCCACCACAATCGGCTGAGTATTCGACGGTATAACCAGCGTGGTCTCCTTCGGCGACAGAGTAAGTGCCGGCATCAAGAGAAACTGTAGTCCCCGGATTTTCAGCACCAGAGAAAGAGGTGTCGCTGACATTGTTGCCAGTCACGTTCATGGTGAAGTCTACGGCAGTTTTCGCCCCTCCATTATCGTTCACGACATGCTTGATGACCGTGAGCCCCGCAGCTACCTGACGGTTGGTGACGTAGACATGATGCGTTTGGCCGCTTTGCACATTTACCGGACTGCCAGTAATACTAACAAGGCTATAACCGCCAGGAATGACGGATTCCGTCACGGTGTAAGCGCCAGGTGTGAGATTGCTATTGGTAACATCGAGAGATTCGGAAATTGACTGCTCGTTGGCACTATTCAACTTCACCTTGAACGCAGTATCGTCGGACACATTGGTTGTACCATCGGTACCAAGAACGTTTTTGTGAACGATGATCGTGGCATTTTCAAAGTTGGCGAAAGTATAGGTATAGGTTTGGCCACTTTGCGCGAGACCAAAGGAGTGGGAGGTATCCCCTACTGGGGTCCAGCCGGTGCGCGATTCTTCCGTGACACCATAGGTATGAGCGGGACCAAGATTGGTCCAAGTGTAGCAGCCATCGGCGCCAGTCGTACGGGTGTCGGTAGTCTGGCCATCGGTGGTGAGATTAACACCCCAGCCCATGACAATTGTACGATCGTTAGTGGTAGAAGCACTGCCATCTGCATCTTCAACTTTGCAGGCAGTTACAGAGACATTTTGGAAGTTGCCGAAGTTACGACCTATCATGACGTCGCCGGCACCTAAGACTACAGGAGAGGGAGAAATGGTTTGGGTCCAGCCAGTGAGGAGAGTTTCGATAATACTATACGTATTCGGAAGTAGTCCGGAGAAAGAATAATTTCCGTCGCTCGTCGTCGTAGTGTGGTCGAGCTCGGTAGCTCCTTGATAAAGGGTAATAAGCCAGCCGGAACCGATTGGTTCTTCGCCATCCCAGACGTCATTACCATTGGTATCAATAAATTTCGTACCGGCAATGGAACCAAGTTTAGTATTGGTAATAGTGCAGGAAGCGGAGCCTCCGTTACTAACGGATAAATTGGAACAGGTGTTGCCTGTTTGTGACCAACCTGTAGCCGGAGTTTCGGATACCCAGTAATTGCCGGAATTAACTATATAAGTGACGGGAGTACCCGAATTTATATTTCTGGTGGCTAGACCCTGGATTGTCCCGGAGCCGGTCGCAGTAATGCTGAATGCTACAGTGTCGTCGACAGGGATTGTAACTTTATTCACAATGAGGGAACCGGGTTGGTCGTCATTGGTAATGGTACAAGTAGCCGATTGGCCGAGGCCGAGGGTGACAGTATCGCCGTCGACATGAGTACCGCCCACACATACCCAAGCGGAAGCGGAGTAGCCGGAAGGACCGCCGGATTCGGAGAGATCATAAGTTCCCGCATCAAAGGAAACACCGTTCGTGACAGTGGGACCGGCACCGGAGAAACCGGTGGGACCGGAGGCAGTAAGAGTCCAAGCAGTAGCTTCGGCAGTACCACCATTGTTCTTGATCACTTCTTTGACGAGGGTGAGGGAGGGAGGATTATCGTTGTTTGTGATGGTGCATGTAGCGTTATCATTTGGTGCGAGAGTAATAGAACTACTCGTTACTGGAGAGTTATTGTTTTTGACACAGCTCCATGCGCTGGCGGTATAGCCTGTGGGGCCGGCTGATTCAGATAAGGTATAGGTACCAGCCAATACTTCGGCAATGGTAATGGAAGGAGCACCAGTGGTGCCGGAAATCGTGGTGTTGCCGCTCGCGGATAAAGTCCAGTCCGTCGCGGCCGCGGTACCACCATTATCATTAGTGATTTCTTTGACTAAAGTGAGGTGGGCTTTGTTTTGGGTGTTTACAAAGGTACACACAACGCTTTCACTAGAATCAACATTTACGGTGACGGAAGCTGTGCCTGTCTCGCCGGTGTTACAAGACACGGTAGTCGTATAAGACGGATCGGTAGTTTCAATAATTGTGTAAGTGCCAGGAGCAACACTCAAAATATCTTGACCATTGTCCGGCAAATCCACGGTGTTGTGTGAATAACTATTGGGACCGGTAGTGACAAAATCCCAAACAGAGCTATTGTCCGGAACTACATTTTTTACAATGGTAAGGTTACCCGGGGGAATGACAGCGCCGGCGGATAAGGAACGGTCTTGGCTGCCAAGATTTCCTAAGTTCCACCCTTCCACGTCCATGTGGTAAGGCGAGCCATTAATCCCTCCGGCTGAGCGAGGCACCAGCCCATCAAATCCCCAATCCAAGCGACTGGCAATATGGCCGCCCCAGGCGAGAACGGCGGTAGCGCTGTCGACGGTGAAGGTAACGGCGATTTTAGTTTCTGCATTGTCGGAAGTCAGATCTCCTTGTGAAGTATAGGCAATTCCAGTAATGGTTCCTCCGAACAGTGTCATGAGGCGCTCGGAAACAGGAAGGGCATTAAAACTGTTGGTGGGTTGATCAGTTACCGGTGAGCCAACCGAGCTGGGAGCGGGAATGGCGAAAGTACCAATGGTAGCCGATAATCCGCTTACTCCATCGATGGGATTAATGGTTTCGGCAGCATGGCCAAAGGGGGTATGAGGGGCTAAGCGATTGTAGTGAGTGAGATAGTCGATGGCGTTTTTATCGGAGTGTTTGATGTTGTAACCAAGTTCGAGGGTGATGGGAGTACCAATGGGTAAATTTGCGAGGATAGCACGGTAAGGAATGGAATAACCTTCGACATAATGAGCCTGGGTAGTGCCGGCGTTTCCATTAACCCAGCCGGTTCCCCCACCTAGTTCTAGACAATCATTAGGCGAGGCGGCGGCTCCGTTGCGGCATTGTTCCAGGCTGACGGAGGCATTGCTAGCTGTTTTGAGGGTGTAAATGCCAACATTCCCAGATTCTGTATAGTCATATTGACTAGGATGAGTATCTACAACGGAAACAGTTTTGGTAATGTCATCCAGCCAAATATGAAGAGGGTCTGTGTGAGAACTAGTACCTTGAATGATTAATTTGGCTTCGGTAGTTACTCCACTGCCCTGATCAACATTGATACCACCCCAACCGTTGCCGGCGGTAAGGATGTCGTTGACGGTTACAATTGAGCCATTCACGACTATCCCGGCTTTGTCGTTATTTAAGACATCGACGTTATCCAACAAGATGTTGGTAACCATATAGATATTGATCCCGTGCAAGTTGGTACCACCAGAACCATTGATGATTAAGTTCTGTAGAGTTACTCCAGAACTATGAATTCCGAAGACGGAGTTGTTGGAGTTATTGGTATAAACAAAAGTTGATGAAACAGTGAAACCATTACCGTTAAGCGTAATATCCCTATTGATATTAACTTGCTGGCCTACAGAAATATCCCCCATTAAATTGATGGTGGTAACAGTGGGGTCTGCGAGAGCAGTATTTAATTCGGTAACATTGGAAACATTGGCAATGGGGTCGGAGTCAGTGAAAGTAGTGGAAGCAACTAGTTGAGAGTCTAGGAAGGCCTCGACTTTGTAGTTGGGTCGGTAGATACCGTCTAATTGATAGGCATAAAAAAGACCGCCCATTTCGTCGGTGGTGACGGAGGCGGTTGTTGAGGTGGCAGGATCATCGGAGCTGGATATGGTGAGACTATATATAGTGTTAGCAAGGAAACCGCTACCGGTAATGAGGGCGGTGTCAGTCGGTGCATAGTCAGCTTTGTCGGTAGAGAGAGTGGCGGAACCGGTTTCGGTTACTGTCAGATCAAATTCTTCGATTGATTCGGCAGCGGTGTTATCGAGAATGGAGATCGCGAGTTGTTCGTTGAGATCGGGGAAAGGTGAAGGGGTCGGCCTCCCAGATTGCTGCGCATCTGGAGGCATTTCTCGAGAGCTATCGCTCTCGATGTGCAGCGTGGGGGTGGGATCGGAAGAAGGTGGCGGTGCGGGAGATGAGTCGGCAGGAGCGGGAGGATTGGTAGGAACAGTGGTCGGAGCGGGGGTAGGAGTATCCGAAGCAATAGGAGAAGGATCAATGGAGGGCGATGGAGAGACGATAATATCTGACGAGGGTGTTGGGCTGGCTTCCTCTGTCAAGACTTCGGCGGCTGAAACGATACTTTCGCTGGGTGAAGTGGTGGGTTCGGGAGAGGCATCAACGGGAGGAAGATCTTCGGCGTGGGTGAGAGTCGGGCTGATGACCGGAGCTAAAGAAAGCGCCAGAAAAGCTGGTTGAAAGATGTTGAAAACAAAGGAAAAAAGAGAAAAGATCGCAAAAAATTTCCGGCGGAATTTGGACGAGTTAAACATAAGTGTTTTCCGTAGGGCAGAAAACCGAGAAATAATTACCTATAGTATACACGGCTTGGCAAGTGGGTTAGTAATTTAACACGAAAGATGCCTCGGCAATGATCTATTTTCGCATACAGTTGCCCGCATACTATCGTCGACGCTGGCGCGTTTCACGACTCTGTTCGGAATGGGAAAAGGTGGTTCCACACCGCTCCAATCACCGAGACGTCTTTAGTGTCAAATATTCACTTGTTAAGTACCACAGCCCTTCTCGAGGGGCTGGGTTTTTAAAGTTTTAAACTTTAAAAAGTGAAGAGTAAGAGAAGCGTATCAAGCTATTCTTTTGATCATATGAACGGGTCAACTAAACACTTTGCAGTGCGTACATTTCCCGCCATTAACCCAGTCTTCTGCTGGGGATCTTCGTACAGCTTGCGCTATACAGGAATTCTAATCTCAGGGCGTGCTTCCCACTTAGATGCTTTCAGCGGTTATCACTTACCAACGTAGCTACTCTGCGATGCACCTGACGGCGACAACAGAAACACTAGCGGTTGGCTCAATCGGGTCCTCTCGTACTACGATCAACCCCCCTCAAAATTCCAACGCTGGTAACGGATAGAGACCGACCTGTCTCACGACGGTCTGAACCCAGCTCACGTAGCGCTTTAATGGGCGAACAGACCAACCCTTAGGACCTTCTCCAGCCCTAGGATGCGCTGAGCCGACATCGCTCAATTGATGATTTAATTGTTTCCAATTAATTTTGACTATACCTTCATCGCCGCCTTTGGCGGGATGCTAACGTTTTATAGAGATAAATATCCCTATCTTCATCCCGACGTGATGTCGGGAATCCAGTCGATACGGGGTTATATCAAAATCTTGTAAGCCATGGATGGAATAATATATGGTCGAATTATATCGACAAATTTCTTGGATTCCTTGACGTTAAAACGAAGACGATAATATTGTTTATCTTTGTCACGTTTTGCTGTCAATCCAAAATTTTTCAAAAGAAGTCTAATCAATAATTTCTGTTCTTGTTCAGGGAACTGTTGAGTATTGAGATAGCAACTTTTGTCACATAAACTTCCATCGTCCATATACCACACTGCCAAAATTTGCTCATTTAATCTTAAATTTGGAGGAATTGTTTTCCTCTTATTGAGATAAAACTGATGATAGATATTGGTAAAACAAGGAAGACTTTGGGTAAAAAACCGATAGCCAACTCTATTACCGTTACCTATATATAACTTTGGTTGTGTTAGTACACAATTTTTTAGGACGCCATACATCCAATCAACATATTCTTTTTGGTGAATGCTATGGGTGATTTGTAAATGTGCGTTAGTTTTACAACGCATATAACCATCTCCCAGCATCGTACCAATTACAATATCTGATTGTGTTTTTGATAAACTTCCCACGGTATTGCCCTATTCAAACGCTTAACTCTAGTATTACCGAAGTAATACCGAATATCAAGTGGGTTCATATGAATGAGGGTTTCACCGTTATGAGTCAGTTTTCTTAGATTATTTCATATCTAAACAGCACGTAGATTTTACAATCTACGGACCCCGATATGTTGAGGTAGCGAACTGCACCGTCGCTGTGGACGCTCAGGTGCAACTACTCTGTTATCCCCGGGGTAGCTTTTATCCGATAAGCCCGGTACCTCCCACGAAGTACACGAGGA
>Ga0208958_1003967_pt1 | contig 10992 bp, 11 predicted proteins | sample RifOxyB1_FD_184032 | JGI IMG/M metagenome (GOLD analysis project Ga0208958, IMG submission 184032) | Soil microbial communities from Rifle, Colorado - Rifle Oxygen_injection B1 (SPAdes) | ecosystem: Environmental > Terrestrial > Deep subsurface > Rock core/Sediment | place: Rifle, Colorado...
CTGCCCCGCACCGCCCTGCGCAACGCCGCCATCGCCTTCGGCGTGGGCCTGCTGCTGTTCCTGATCGTGTGGTGGGCCGGCCGCGACGACGGCTTCTACACCGCCCAACCCACCCTGCCCGGCAAGGCCGCGCCGGTCGAGGCGCTGCCTGAGCCGCTGTCCACCGGCGACGGCGCCAGCGGCATGGAAGAGCCGGCGCCGCGCGCGTCCATCGACGAGCGCCCGCAACTGGTGGAAGAAGCGCCGATGCCGACGCCGGTACCGGAAGCCACCGCCCCCACCCCACCGGAAGCCACGCCCCCCCTCGCTCCCGGCGTGACCCTGGCGCCCGGCGATGTGCCGGTGCCGATCCCCGGCCAGACCCCCGCGCCGGAGTATCCGCCGGCCGCCATGCGCAGCGGCGACCAGGGCACGGTGCTGGTACGCGTGGAAGTGGGCGCCGACGGCGTGCCGGTGTCGGTCGAGGTGGCACAGCGCAGCGGCTCGCGCGACCTGGACCGCGCCGCAGTGAACGCCGTGCGCCAGTGGCGCTTCCAGCCGGCGCAGCGCGATGGGCAGGCCGTGGCGGGCGCGGTGACGGTGCCGATCGATTTCAAGATGCGGTGATGGCCTCCGGCCCCGCCCACGTGTATCACCAAGAAGATCGCTGAGACATGGCAGCGAGCATGGCGATGCTGTGCGTGTTTCTCGCTGCAGCCGCGGTCTTTTGGTTGCTCTATGGCCTTGTCGTTTGCCCGCGCCTGGTCGATGAGGGCATTACCGTGGCCGTTGAGCACGATGGGCATCCACTCCTGTACCACTGGCCGAAGGCTCAACTGCTGGCCTATCGCAATGTGCTTGCGAGCAACGAGGCAAGTCGCTGGTTCAACCGGTACCTCTTCCACGCCGAGCGGATCATCTGTTGTCTTGCTCTGATGTACGCGGCGGGATTGGCGGCAACCCTTTTTCTGATGCGATAACCGTTGCGTCACCTCACTGAATACTCATTCGGTTACCTGAATCGATACTTGCGTGCTTGATCGCAGGATCACGCATCGCAAACAGCGTCATGCGAAGACTCGACCCGTTCCAACGCGCAACCCACAACGCGAAACGGAGGTTCATATGTCGATGCCCACGAACAACGAATACCGCAGCGCGGACACCGTGAACACCACGGTGGAGCCGCGACGTTCCACTTCGCCCGTGCTGCTGATGCTGCTGGCATTCGCGGTGGCGGCCGCGGCGCTGGTCTGGTGGACGCAGTCGCGCCGGGCGACCGAAGCGCCCGTGGCCGCCCTGCCCGCGCCGGTGATGGACGATGCGACCCAGCCTGCGAGCGAGCGCGCAGCGGCCGCCCATGAAGGCAAGCGCGAAGAGCGCACGGTCGCGACCCGCCCTGCGTCGATCAGCCGCGACGCCCGGCCAATGGCCGGCAACGCCGAACCGAAGTATCCGGCCGCGATGCTGCGCGCGGGCGTCGGCGGCACGGTGGTGGTGTTGGCCGAGGTGGATGCCCAGGGCACCCCGATCGACGTGCGCGTGGTCGAGCGCAGTGGCGAACGCGACCTGGACCGCGCCGCGGTGAACGCCGTGCGCCAGTGGCGCTTCGAGCCGGCCATGCGCAACGGCAAGGCCATCGCCACCAGCGTGAAGGTGCCGGTGGACTTCAAGCCCATCTAAGCGCTGCATCGCTCCATGCGGAGCTGACGAGGAAGTGGAAGGGGACGCGGGCAGGCGTCCCTTTTTTTGCGGCTAATGCGACCGTTGTGGGAGCGACGTGAGTCGCGAAGCGGTGCTGCAGTCGGTCATCGCGACTTACGTCGCTCCCACATCACCGCCCCAGCTCCCAGCCCTCACGCCTTCCGCAACCCGAACCCCGCGCCCGTCGCCAGGCCGTCGTAATCCGGGAACGAGGTGGCCACGTTGGCCACGTCGCCGATGCGTACCTCGCCGGAAGCGAGCTGGCCGGCGATGGAGAACGCCATCGCAATGCGGTGGTCGCCATGCGAATCCACGGTGCCGCCCCGCAACGGACCCGGGAAGATCGTCGCACCATCGGGGGTCTCGTCCACGCGCAGGCCCAGTGCGCGCAGGCCGTTGGCCATGCTGGCCAGGCGGTCGGATTCCTTCACCCTCAGTTCCGCTGCGCCACGCACGACGGTGGGGCCCTCCGCTGCCGCGGCCGCGACGAACAGCGCGGGGAATTCGTCGATCATGTCCGGCACCAGCGCTTCCGGCACCTCGATGCCACGCAGCGGCGCATGGCGCACCACCAGATCGGCCACCGGCTCGCCGCCGTGCTCGCTGGCATTCTCTTCGGCGATGTCCGCGCCCATCAGGCGCAGCGCCTGCAGCAGGCCGGTACGACGGGGATTCAGGCCGACCGCGCGCAGGCGCAGTTCGGACCCCGGAATGATGCTGGCGGCGACCAGGAAGAACGCGGCCGACGAGAAATCCGCAGGTACGGCGATGTCCGTGGCCTTCAAGCGCTGCCCGCCGCGCAGGCGCGCGAAGCCCGGCGAGAACGCGATATCCACGCCGAACGCCTTCAGCATGCGCTCGGTGTAGTCGCGGGTGGGGTGCGGCTCGCGCACCACGGTCTCGCCTTCCGCATACAGGCCGGCCAACAGGACGGCGGACTTCACCTGGGCACTGGCGACTTCCAGCGTGTAGTCGATGCCCGTCAGCGTCTGGCCCCCGTGGATGCGCAGCGGCGGCAGGCCGCCTTCCCCGGTGTCGATGCGCGCGCCCATCATGGCCAGCGGGCCGGTGACGCGGCGCATGGGGCGCCTGGACAGCGACTCGTCGCCGATCAGCACGCTGTCGAACCGCTGCGCGGCCAGCAGGCCGGCCAGCAGGCGCATGCCGGTGCCGGCATTGCCGCAGTCCAGTGGGCCCTCCGCGGCCTTCAGGCCATCGACGCCCACGCCATGCACGATGCGGCGCGAGGGCGACGGAGTTTCGATCCGCACGCCCAGCCGCGCGAAGATCGCAGCGGTGGCGCGGGTGTCCTCGCCTTCCAGGAAGCCATCGATGGTCGAGGTGCCATCGGCCAGCGCGGCGAACATCACCGCGCGGTGCGACACCGATTTGTCGCCGGGGATGTTCAAGGTGCCGCTCAGCGCGCGGCCGGCAGAAGCGATCCAGTCTTGTGTGTTCATCGGGAATGGGGAATGGGTAATGGGGAATCGGAGCGCGGAGGACTGGGTGCGGGACGGAGCCAGAGGGAGCGATCGCTTAAACCATTCCCCATTCCCGACTCCCCTCTCCCGGCCTACGGCACAGCGACCGGGTACGACCCCAGCACCTTGATCTGCGCCGAATGCTGTTTCAGTTCGGCCAGCGCCTGTTTCATCGCCTCGTCGTCGACATGGCCGGCCAGGTCGATGAAGAAGCCGTACTCCCACTTGGCGTGGTGCGAGGGACGCGATTCGATGCGGTTCATGCTGATGCCGTGGCGCGCGAACGGGCTGAGTACGTCGAACAGCGCGCCGGGCTTGTCGTGGATGAAGACCAGCACCGAGGTGCGGTCGTGGCCGGACGGCGGGAAGATGCTGCGGCCGATCACCAGGAAGCGCGTGGTGTTGTCCTTGTCGTCCTGGATAGGACTCATGACGACCTTCTTCAGGCCATACACATGGGCGGCGCTCTCGCCGCCGATGGCGGCGGCGTCGTCGCTGCCGCGGGCCCGCCGCGCGCCTTCGGCATTGCTCGACACCGGCACCTTCTCCACCTTCGGCAGATTGGCGCGCAGCCAGCCCGCGGTCTGCGCGAAGGATTGCGGGTGCGCGTAGATGCGCTCGATGTCGTCGATGCGGCCGGTGCGCGACATGAGGAACTGGTGCACGCGCAGTTCGACTTCGCCGCAGATCTTCAGGTCCGAGGTCAGGAACATGTCCAGGGTGATCTGGATGGTGCCCTGCCCCGAGTTCTCCACCGGCACCACGCCGAAATCGGCGTTGCCGCTGGCCACTTCCTGGAACACCTCTTCGATGCTGGCCAGCGGCAGACCGTGCGCCGAACGGCCGAAGTGCTTGAGGACCGCCTGCTGGCTGAAGGTGCCCTCCGGCCCCAGGTAACCGATCTTCAGCGGCTCCTGCTGCGCCAGGCAGGCGGACATGATCTCGCGGAAGACATGCACCAGCACCTCGTCGCTGAGCGGGCCTTCGTTGCGGTCCACCACCATGCGCAGCACCTGCGCCTCGCGCTCCGGACGATAGTAGTCCACGGCGGCGGCCAGCTTGCCCTTGGCCTTGCCCACCTGGTGGGCGAAGCGCGCGCGCTCGGCGATCAGCGCCTGGATCTGGCGGTCGATGCCGTCGATCTTGGCGCGCACGTCGGACAGGGCCGGAGCGGGCGTCGCTTCGGCCTTCTTGCGGGTAGCGGGCTTCTTGCTGGGTTTGCTGGGCTTGGAGGCCATGGGTTGTCCGTAGTTCTGTCGCATCCTCGTGGGAGCGACGTGAGTCGCGAAGATCTACCGGTGACGCCTCATCGCGACTTACGTCGCTCCGACACCGGGTAATGCAGCGGGTTCATCCGTTGCGTTGCTGGAAATCGCGCATGAAATCGACCAGCGCCTGCGCGCCTTCCACCGGCAGCGCGTTGTACAGCGAGGCACGGATGCCGCCGACCGCCTTGTGCCCTTTCAGCGCCAGCAGTCCGGCCGCCTTGGATTCGGCCACGAAGCGCGAGGTCAGGGTCTCATCGGGCAGGAAGAACGGGATGTTCATCCGCGAGCGGACCGCCGGCACCACCTGGTTGCGGTAAAAGCCGCCGGACGCATCGATGGCGTCGTAGACGAGCGAGGACTTCAGCGCGTTGCGGCGCGCGAACTCCTCGACACCGCCTTCGGCGAGCATCCACTTGAACACCAGGCCGGCCAGGTACCAGTTCCAGGTCGGCGGCGTGTTGAGCATGGAATCGCGGGCTGCATGCGAACGGTAGTCGAAGATGTCGGCGCGCGGCTGGCCGCTGCGTTCGAACAGGTCCTTGCGGATGATCACCACCGCCACGCCCACCGGGCCCAGGTTCTTCTGCGCCCCGGCATAGATCACGCCGTACTTCGACACGTCCAGCGGCTCGGAGGCGATGGACGAACTGAAATCGGCGAACAGCGGCACCTCGCCCACGTCCGGCGTCTGCCGGAACTCCACGCCGTGGATGGTCTCGTTGGCGGTGATGTGCACATAGGCGGCACCGGGCGTGAGCTGCCAACTGGCCCGCGGCGGGATGTCGTGGAAACCGCCCGGTTCGCCGTCGGCGGCGATGTTGACCGTGCAGTAGGGCTTGGCCTGCTTGATCGCGGTCTTGCCCCAGTGGCCGGTGACCACGTAGTCGACCACCTGGCCGGGTGCGGCGAAGTTCATGGCCAGCAGGGCCTGGTGGGTGGTGGCGCCGCCGGACAGGAACAGCACGGCGTAGTCGTCGGAGATGCCGACCAGCCTGCGCAGGTCGGCTTCGGCCTGGGCGGCCACGGCGATGAAGTCCTGGCTGCGGTGGCTGATTTCCACGATGGACGCGCCGATGCCGTTCCAGTCGAGCATCTCGGCCTGCGCCTGCCGCAGGACCGATTCGGGCAGGGTGGCGGGACCGGCACTGAAGTTGAACGCGCGCGTCATGGGACACCTGAACAGGAGGACCCGTAGTATGCCGCAGCGCATCAGTTGCAGGGGCAACGAAGCCGAGCCCGCGGGTGCGGACCGCGCACGCCGCGCATCCTGCGGCCATCCCGCGACGTATAGGTTCAAGACAGGGCGATCGCGCGGGAATTTTCGCGCGCGAGTATCGTCCAACCAAGACCCCCGCTTCCCGGAGATGTCCATGTCCCTGCGCGACGCCCTGCGGATTCCCGCCTCCCAGATCACCGACGAGTCGGTCTATCGGGACCGCCGCCGCCTGCTCCAGGCGTTCGCTGCTGCGCCGGCCCTGGCGCTGGCCGGCTGCGCCGAGGCCGAGCCTCCGCCGCCGCCCAAGGTCAACGTGACACCGGAACAGGCCCGCTCCGGCTTCCGGACGACCGAGACGCTGACGCGCTACCAGGACGTCACCAGTTACAACAACTTCTACGAGTTCGGGACCGGCAAGGCCGACCCGTCGACCGCGCGCAAGACGCTGAAGACCTCGCCGTGGTCGGTGGTGGTGGGCGGCGAATGCGCCAGACCCGGCAGGATCGCGTTGGAGGACCTCGTCAAGGGCCTGGCGCCGCAGGAGCGCATCTACCGGCTGCGCTGCGTGGAGGGCTGGTCGATGGTGATCCCCTGGCTGGGCGTGCCGCTGGGCGAGGTGCTGAAGAAGTTCCAACCCACCTCGAAGGCCAAGTACGTGGCCTTCACCACCCTGGCCGATCCGGTGCAGATGCCGGGCGTGCGCTACCGGTCCATCAACTGGCCCTACCGCGAGGGCCTGCGCATCGACGAAGCCATGCATCCGCTCACCCTGCTCGCCACCGGGCTGTACGGCAAGCCGCTGCCGCAACAGAACGGCGCGCCGCTGCGGCTGGTGGTGCCGTGGAAGTACGGCTTCAAAAGCATCAAGTCGATCGTCGAGATCAAGTTCGTCGAACGCATGCCCGAGACGGCCTGGCACGACCTGCAGCCCTCGGAATACGGCTTCTTCTCCAACGTCAATCCGGACGTGGACCATCCCCGCTGGAGCCAGAAGACCGAGCGGCGCATCGCCGGCACCCAGAGCAAGCTGTTCGCCGAGCGCATCCCCACGCGCATGTTCAATGGTTATGCGGACCAGGTCGCCTCGCTGTATGCGGGCCTCGACCTGAAGAAGTGGTATTGACCCGGCGATGCGCAAGGCATCCGCCGGCCTGATCGCCGCCAAGACCCTCGTCCACGCGCTGGCCCTGACCCCACTCGCGATTCTCGCCTGGCAATTCCACGACGTATGGCGGAATGGCAGCGACGCGCTCGGCGCCGATCCGGTGGCCGAGATCGAACACCGTACCGGCCTGTGGGCGCTCCGCCTGCTGATGGTGGCGCTGGCGATCACGCCGCTGCGTCAGCTGACCGGCCAGCCGGTCCTGCTGCGCTTCCGCCGGATGATGGGCCTGTATGCCTTCTTCTACGCCAGCCTGCACCTGACGGCCTACCTGGCACTGGACCTGCGCGGCTACTGGACGCAGATTTTCGAAGAGATCGTCAAGCGCCCCTACATCACCGTGGGCTTCACCGCCTGGCTGCTGCTGGTGCCCCTGGCGATCACCTCGACGCAGGGGTGGATGCGGCGCCTCGGCCGGCGCTGGGGCCAGTTGCACAAGCTGGTCTACGCCATCGGCGTACTGGCGGTGCTGCACTTCTGGTGGCTGGTGAAATCCGACATCCGCGAGCCGCTGCTGTATGCGGGCATCCTGGCGGCGCTGCTGGGCTGGCGCCTGTGGAAATCGCTCAGCCGGCGCCGAACAGCAGCAGCGCGCTGAGCGCGGCCGCCATCAGGACGGCCGCCAGCAGCAACCACGGCCAACGCCGCACCGACGCCGTCACCGCCGGCTGGGTATCGCCCTGCAGGGGCGTCTGGCCGGCATCGTCTGGCAACGCCGACTCCTCCGCCCGTGCACTGGGGGCCCATGGCACCTCGAGCACGAAGCGGTGCTGGGCATCGAACACCACCTGGTCGCCCGCAGCCAGCAGCGCATCGCGCACCGCCATGCCATTGACGCGGGTGCCCTCGGCCGACCCCAGGTCGCGCAGCAGAACGCGATCGCCGCGCAACTCGAGCCGGGCATGGCGCTCAGCGAAAGCGGGATCGTCGACGCGGATGTCGGCCTCGCGCGCACGGCCGACGATGCGCGGGTGCTCCAGCGACACGCTCCTGCCGTGATACTTGCCACCGACGCCACGCAGCACCACCCGGGCGTCGCCCTGGCCTGCGTCGCTGTCGCGCACCTCCGCGGCCGAGCGGAACCCCGACTGCAGCAGCAGCTCCACGCCTTCCACGTAGACCGCATCGCCGGGCCGCAGCACCGCCATCCGCTTCACCGGACGGCCGTTGATGTGCACCCCGCGCATGCCGTTGGCCACCTGCAACCACAGGCCGCGCCGATCCACGCAGATCTGCGCCAGCAAGGCGCCCTGCAGCGCATCGCCCACGCCGATGGTGCCGGCGGCTTCGCGCACGATGCGGTGGACGCCGGTGGTGAGCGGCCGGTCCGGTGCGGGACGGTTGGTGAAATGAAGTCTGAGGTTCTGCACGCGACGGGAGCCTATCAGGTTGCCGCCCGGCCGCGATAGCCGGCTTGGCAGCGCACGGCATGGCCGCGCAGAATAGCCCTACGCCACAGGAGCCCATGCATGGCCCGCATCGACATCCAGCATCCGCATTCCAAGACGCCCGCGCAGGCAAGGAAGGCCATCGAAAGCGTGGCGAAGAAGCTCTCCGAACGCTTCGACATGGACTATGGCTGGGACGGCGATACACTGAACTTCAGCCGCTCGGGCGTGGAAGGCAAGATCGCCCTGCTGGCGGACAACCTGCAGGTCACCGCGACCCTGGGCTTCCTGCTCTCGGCGATGAAAGGCCCGATCGAGGCGGAAATCCGCCGGGTGCTGAGCGAGAAGTTCGACTGAGGTCAGTCGCGGAACGGATCGGGGTCGCCCGCGAACAACCGGCGCGACACCGTCCGCTCGGCGCGTTCGATGTCGCGTACGAAGGCCTTGCCGTCGCCCAGTGCGGCGAAGGCGGCGAAGCCGCGCTCGAGGAAGCCCTGCAGTTCGCCCAGACCCGTGGCGCGGGCCGGCCCGCGCGACAGTTTCAGCAAGGTGGCCACGCCCGGCGTCTTCACCGCCCGCGCCAGCCCGACGCCGACCTCGGCGATCAGGTCGATCTGGTGCCGCCGCAGGCGGCGCAGGCCCACCTCGCGATACGCCTGGCCGTACAGATCGGCGTCCAGCTTGCGCCGATGGGGCGCCAGCCGCTGCAGTGCCTCGGCCATGCGCATGTCCAGCACGTGCGTCAGCACCCCCAGCTCGATCCCGTGCGCCACGGTCTCCAGTACGGAGAACGGCAGCAGGCGCTGCATCATCGGCATGACCTTGGCCACGTTGGCGTCGCGCCCGCTGAAGTCGTGGTCGCCGTAGACGTCGGTCAGGAAGAACATCGCCGCCGCGCGGCGGGTGGGATCGGCCAGGAAATGCGCGAAGCTGGTTTCCAGCCTGGCGGCCTGCCAGCGCCTGAGCTCGGGCAGCCAGCGCAGGCGGTTGCGCGGTTCGAGCACGGGATCGTGCGCCGCCTGGTGCCATTCCAGGCGCCTGCCCACGCGTGCGATCAGCGGATGTGCTCGAGCCATGGGCGCCATGATCCTGACGACGGGAGACCACCGCAACCCGGCGGCCGGTCGGCTACACTCGGGCAGCGAGGTCACGACGGGTAGTACATGCTTTCGATCCACAGTGCGCGGCAGCGGGGCCACAACGGCAAGATCGGCCTGGCGATCGCCGGCGGCGGCCCCATCGGTGGCATGTACGAGCTGGGCGCCCTGCGCGCCCTGGACGAAGCACTGGACGGGCTGGACCTGACCCGCATGGACTGCTACGTGGGCGTCAGTTCCGGCGCCTTCCTGGCCGCCGGCCTGGCCAACCGGATGAGCACGGCCGAGATGTGCCGCATCTTCATCACCGGCACCAGCGATGACGCGGAGTTCCGTCCGGAAACCTTCCTTCGCCCGAACGTGGGCGAGTACATGCGCCGCGCGGCCAGCCTGCCGGGACTGTACGCCGACTGGGTGTCCCGCCTGCTGCGCAGCCCGCACCGCGCCACCCGCTGGTCTGACCTGTTCCTGCGCTTCGGCGGCTTGGTGCCCACCGGGATCTTCGACAACCAGGAGGTGGAACGCTTCCTGCGCGATATCTTCACGCGGCGCGGCCGCAGCAACGATTTCCGCACGCTGGACGCGGACCTGTTCGTGGTGGCGGTGGACCTGGACAGCGGCGAGGCCGTGCGCTTCGGCGAGCAGGGCTGGGACGACGTCCCGATTTCGCGCGCGGTGCAGGCCAGTTCCGCCCTGCCCGGCCTGTATCCGCCGGTGGAGATCGGCGGCCGCCACTTCCTGGATGGCGCGCTGCGCCGCACGATGCACGCCAGCACCGTATTGGACCGCGGCATCGACCTGATGATCGGCATCAACCCGCTGGTGCCGTTCGACGCGAACCAGGCGACTCCCCAGGCCGACCAGGCCGAACAGGTCGGCCTGGCCAGCGGCGGACTGCCGGCGGTGCTGTCGCAGACGCTGCGGACCCTGCTGCAGTCGCGCATGCAGATCGGCATGGAGAAGTACCCGCTGCGGTATCCCGACATCGACCAGCTGGTGTTCGAGCCCAACGCGGACGACAGCGAGCTGTTCTTCACCAACCTTTTCAGCTTCTCCTCGCGCCACCGGGTCTGCCAGCTGGCCTACCGCAACACGCTGGCCGACCTGCGCAAGCGCGCGGCCACGCTCAAGCCCATGCTGGCCGCACACGGCATCCGCTACAACGAGGACATCGTCCAGGACCGCAACCGGTCGATCCTCGCCGGTCTGGACGTGGCACCGCGCATGACCGAGACCACCGCCCGCCTGCGTCGTGCACTGGACGACGTGGACCAGCTGGTATCCCGCCACCGCGCGGCGCGTCATTCCTGATGCGCCTGCGGTTGCGTCGCCCGGTGGTGTGAAAACTCTAGACGCGACGCCGATTCTGGCGCGCAATCCCCACATTAACCACTGACGGAACGCCATGGCCACGCTGAAGAAATCCGCACGCAAGAAGACCGCTTCCGCTTCCAGCAACGAAACCCTGCAGGCCCAGGCCGAGCAGCTGTCCAAGCGCCTCGGCGAGTCGGCCCAGCAGGTCTGGCTGGCCGGAGTCGGCGCCTTCGGGCGCGCGCAGGCCGAAGGCACCAAGCTGTTCGAGACCCTGGTCAAGGAAGGCCTGTCGCTGGAGCAGATCACGCGCAAGACCGCCGGTGGCAAGGCCCAGGCCATGCGCGATGCCGTGGAAAGCACCGTGGGCCAGGCACGCGAACAGA
>Ga0208958_1003968_pt1 | contig 10992 bp, 13 predicted proteins | sample RifOxyB1_FD_184032 | JGI IMG/M metagenome (GOLD analysis project Ga0208958, IMG submission 184032) | Soil microbial communities from Rifle, Colorado - Rifle Oxygen_injection B1 (SPAdes) | ecosystem: Environmental > Terrestrial > Deep subsurface > Rock core/Sediment | place: Rifle, Colorado...
GGCCCTTCGGTCGGAGGAAGACCTGGTTCTGCCCGCCGACCTCGACTATGGCGCGATCGGCAGCCTGTCCAACGAGGTCCGCGAGAAGCTGATCCGTGTACAACCCCGAACCCTGGGCCAGGCCGGCCGGATCGAGGGCATGACCCCGGGCGCCCTGACGGCCCTGCTCGCCCACGTGAAAAAGACGCCGAAGGACAGCGCCCGGACAGGGGCGGCCGCCTGATGCTGGATGCGGAACGCGCCGCCTTCCAGGCCCGCACGGGCGCCGATGAGGCCCAGATCGCCGATCTTGAGATCTTCCGCGTGCGGCTGGGAGAGGCCAACCAGGTGATGAATCTTGTGGGGCCGGACAGTCTGCCTGACTTCTGGAACCGCCACGCCTGGGACAGCGCCCAGCTGATGAGCCTGGCGCCCGAGGCTCGAACCTGGGCCGATCTGGGGGCGGGGGCCGGCTTCCCCGGCCTGGTCCTGGCCATCCTGTCCAAAGGGCGGCCGGGCGGCCATGTCTGGCTGATCGACAGCCTGGGAAAACGCTGCCGCTTCCTGCAGGAGATGGTCGATCTGATGGGGCTTCCGGCCACGGTGATCAACGGTCGCGCTGAGGCCCAGACCGTGACCTGCGATATCGTCACCGCCCGCGCGGTCGCGCCGATGGAGCGGCTGCTGGGTTATGCACAGCCCTACTTCCAAAGGGGTGCACAAGGTCTGTTCCTCAAGGGGGAGAAGGCCGAATCCGAGTTGATTGAGGCGCGGAAATCCTGGCATTTCGAGGCTGAACTGGCCCCGTCGCAGAGCGACCCGCGCGGCCGTATCGTGACAGTCCGGAGTGTTCGACGTGCCCGCCCCAAGCACTAACAAGCAGCCTGCCCGCGTTCTCGCCGTCTCCAACCAGAAGGGCGGGGTGGGCAAGACGACGACCGCCATTAATTTGGGCACCGCCCTGGCCGCCATCGGCAAGCGGGTTCTGATCGTGGACATGGACCCGCAGGGCAATGCCTCGACCGGTCTCGGCGTTCCACGTGAAACGCGGCGGGTCACCATCTATGACGTGGTGGTGGACCAGCGCTCGATCGACGACGCCTCGGTCCAGACGACGGTGCCCAACCTCTGGATCGTCCCGGCGGATGCGGACATGTCCGGGGTGGAGATCGAGCTGAGCCAGGCCGACCGCCGCTCTTATCGGTTGAGGGACGCCCTGCGGGCCCATGACGACGGCCCTACCGCGTATGACTATGTGCTGATCGATTGTCCGCCGTCGCTGAACTTGCTGACGCTGAACGCCATGGCGGCCGCAGACGCGGTCCTGGTACCCCTGCAGTGCGAATTCTTCGCTCTTGAGGGGCTCAGCCAGTTGATGCGGACCATCGACATGGTGAAGCAGAGCCTTAATCCGTCTCTGGAAATCCAGGGCCTGGTCCTGACCATGTTCGATCGACGCAGCGCACTGTCGGGACAGGTGGCCAACGACGTCCGCGCCCATTTCGGCGACAAGGTCTATGAGAGCGTCATACCCCGGAACGTCCGGGTGGCCGAAGCCCCGTCCTTCGGTAAGCCCGCCCTGATCTATGATCTGAAATGCGCCGGCAGCCAGGCCTACCTGCGGCTGGCCAAGGAAGTGGTGAAGCGCGAGCGCCAGCGCCTGAAATTGGCGGCCTGAAACGTCCGCCCGAAACCTAGAAGAAACGGAAGAGTATCTTGGCTGAGCGACAAAGAGGTTTGGGACGCGGCTTGTCGGCCCTGATGGGCGAGCCGGTCGAGGCGCCGACGACGGCGGGCGAGCCCCTGCCGTCCGGCGTCCAGTTGGCGCCGATCGAGAGCCTGAAGCCGAACCCCGACCAGCCGCGCAAGATCTTCACCCAGGAACATCTGGAAGAACTGACGGCCTCGATCCGCGACAAGGGGGTGCTGCAGCCCATCCTGGTTCGGTCGCAGCCGGGCGAGGACGGCGTCTGGCAGATCATCGCCGGCGAACGCCGCTGGCGCGCCGCCCAGGCGGCGCGTCTGACCGAGGTGCCGATCGTCGTTCGCGAGATGGACGACGTCGAGGTGTTCGAGGTCGCCATCATCGAAAACGTCCAGCGGGCCGATCTGAACCCGCTGGAAGAGGCCGACGCCTATCGGGTTCTGATGGAGCGGTTCGGCCGCACTCAGGATCAGGTGGCGGGCATCGTCGGCAAGAGCCGGAGCCATATCGCCAACACCCTGCGCCTGCTGCAGCTGCCCGAAGAGGTGCTGTGGTACGTGCGGCACGGCAAGTTGACGGCGGGCCATGCGCGGGCCCTGGTGACGGCGCCCAATCCCGGCGCCCTGGCGGATCAGGCCTTCAACGAAGGGCTGAACGTCCGTCAGGTCGAGGCCCTGGCGCGCCGCGCGGCTGAAGGCCCCAAGCCAGGCAAGCCTGCGCCGGCCGCCGCCGGCGGGGAGGGGGGAGCGGACGTCGCCGCCTTGCAGCAGGATCTGGCCGACGCCCTGGGTCTGAACGTCGATCTGAAGGATCGCGGCGGCAAGGGCGAACTGACCATCCGCTACGGTTCGCTGGAACAGCTGGACGACCTGTGCCGGAGGCTGATGCGGGGCTGAGTTGGCCGCTGCGAGAGGGCGACGGACAGCGGACCTCGCCCGTGCTAGAAGACGGCCATGACCGATCATCCCCAAGCGCCTACCGCCGCCGACAAGCTGAAACAGGCCCTGGCCGCCAAGAAGGCCCGATCAGGCCCGACCGGGGGATCCCGGGCCGACGGCGCTTTGGCCGCCAAGGCCGGCGAGAAGCGGGTTTCGGCCCGCCACGTCGCCCTGGCCAAGCCGGCCTTCCGCAAGGCGTCGAAACGCGGCTGAGGGAGACGCACGGCGGGGGGAACGGCCTCCGCCGCCGCTCGTTAAGGCCGCCTGCGTCGCGCCAAGCTTCCGCTTTCCGATGAACAGGGCTTCATCGGAGGGCCGGAATATGGTCAGGCTCGCGTCATTTCGACGCCAAGCCGACCGGGCAAGACGGCAGGATCGCTGACCCGTCCCGATTGGGAGACCTATGATGACTGAACGCGCCCAAATCCCGACCTCGGCCCGGAACTTGGCCCAGGTCGCCGACAGCTCCGCCCTGGATCGCCGGCGGCTCATGCTCGGCGCCGGCCTGATCACCGGCGTCGCCGCCCTGGGCCTGTTCGATACGGCCCAGGCCCAGGCCGGCCTGTCGGCCGAGGATCGCGCCGTGGTGCAACAGGCCCAGGCCTATCTGCAGGGCCTGACCTCGGCCCAGGGCAATTTCGTCGAGACAGGCGCCGGCGGACAGAGGCGCGAAGGCCGCTTCTATCTGCAACGTCCCGGCAAGATGCGGTTCGAATACACCAACCCGGCCGGGCTTCTGGTCGTGTCCGACGGCTACAACGTCAAACGCTATGATCCGCGGCTAAACAATTTCCAGCAGGTTCCTCTGGGGCGTACGCCCCTGTCGACCTTCCTGGCGCGCAATGTCCGGCTGGACCAGGGCGTGCGGATCGAGCGGGTGACGCGTATGGCCGGCGGCGGCTTCGCCATCACCGCCCGCGACGCGGGGCGGCCCAATGACGGCGCGGTCCTGCTGAGCTTCGCCGGCAACCCCGTCCGTCTGCAGGAATGGACCATTACGGACGCCCAGGGGTCCCGGACCCGGACCCAGCTGGTGGGTCTGAGGCCCGCCTCCGGCCTGTCGGCCAGCCTGTTCCAGCTGCGCGATCCCACGCGGCGACCAGGCCGCAACTGAGGCTTGAACGAGACGATAAGTCCGTTGCCAGATGATCACGCTCAAAGGGCAAAATATGACAATTTGACCTTTTCCTTAGGTCGTGACATCAAGAACACAGAGCGGCGGCGGCCGCTCTACCGCCTCGGATGCATCCCCCTCCCGGCGGCGAGAGAGACGATCACCTTCATCAGCCCGGCCCGTAGCGGCCGGGCCTTTTTTATCCGGCGGGGCCTGCTACAGCGAGGCATGACTCTTCGCCTCGCCACCTGGAACATCAATTCCGTCCGCCTGCGCATCGACCAGGTCGCCCGCTTCGTCGCCGAACGCGCCCCCGACGTCCTGCTGTTGCAGGAAATCAAATGCACCACGGACCAGTTCCCCCGCGCCGACTTCGAGGCCATGGGCCTGCCCCATCTGCGCGTGGCGGGGCAGAAGGGGTGGCACGGGGTGGCCATCGCCTCGCGGCTGCCGCTGGAGGACAACGAGACCTTCCAGGCCTGCAAACTGGGCCACGCCCGCTGCGTCTCGGCGCGGGTGGCGGGGATCGACGTGCAGAACTTCTACATCCCCGCCGGCGGCGACATTCCAGACCGGGCGCTGAACCCCAAGTTCGATCACAAGATGGACTTCTACGAGCAGCTGACCGCCATCGTCGCCCAACAGGACAAGGCGCGGCCCCTGGTCATGGCCGGCGACTTCAACATCGCCCCGGGCGAGGGCGACGTCTTCAATCACCGCTACATGTCCAAGATCGTCAGCCATACGCCGATCGAGGTCGAGACCCTGAACCGGCTTCAGGCCACGGGCGGTTTCGCCGATGTGCTGCGGGATCGTTTCCCCGAGCCGCAGAAGCTGGCCAGCTGGTGGAGCTATCGCGCGGCCGACTTCCGCAAGTCCAACCGCGGCCTGCGCCTGGACCACATCTGGACCTCGCCCGGCCTGACCTCGGCCGTAGTCAAGGACACCGCCCGCATCCACGACGACGTCCGCGAATGGGACCGCCCGTCGGACCATGCCCCGGTGACGGTGGACCTGGAGGTCTGAGGCTTCAGTAGACCGGGACAGGCTTGGTCGAAACCGGCGGCGCCGACTTGCCCCGGGCCGCCTTCTTCGCCGCCCGCGCGAGGCGTTCCACAGCCTCGTCCAGTTCGCTCTCGGGGAGGGTGTAGGGCAGGCGCAGCCGTCGTTCGAAGGCGCCGTCCACGCCGAAGCGCGGGCCGGCCGCCAGGCGCAGACCTTCAGCCGCCGCCTGAACAGTCAGGATGGAGCCGATCGGTTCCGGCAAACGGGCCCAGACCGAAAGCCCCCCGGCGGGACGCGGACAGGACCAGTCGGGCAGGCGTTCGGCCAGCCGCGCTCTCAGATAATCACGCCGCGCCCGCAACAGGGGTCGGCGCGCCGCCAGGGCGGCCCCGCCGTCGTTCAGCAGTTCGACAGCGGCCAGTTGCTCCAGGATCGGGACACCCAGATCGAAGCTGGCGCGGCTCTGGGCCAGGCGCTGGATCACGCCCCGGTCAGCGCGAATCCAGCCGATGCGCAGACCGCCCCAGACGCTCTTGGACATGGAGCCCAGCCGCACCACGCGCGGGGCGTCCACGGCGGAGGCGGTGAGGGCAGGGGGGCCGCTGAGCGTCAGTTCGACCAGGGTTTCGTCCAGCACCAGAAGGGTCTCGGATCCCTTAAGCGCCGCCAGCAGGCGGGCGCGGTCCGAGGCGCGCATCATCCGTCCCGTCGGATTGTTGTGGTCCAGGACCAGATAGGCCATCGCCGCGCCGCTGCTGCGACAGGTCGAGATCAGGCTCTCGAGGTCCCAGCCGTCCTCGCCGTCGTCAGGCAGGGCGACCGGGGCCGGCCGGGCGCCCGCTGCAAGAATGGCGTCGATCGCCTGGGGATAGGTGGGATGGTCGAAGACCACCGGGGCGCCGGGCCGAACGGTCAGCCGCAACAGATGGACAAGGCCGCTGTGAGCGCCGTGCGTGATCAGGATCTGGCCGGCCGAGGTCGGCAGGCCGCGTCGCCTATAGGCCTGGGCCACGGCTTCGCGCAGTTCTTCCAGACCCGCCGCCTCATAGCCGTGACCGGGCAGGCGGGCCGGAAGCCGTTCCAAGGCCCGTACATAGGCGGCATGGACATTGGGATCGGCGGGAAGCACCGCCGCCGTAAGGTCGATCATTCCCGACGTCGGCGCGTCCTCAGAGGGGGTATGGCGAGGGCCGGGACCGGCCGGCAGGCTGGTGCGAGCCGCCTGTCCCTGACCGCCGGCCAGAAAGCCCTCGTCTCTCAATCGCCCGTAGGCGGCCGAGACCGTGGTCCGGCTCAGCCCCAGGGCCTGGGCCGCCTCGCGTTCCCCCGGCAAACGGGCTGCGAGCGGAAGGCGGCCGTCGAGGATCAGAAGTCGAATCGCTGCAGCCAGCTGGCGGTAGGTCGCGCCGGCGCCGTTCGCGCGCCAGACGCCGAGGTGGCGGATGAAGGGGCCGAGGCCGACAGATCGAGGGGGCATAGGGCCAGAATGCCATAACTGGCCCTTTTTTTAATATCCAGTTTCGCTCTAACGACGGATATGACCCGTCGCCTGATCCAGCTGTTCGTCGGCCTCGCCCTTTATGGGCTGTCCATCGCCCTCATCGTCCGCGCCGATCTGGGGCTGGATCCGTGGGACGTGTTGAACCAGGGGGTGTTCGAACACTACCAGCCGGCCGGAATCAGCTTCGGCCTGGTGGTCAACCTGATCGGTATGGCCGTCCTGCTGCTGTGGATTCCCCTGCGCCAGCGGCCCGGCGTGGGCACTGTGGCCAATGTTCTGGTGATCGGGACGGTGGCCAACCATGGCCTGGCCTGGATCCCGTCTGACCTGGACCTACCGCTCAGGATCGGGCTGTTCGGCGCGGGCGTCGTGCTGAACGGCGTCGCCAGCGGGGCCTATATCGGCGCCGGCCTGGGGCCGGGACCGCGCGACGGGCTGATGACGGGGATCGTTGCCCGCACCGGCCGGTCGGTGAAATGGGTGCGCACCGCCATCGAGTTGGCGGTCGTGGCGGTCGGCGGGATGCTGGGCGGGTCGATCGGCGTCGGCACGGTGATCTACGCCGTGACCATAGGGCCTCTGGTTCACCTGTTCCTGCCGATATTCACGATCCAGGCGGACCGCGCATACCGCTAGGGCTGCAGGCGATAGCCGCCCGCGTCGGTGAGCAGCAGGCGGGCCTGGCCTGGCTCGGGCTCGATCTTCTGGCGCAGGCGATAGATGTGGGTTTCCAGGGTGTGGGTGGTGACGCCGGCGTTATAGCCCCAGACCTCGGTCAGCAGCTCCTCGCGCGACACGGGCTTGGCGCCGGCGCGATAGAGGTACTTCAGGATGTTGGTTTCCTTCTCGGTCAGCCGCACCTTCTTGCCCTTGGCGTCCATCAGCACCTTGGCGGCAGGCCGGAACTCGTAGGGGCCGATCGAGAAGACCGCGTCTTCCGACTGTTCGTGGCTGCGCAGATGGGCGCGGATGCGGGCCAGCAGGACCGCAAAGCGGAAGGGCTTGGTGACATAGTCGTTGGCGCCCGCATCCAGGCCCAGGATGGCGTCGGCGTCGGCCGACTGGGCCGTCAACATGATCACCGGCGTGGACACCCCGTCCTTGCGCAACAGGCGGCAGGCCTCGCGCCCGTCCATGTCGGGCAGGTCGACGTCCAGCAGGATCAGGTCGGCGCGAATCTCGCGCCCCATGCGGACGCCGTCGGCGGCGGTGGAGGCCTGCTGGGTCTTGAACTCCTCGTGGAGATTCAACTGCTCAGCCAGGGCTTCGCGCAGGTCGTCGTCATCGTCGATGATCAGGATGGTCTTGGGCGTGGGCATGTACAGACAATGGCGAGGCTTGGCCCCCGCGCCAAGGCTTGGGGGAGAGAATTCACGTCGGGTTACGGCCTAGAGGCTTTTTAGGGTCGAATTCGTTCCCCGAACAATGCGGTTCCCACGCGGACATGGGTCGCGCCGCAGCGGATGGCCGTCTCGTAGTCGCCGCTCATGCCCATGGAAAGGACCGAAAGTCCGTTGCGGGCGGCGATCTGACCCAGAAGGGTGAAATGGGGCGTCGGCTCCTCTTCCGCAGGTGGGATGCACATCAGGCCCTCGATCTTCAGCCCATAGCCGTCGCGCGCCGCCGCGATCAGGGCGTCGGCGGCCTCGGGCAGGACGCCGGCCTTCTGGGGCTCGGCGCCGGTGTTGACCTGGACAAGGACGCGGGGCGCGCGGCCCAGCTTGTGCGCCGCATCGGCGAGGGCGCGCGCCAGCTTCTCGCGGTCCAAGGTTTCGACGACGTCGAACAGGGCCACGGCGTCTTCGGCCTTGTTGGTCTGAAGCGGACCGATCAGACGCAGTTCGAGAGAGCCCAGACCCGGGCGGCGGGCGGTCCAGCGGGCTTGCGCCTCCTGCACCCGGTTCTCGCCGAAGGCACGCTGACCCGCAGCCAGAATGGCGTCGATGGCCTCTGGGGCCTGGGTCTTGGAGACGGCGGTCAGGGTCACCGTCGCCGGGTCGCGTCCAACGGCGCGGCAGGCCGCGTCGATGCGGGCCCGGACCTCGGCCAGGTTTTCGGCGATGGACGCGGGCGATGAAGCGGAGGAAGAGGGGGTCATGATCCTGCCGGACGGTTACAGCGATGAGGCGCGCGCGCTCTGGGAGGCAGCGACCGCTCTAAACCGCGCGGCGGCGGCTGTCAGCCCGAAGGCCGCCGGTTTGCCGCCCCTGTTGTTCTTCACCGACCCGGAACGGACGCCCCAGCCCTGGGTGACGGTCGCCAGACTGCCGGCGGGGGCGGGCGTGGTGTTTCGCGCCTTCGGGGCGACCGATGCGGTCGAGACCGGCCGACGCCTGCGTGAAGCGGCCGACGCGTCCGGCGTCCGCCTGCTGATCGGCCTGGATGCGGACCTGGCCGAGGCCGTCGCGGCCGACGGCCTGCACCTGCCGGAGCGGGAGGCGGGGCGGGCTTCGGCGATCCGCGCGGCCCGGCCGGACTGGATGCTGACGGCGGCCTGGCACGGCGGGGCGTCGCCGACGGTGGAGGGATTGGACGCCCTGGTGCTGTCGCCGATCTTCCCGGCAGGCGGCGCTTCGGCCGCCAAACCGGCCCTGGGCCTGGAGGGGTTTCGGAACCGGGTCCGGACGGCGGGCCGGCCGGTCTATGCCCTGGGCGGGATCAAGGCCAGCGACGCGGGCGCGCTCGGGGAATCCGAAGCCTGCGGGCTGGCCGGCGTCGAGGCGATCCAGGCCGCCTTCCGCTTCAGAACTTGAAGATGGTTTCCAGTCGGACGCGGGGCTGGGCCCGGCCGGTGGTTTCGGGGGCGCGGGCCGGGTCGGCCTCGGGCGAGGCGACGGCGGCGGCGGCGCCGACGCGCAGCCGGTCGTTCAGCCTGTAATAGGCTCCGGCCTCGACGTCGCCCCAGTCGGTTTCGCGGCCGACGGGCTGGTTCAGGCTGAAGTCCAGACCCCAGCGGCCATTGTCGTTCAGGCGCAGGCCGCGGCGCTGTTGCACAGGGGCGTTGCGCTGGGCGGCCTGGGCTTCGGACAGGGAGACGGTGGAAGCGCGCGAAGGCGCGGCGCTCTGGGCGAACGCCGGGGCGGCGACGGCCAAGGCCACCGCTGCAACAGCCACTGCTGAAAAATCGCCGAGACGCATCCTGCACCCTTTAGACGACATCGATTGAAGCCGTCTTAACCTGAACCGACCTTATTGGTCGTGAACGCCGCGATTAGACACCGGGGGTTCGCCCGGTCAACGGAACGGGGTTCAGATCGCTCGGTTCCTTCGCATTGTTGCGCTGCGATGTGGCTCAAGCGTCACGGGAATTGGCGAAATTTGGCCTGAGCTGTCAAAGGTCTGTCACAGATGGCGGAACGGCGTGACGCCTCGTCGGCGGCTTCGCCTTGTCATCGCCCCTTTTGCCCGTGTTATAGAGCCGTGCAGCGGCGCGCCTGAACGCGAAAAGCCGTGCGCGCGTGCAGGCGAGGGCCTTCACGTCCCTGAGTTTACGGAGACTTCCTTGATGAGCCTCAACAAGGCCCTGGTTCGCGGCGTCGCGGTCGCCCTGGTCTCGGGCGTCGCCCTGACCGCCTGCTCAAGCATCCCCTTCGTCGGCGGCGACGACAAGAAGACGGCCAAGACCGACGTGCAGCAAGGCATCGGCGTCAACGGCTATCTGTGGCGCGCCTCGCTCGACACCCTCAGCTTCATGCCTCTGCTGACCGCCGATCCGTGGGGCGGGGTCATCAACTATGACTGGTATATCAACCCCCAGACGCCGAACGAGCGTTTCAAGGCGACGGTCTTCATCCTGGACACCCGTTTGCGCGCCGACGCGCTGAACGTGACCGTGACCAAGGAAGTGAAGGGCGCCGACGGTCAGTGGACTGCAGCCCCGGTCGCCGCCCAGACCGAAGCCGACCTGGAAAACGCCATCCTGACCAAGGCGCGCCAGCTGAACCTGTCTAACGCGGGCTAAACCTCCCTGCTCAGGCTTACAGCCCTTACGGCTGTTTGAGCGCAAATCTGCTTGGGCGCTGTCGTCCTTCGGGCTAGTGAGCCGGGAGGGCGGCAGCGCCCTTTTGACTTCAGGACGACCGTGGCCCGTTACGAACCCAAGACCGCCGAACCCCGCCAGCAGGCCCGCTGGGCCGAAGCCGCCGCCTTTGTGACCAAGGACACCGGTCGGCCGAAATACTATGTGCTTGAGATGTTCCCCTATCCGTCGGGCAACATCCACATGGGCCACGCCCGCAACTATGTGATGGGCGACGTGGTGGCGCGGTCCAAGCGCGCGCAAGGCTATGACGTCCTGCACCCGATGGGCTGGGACGCCTTCGGCATGCCGGCCGAGAACGCGGCCATGGAACGCGGCATCCATCCCAAGGGCTGGACCTATTCCAACATCGCCAACATGCGAGAGCAGCTGAAGCTGCTGGGCCTGTCGCTGGACTGGTCGCGCGAATTCGCCACCTGCGACCCGGAATACTACGGCAAGCAGCAGGCCTGGTTCCTGGAGCTGTATCGGCGCGGTCTGGTCTATCGCAAGGACGGGGTGGTCAACTGGGACCCGGTCGACAACACCGTCCTGGCCAATGAACAGGTGATCGACGGGCGCGGCTGGCGTTCCGGCGCCGTGGTCGAAAAGCGCAAGCTGAACCAGTGGTTCCTGCGCATCACCGACTATGCCGACGACCTGATCGACGGGCTGAAGACCCTGGATCGCTGGCCCGAGAAGGTCCGGCTGATGCAGGAGAACTGGATCGGC
>Ga0208958_1003970_pt1 | contig 10991 bp, 14 predicted proteins | sample RifOxyB1_FD_184032 | JGI IMG/M metagenome (GOLD analysis project Ga0208958, IMG submission 184032) | Soil microbial communities from Rifle, Colorado - Rifle Oxygen_injection B1 (SPAdes) | ecosystem: Environmental > Terrestrial > Deep subsurface > Rock core/Sediment | place: Rifle, Colorado...
CCCTTCCGGAAGAAAAGGGGGTGGAAGATAAGTATGACCTTCCGGAGGGAGGAATTAATGAATCAACACCTATTAAAAACGCATATTTTAAAGAAGAATTTTTGATGAGAAGAAGGCAATTATCTAATGACATAGATAAATATCTTCAAAAAAAACATTCGGAAAGAATTTCTGATGCGAAAAACCTTGAAAGTTTTTTATCAATTATTATCGCTCTCTCATTTTTGGTAGGGGTTCTATTATGTTTGCCATTGAATAATTTAACTGGAGGAGTTATTGGAAACCCAATTCTTGAAGGACATAAATTGATTGGAATAATTTTAATTGTGCTCGCAATTGCAGAATTCTTTATTTATAAAAAATTTAAATAAGATTTTTATTATCCTACTGTTTATATTTCAAAAATAATTCGTTTACTTTTTTCCAATCAATTATTGAAAAAAATGCTTGGATGTATTCTGGTCTTCTATTTTGGTATTTTAAGTAATACGCGTGCTCCCATACGTCGATAACAAGCAATGGAATTGCCCCTTGTGAAATCGGGTTTTCATGCCCCACAGTATTTAATATTTCTAATCGATTATTTTTCAACACAAGCCAAGTCCATCCACTTCCGAATAATGTCGAAGCTGAATTTGAAAATTGTTCTTGAAAGTTAGCAAAACTTCCGAATTTGTTTTTTATTTCTGTGAAAATTTCTCCTTCTTGAGCTACGCCTTTTTTTAGAAGAGAGAAAAAGAAATCGTGGTTTAATATCCCCCCTGCATTGTTGCGAACTGCGGTGCGAATTTCTTCTGAAACTGATTCGATGTTTTTCATTAATTCCGATAATGGTTTGCCCATAAGTTCGGGGTATTTTTCAAGTGCCTTATTCAACTTGTCTACATAACTTTGATGATGTTTGGTATGATGAATTATCATTGTTTGTTCATCAATGTATGGCTCTAAAGAATTTGGGGCATACGCAAGAAGTTGTAATTCATAAGTCATTTTATTTTTTCTTGTTTTTCTGCAAAGTCATTGGTTGCCCACAGCAAACAAGCGTACCAACACCCGCATGCAACACTTCGACAGTATTCCCACAGATTTCACATTTGTAAACCTCATTTACTTTTGTCATAATAAAAATAAACCAAAAGAGTTTTTATAATTTTCTGACTAATAACTTTCAAAAAGAATTTCTGCCTTGTACATTTTTTTGTAGAATTCTTGATCAGGCATTATCTCTCTTACATTTGAAACAATTTTTTCCCCCCCAATCCAAAATAAAAACCATCCTGCAGGCTCAGTAATTATCAGGAACAAGTTTCTTAAAACTTCATTTTGAAAAAGAATACGGGAGTAAGTTAAATATGAAACCGACATTAAGGCAATACCCACAACTACTAAAAGAAACCCTTGAATTCTTTCTTTTTTTATTTCTCGTTTTTTCGCGTTGAAATGTTTCGCGAAATGTTCATTTAATCTTTTTTTTATTATTGATTCTTCGTTAAAATTTCTTTTATTCTTTGGAACTAAAATTCTAAGCTCCGCCCTTGAAATATCTGACGCCTTATCTCTAATTGCTCTTTTGCATTCATCAATAAAATCCACAGAAAGCCCCCTTTCGGCTGTTGGACGTGGATCAAAGTCTGAAAAAAGATCGTCGTAAGTATCCAATATTAAACTTACATTTCCCTGTCGAATCTTTGGTTTAGAAGTCATATATTAAATAATTTAGATCTATTTATAATCCTTCTCTTTTAGGATTAATAATTCTCGGCCAATAATTCATAATAAGCTTGAGGATGTTTACAAGCAGGGCATTCGTCTGGTGCTTCTTTTCCCTCGTGAACATAACCGCAGTTTCTGCATTTCCATTTGGTTTTGGAAGAATCAGATTTGAAAACTTTTTTGTGTTTTACATTTTCTAAAAGCTTCCGATATCTTTTTTCATGCCTTTGTTCGACTTCTGCGATTTCCTTAAATGATTCTGCAATTTTTTCAAAACCTTCTTCTCTTGCAATTTTTTCAAATTCAGGGTATAATTTTCCCCATTCTTCTTTTTCGCCATTTGCGGCTGCCAAAAGATTTTCTGTAGTTGTTCCTATTTTTCCAGCAGGATACATTGCAGTTATTTCTACAGGCACACCTTCTGATTTTTCAAGATGTTTAAAGAAAACTTTTGCGTGTTCCATCTCATTTTCTGCAGTCTCTAAAAATATCGCTGAAATTTGTTCATAGCCCTCTTTCTTTGCAACAGATGCAAAATAAGTATAACGATTACGTGCTTGACTCTCTCCGGCAAATGCCTTCAATAAATTTTTTTCTGTTTCACTTCCTTTTAACGCTTTCATACAAAAATAAATCAAGAATAGTTTTTATAATTTTGTGTTACCGACTAAATTTCTTATTTCTTCCAAATTCAAATATTCCCCCGGACAAGTTTTAGTTACCTCTGGAAAACTTCTATGAAAAAAAATATCGCTTGGAGTCAAATTATTTTGGTTTATTTTTTCTCTTAAAAATTTTATTAAATGGATTATCTGTTTTTTTGTTGGAGGGGCCTGATCAAAATCCCCAATTAAACAAATTCCAAGTGAATCCCCATTGCGCCCTAAAACATGCGCCCCTTGGAAATCTTCAGAACGACCTTGCAAAATTTTCCCTTCAGAATCAATTAACCAATGATACCCGATATCTTCCCATTTATTTTTATCGGCATGTAATTTTTTTATTGAAGAAAATGTATGATACGGATTTCCCGAATGGTGAATAATTATTTTTGAAATTTTTGATAGGGGTTGCATAAAAAAGTAAAAATATTATAATTGAAATATTTTTCTAAGAATTATCTGCCAGAAGATCTTCTACTTGGCCTAAGACTATTCATCGGACTTTTATCTCTTAATCCTCTTGATTTCTTCGCTGCAGAGGTTAATCCGCGCATTGTTCTTTTTTGGTTTGTTTTTTCAACTAAGAACTTTAATTGTTTATCTGATTGAATTTCTGGTTTTTCTGGATCAACACAAATAACTTCATAAAAATAATGAACCCCATCTTTTCCAATCAGGTAAGAATTTAAAACAACCAAATTATTGAATTTCTTCTCCACTCTTTGTTCAGCAATCCACCGGTAAGACATCTTTAGATTTTTGCGAATGTGAAGCCTCTTCGATCTTCTACCCTTATTAGGTCTCGGTCTTTTATGCCCCCCACGTTTTAACCTTACTCTGATTACTACAAATCCTTTTTTATCCTTATAACCCAAGGATCTTGCTCGATCTAATCTTAGTGGTTTATCTACGCGAGTAAATACTTCGGATTTTCTCCATTCAATCATTCTTTCACGTAAAGTTTTCTTGTCTGGCTTCCTCCAAGCTTGTCTAATAAATTGATATAATCCTTTGACCATATGTTATTTAGAAAATATTGGTTTTTAAAGATTGGGGTTTTGATAAAAAGCTTTAAATAAGTTACATTGCCAATTATTAATATGAGGCTGTAGCTCAGTCTGGTTAGAGCACTGCTCTGATAATGGATTGAATTTCAAAAAACTTCAGTCAATTAGATAGGCAGGGGTCCTCGGTTCAAATCCGAGCAGTCTCATCCCTTAAGCTCAAGAACTAATTTTTCTTTTTGTAAATAAAAATCTTTTACCGGCATGTGAACGGGAATTGATTTAAAATATGCTTTTTCATTCGCAATTGCCTTTACTTCAATGCTTTCTCCAACAGGCACAATTGAAACATCGTCAATAGATTTTACTCCGGGAACAGTTAATTCGTAGATTACTTTATCTGCGAGCCTACGCACATTTGTCGAAGGTTCAGTTTTTTTTAGTTTAGTAAATTCCTGTTGTTTTGCTTTGTTAAAATATTGAACTAAGGTCTTTTCAACTTCCTCGAGTTCTAATTCTTTTTTAGGACTATCTTGCTTTATTTGTTTTTGTATAACTTTTACTTTTGAAGGGTTTATTTTTTTTCCGTTAATAAAAAGTTCAAAATGTGTGGAATTTTTTGGATTTGATTGTTGCATTTCTTTTTGTAATTCTTTTTCGAGCATTTTCATCGTTGAATTTAACATTTTTCCCAAAATCCCGACCCCCCCAAAAAGATCGTTCTGCATTGAATTAAACTCATTTTCGAAATCCCCCTGCCCCACATCCCGTAATCTTTTTCGAAATTATTATTTATCTTATTTCCACAACTAGGACAAAAATTAGCCTCGCGAGTTACCTTCTTACCACATTTATTACATTTAGATTTCTTAAACATAATAATGAAACTTATGCGCGATTTAAATAGTTTTTTATATAGAAAAAATGTGATTATTCTATGAAAAAATTTTATGTAACAACTGCAATTGATTATGTTAATGCACGCCCGCATATAGGACATGCGTTTGAAAAAATTATAGCAGACGCTCTTGCTCGTTGGCATAAGAAGAAAAGAGAAAAAGTTTTCTTTTTAACCGGAACAGATGAGAATGCCCAGAAAAATGAAGAAGCGGCAAAAGAAGTTGGAATTCCCACACAAAAATTTGTAGACGAGAATTCAAAAGTATTCAAAGAATTATGTAAAAAATTACATATTGAGTATGATAGATTTATCAGAACAACAGAAAAAGAGCATAAAAAAATTGCCCAGGAAATTTTCAAAAAAGTTTATGATAAAGGGGAGATCTACAAGGGGAAATATGCGGGTCTTTATTGTATTGGATGCGAATCTTTCATCACAGAAAAAGATCTTGTCGACGGAAAATGCCCAGAACATAACAGGACTCCAAATTTAATTTCTGAAGACGCTTATTTTTTTAGATTAAGTAAATATCAAAAAGAGCTGATTAAGTTTGTAGAAAATTATATTGTTCCAAATTCTAGAAAAAATGAGATCTTAGCAAGATTAAAAAATGAAGAGCTTCGAGATTTGTGTGTTTCTAGGACAAATTTAAATTGGGGGATTGATTCTCCAATTGATAAAAATTTTAAGATTTATGTCTGGTTTGACGCTTTACTAAATTATTATTCTGGGGCAAATGGAAATTGGCCTGCGGATTTGCATATAATTGGAAAAGGAATAAATTGGTTTCATTCAGTTATTTGGCCGGCCATTTTAATCTCTGCAGGGATAGAGCTCCCAAAGAAACTTTTAGTGCATGGATATTTGAATATCAAAGGACAAAAAATGTCAAAAAGTCTAGGAAATGTTATAGACCCTATAGAACTTGTCGGAAAATATGGTTCGGATGTTGTGAGATATTCTCTATTGAGAAATTCTGTTTTTGAGGATTCTGATTATTCTGAAGATATTTTAATCAACAGAAACAATAATGAACTTGCGGATAAACTCGGAAATCTCGTCTCAAGAGTTTCAAATTTAATCGAGAAAAATGGAGTGGAGAAATGCGAAGTAAAATTGCTCAAAACATTAGACGAAAAGAACATAGATAAATTGATGTCAAATTATGAACTAGATAAAGCCTTGAATGATATTTTTAGTTTTATTGATGTTTGTAATGAATTTGTTCAGAAGAATAAGTTATGGGAAAGTAAAGATAAGAAAAAGTTGTATGAAATAAAAGAATCTATTTTAAAAATTTCTGAATTGCTTTGGGCGTTTATTCCAGAATCTTCGGAAAAGATAACAAAAGTTTTTTCTGCCAAACAAATTAAAAAATCGGAAATTTTATTCGCCAAGATAGAACTTGAGAAAAAACCAAAAACTAATAAAGAAGAAAAGCCTGAAGGAATTATGACAATAAAAGAAGTTAATTTTTCTGACTGGGAAAAACTAGATTTAAGAGTTGCACAAATTAAGAAAGTGGAAGAAATTGATGGGGCGGATAAACTTTACAAACTTGAACTAGACGTTGGAAAAGAAATTGGAAAAAGAACAATCTGTGCGGGAATAAAACCTTATTATAAAAAAGATGATTTGAAGGGGAAAAAAATAATTTATTTTTCAAATTTAACTCCGAGGAAAATGAAGGGGATTGAAAGCCAAGGAATGTTATTAGCTGCTTCAACAGAAGAACATAAGAAAGTTGTTTTAATTTCTCCTGAAAAAGATATTGAATTGGGAAGCAGAATTGGTTAATTAATAATCTATTTTTAAAACACTTATTTGATATCAAATCCATAAATGCACTTTTTTCTTTCTCCCCTTTTGTATTGATCATTGTATTTTGGGAGTTTTACAATATCAATTAATTTTCCTCCAGCAAGTTCGCAAGTTCTCCTTGAAGCAATATTATCCGGGTTACAAGTGATGAATATTTTTTTCATTTTATGTTTTTTAGCCAACCTGAAAATTAATATGCAAGCCCGAGCAGCGTAGTGATGCCCCCTAAATTTTTCTTCCACACTATATCCAATATTCCCCCCATAAAAAGTATTCTCTGTCTGACCTACTCTCAAACTTATTTCCCCGAATTCTTCCCGCGTCTTGGAGTTAACCATTTTAAAACTATAAGAAGGAACATATCCCTTTTCTTTATCTTCGGGAGCAGTACTTTTGAGAACGAGTGCCAAATCTTTATCAGTCAATTTTCCAGGTTTTAAAAATTTAAACTCTTTAATCTTCATTTATTTAATCCAACCAAAAGCTTTTGCAACTCGAGTGAATATTCCGTCTTGATCTTTTTTTGAATCATAATCGACGTCTAAAATTTTTGCTGCGATTTCCTTATATGCGCGTGCGGGTTTTGATTTTGGATGGGTGCAGACAACACAATCTTTCATACTAAGAGACTTTTGAATGTCTAAATCTTCCGGCACCATTCCTAAAATCTCTGTCTCAAGCATATTTCTAACTGAGTCTGGATTCATTTCATAATTATTTTTTTTAACACGAGTCACAATCACCCCCCGTATGGGTTTTTTCATTTGTTCTGCGATTTTAATCGCCTTTAACGCGTCGGTAATTGCAGGCATTTCTGGATTTGTCACAACAATCAATTCGTCCGCTAATTCAATAGCACTGAGAGCTTCATGACCTAAACCTGCTGCGGAATCTACTAAAATACAATCCGCGAGTCTGCAAAAATCCTTTTTGAAATCTTTTAATTTTTCTGGTTGCAATTTTTTTAATTCACGAACCGATAATGAAGCTGGAATTATCTTCAAACCAGATTCATGTTCATAAACCGCTTCGTGAGGCGCTGCCTTTTTTGCTAAAACATGATTTAAAGTTACTGGAACTTCTGGAGATCCAAGATGCAAACCCACATTGGGGGTGGTTAAATTTCCGTCGATAACAAGTGTATCTTTACCAAAAAAATTTAGTGCTGCACCTAAATTAACCGCGGTTGTAGTTTTGCCAACACCCCCTTTTCCAGAAGTTATTACAATTATTTTTTTCATTTTATAAATAGAAGTTGTCTTCTACTTACTTAAGAACTGTTTTGTCGAGCTTATAAATTTTTCTAACTTATCTGCATACTCTTTCAATTTTTCCAGATTAACATTAATCTCCTTCCCCTGATACATAATTCTAAGACAAACATTTTTTCTAAATTCTCCAATGCGTTCTTTTCTCAATTCTTCTATTTTTCGGAATAGCTCATACATTTCTATGGTTTCTAAAAAATTCTTATCTGTCTTGAAAATTTTTTTTACTTCCTCAATTTTTTGGAGAGGACTAGTTGGGATTATCTTTATTTTTTTCTTTTTTTTCGCATGCTTAAGAATCCCTTCAATACTCAATTCAATCATGCGACGCCAACGGAGAATTAAATTCATAATTACATCGCAAGTCTTCGTATATTTTAAACTAACATAAAGCAAGTGATCTGCACTAATTTTTTCTTGAATAATCTCTTCCATCCTACCTCGTAAAACAAAAATGTGGTTTTTATAAAGAAAGAAGGGTTTTTATATCTTTTCACCAATTTTTGATATTTTGTTTAGTTTTCTGTAAAATATTTTTTGATAACAATAAAAACTCTCGCGTCTTGTCTAAGGAAATAACCTTTGGATGCATATCTTCAGATAAGATTACCAAATTTTTTTCCCGAGAAAATTCCATTGGACTTTTTTCATGTAAACGAACTACTTCGAATAACTCTGCGATTAAACGGATTTCAGAATCTGAGATGGAATAACGCGGGGCAGATTTTAAAATAAAAGTCTTCATATTTAACGCAGGATCCTTAAAAAGAGTAATTCTTTTGAAAAGATATTCATATTGGAGTATCGCGTTTATGCAATTGGATATTGCCTTTTTAGATTCCAGGATAATTTTTATTAAAACTTTTTTATCTTGAACCAATGGATAAGAAACAAAAAACATATGATCAATTATTGATACAATCTTCTGAGCCTCTGCTAAATATTCGAGAAATTTTGCCATTTTTGTTAGAATTTGGAAGTGTTTGAAGTTGAAATAGATTATTGTTGGAGAGTTAACCATTCAATTCAAGAATAGCCTCTGCTAAATCCCCGTTAACAGACTCCAGGACTTCTTTTGCTTGGTCATGTGTGCAACCAGTTTTTTCTATAACGGTTTTAATATCTTCTTCGGTTATCTCTGCTACGGGATTTTCTCCTTGTTCATCGCCAGTTATTTGAAATGAAACTTGACCTTGCATTTTTATTTTTTGAACAGATGGATTTTCAATGAAAATTTTGGAACCATCAGATTTTTCAATAATCACCCGTTCGGAGTCAATTTCTTCTTGGGCAATTCCCATTTGCTTCATCATAGCCTGCATTTTTTTTGGGTTTAATCCGCCAAACATTTTAACCTAACCAATATCCTAGAAAAATTCTGAATGCCAGAATTAAAACGATAAAAATAATTACATGAGTCGGCTTAATCATGAATCGACTATCATATTCTTCTTGATAGCGCATTAGCCCGCCAAATCCACCGGGGAGATTTATTCCAGCATTTTGTTTACTCATAATATAGTAGAATATAGATAGTTTTTAAAAGTTTCTTGAGGTGGATTCATTATGGCATTAAAAGACATTAAAAATTGGGGTCAGGAAGTAGAAAAACCCATTACAGAGAATTGGAAAAAATCAGAGAAATTTGGGGTAAATCTAAAAACTAAGAAGAAGATTTATTCTATTGATACCCCCCCACCATATGTTAATGCCCCAATTCATATTGGGCAAGCTGTGACTTATTGTTATATGGATTTTTTTGCGAGATTTCGAAGAATGAAAGGCTTTGAAGTTATTTTTCCTTTGGGTCTGGACAGGAATGGTCTGCCAATTGAAATGGCTGCAGAAAAAAAATTTGGGATATCCCCATTCAAAGATGGAAGAGAAAAATTCCTCGAAGCGTGTAAAAAAGTTTTAGAACAAACCTCTGCAGAAACTTCAGATACTTTTGCAAAGTTAGGGATTTCATTTACTTCGTATAAAGAAGGAAATCACATTGGAGCGGTTTACAAAACAGATTCTCCGGATTATAGAAAGATCACTCAAGCAACATTTATTGATCTATTCAAAAAAGGATTGGTTTACGAAGATGAAAGAATAAATAATTGGGATCCAAAATTACAAACAACTATTGCTGATTCTGAAATTGAGTATAAAGATATTGCTTCAAATTTTAATGATATTAAATGGGAAGTTAAAGAGACCGGAGAGGAAATTGTTATTGGAACGACGAGGCCCGAATTAATTTGTACTTGTGGCATGGTTATTTTTAATCCGAAGGATAAAAGATATAAACATCTTGAAGGGAAAAAAGCTATTAGCCCTATTTTTAGAAAAGAGATTCTGATTAAATCGCATCCTCTCGCGGATATAAACAAAGGAACTGGAATTGCTATGATGTGTTCTGCAGGGGATTTGTCAGATATTCAATTTTTTAGAGAGCAAAATTTAGAACCGGTTATCGCAATAGAAAAAGATGGAAGAATGAATGAACATGCAGGAGTGCTGAAAGGATTAAAAGTTAGAGAAGCACGAGAAAAAATAATTGAATTATTAAAGGAAAAAAATTTATTAGTTAGACAAGAAAAAATTTCTCATCGAACCCCTATCTCTGAAAGAAGTGGTGCTGAAATTGAATTCATTAAAATGCCAGAGTACTACCTTAAACAGATTAAATTTAAGAAAGAAATTAAAAGTTTGACAAAGAAAATTAATTTTTACCCTAAAACAGCTACAAAAATTCTAAATGATTGGATTGACTCTGTTTCAATTGATTGGCCAATTTCTCGAAGAAGATTTTATGCAACACCAATTCCCTTATGGAATTCAGAGTTGAAAGGAAAGCAAATAGTTGCGGTTGGAAAAGAAGGAAATTATTATGAACCTTGGAAAGAAAAACCTGAAAAAGATTTTGAAGTTTTTGAGAATGGTAAAAAAATTGGATTTGTTAAAGATTTTAAAGTTGAGTGGAAAGGAGAAGAGAGAGTCTTTGACACTTGGATGGATTCTTCTATTTCTGAATTAGTTATGTTAAAATATAAAAATAATGACGAGTTTTTCAAAAATAGTTATCCTTGTTCGTTGAGACCGCAGGGAAAAGAAATCATTCGAACTTGGTTATATTATACTTTATTGAGAGGGTATTTGGAAACCAGGAAACCATGTTTTGAAGATGTTTGGATTAATCAACACATTGTGGATGCCCAGGGATATAAAATGAGCAAGTCAAAAGGCAATGTTATCGACCCCCAAAAATTATTAAAATTATACGGGGGGGAAGCAATTAGATTTTGGGCCGCTATCGAAGGAGATTTATCTAAATCAGATTTGAAATGTTCTGAAGAAAGAATTAAAGCGGAGTTAAAAACATTAAATAAAATTTTGAATATTTCAAAATTTGTTATGCTCTTTGATCAACCAAAAAAAGCAACCCTTACAAAAACAGATCGATTATTTATAGATTATATTGAAAATTTAACAAGGAGAATAGAGAAAAGTTATCTTGAATATGACTTTTATAACCCGGCAATTGAATTGAGAAGATTTATTTGGGAAATTTTTGCATCACATTATATTGAACTTGTAAAAGCTCGAGCGTATAATCAAAAAAATAAATTCTCTA
>Ga0208958_1003971_pt1 | contig 10987 bp, 9 predicted proteins | sample RifOxyB1_FD_184032 | JGI IMG/M metagenome (GOLD analysis project Ga0208958, IMG submission 184032) | Soil microbial communities from Rifle, Colorado - Rifle Oxygen_injection B1 (SPAdes) | ecosystem: Environmental > Terrestrial > Deep subsurface > Rock core/Sediment | place: Rifle, Colorado...
GGACGCGGTAGGCAATACCACCAAAGCCTTAACAAAGGGGTTTGCGGTCGGTTCAGCCGCCGTTGCAGCCTCCTCACTTTTTGCCACCTATTTTGAAGCTACCGGTCTAACCTCTATTGATATCGCCATTCCCAAAGTATTCGTTGGCCTTCTTATCGGGGGTGCTTTGCCGTTCCTGTTTTCATCAAGATTAATAGGATCCGTGGGACGGGCCGCATTTGAAGTTGTCGAAGAAGTCAGGCGCCAATTCAGAGAGATCAAGGGAATCATGGAAGGAAAAGCTCTTCCCGATTATTCAAGGGCCATTGCCATTGTCACGGCAGCGGCGCAAAAGGAATTGATAATCCCTGCGGCAATTGTCGTCACTTTACCTGTTTTGGTTTCACTTTTGGGCGCCCAGGCTTTGGGCGGATTTTTGGGAGGAGTGGTGATTGTGGGACTTATGCTTGCTTTTTATATGTGCAATGCAGGCGGGGCTTGGGACAATGCCAAAAAATATGTTGAGGACGGGAATATGGGAGGAAAGGGAAGCGATACCCATAAAGCGGCGGTTGTAGGCGACACCGTGGGAGACCCCTTAAAAGATACCGCAGGTCCGGCCTTAAATCCGATGATGAAAATAGTTCAAATAGTTGCTCTTCTTATTGCTCCCTTTGTTATTCAATTTATAGGAAAGTAACAGCCTGATACTCGATTTTTTCCGGTTTTAGTGGAATACTATTAATAGACATGTCACCCTTTAAGATAATATCCGGTTTACTGATTCTTGCCGGTCTCACTGTCCTGGGTACGATTTTTTGGCCTGTTGCTCAAGCGGAAATTGAATACGGCTACAACAGTGCATTAAATATCCGATACTCACTAAATCCCGAGTTTAGCGGAACCTATGAAAGAATTCTCAGGGTTCCTGACAAAGATTTTTCGATTGCTATTCCAAAAATTGCAGCGGCAGCCCCGATTGTCGCCAACGTCGATCCGCAAAATAAAGATATTTATCTGGCAGCCCTTAGGCAGGGGGTAGCGCAGGCCAAAGGGACAGCTGTCCCGGGAGACGCCGGAAATATCTACCTTTTTGCCCACTCGGCAGACACCTTTTACAATGTCAACACCTATAATGCTATTTTTTTCCTGCTGGGGAAGCTGACAAAAGGGGACGAAGTATTCGTTTACTACAAAGACAGGAGATTTAAATATGTTGTGGACGCGGTTAAGGTGGTAAATCCCGAAGAGATCAACTACTTTACCGTAAACCCGAACAAAAATACCCTGACGCTCCAGACAGGTTCGCCTCCTGGAACAACTCTTAGACGGCTCATAGTCACCGCAGATGAAGTAGGAATCCAGTGAAATTTGGTAGACCTATAATCAATACTTGACAGGCTTAAGGACGCCTGTTAGAATATCGCAATTCAGGTAAATTTATGAACAAGTTTATCACAGGTAAAGCTTCAGTTTTGGCCATCACGGCCGTTGCTATCTTTGCGTCTTTTCTTCTTGGAAAATCCTTAACCTCTGTTTTTGCCGGTAATCCAGGTGCGATTTGGACAACCCTAAGTAATTGCGGGGCTTCTGAACAAGACGTTAACCATTACTCGACAGGGGACCATGTATATATTAATGGGAGTGGTTTCAATGCTGGTACATATCCGTGGAATATAACAGGAAAGCCCGGTGGAGCCTCATCTGATCCAAATACCGTTGTCGCCTTCGGAAATGTTACACCTACTTCAGGGGCTTTTTGTTTTGATGCCTATACAGTTTTGGCAGGTGATGACGGCGAATATGGTGTTGAGGTTGAAGATAAAAAGGACAATTACAGAGTCGGTTCTTCTGCCACAGCTACTCCTACAGCAACGCCTACTGCTACACCCACGACTACACCTACAGCCACACCTACAGCAACTCCAACCGCAACACCTACTGCTACACCCACCGTAACTCCCACACCCTCTTGTGAAGAACGGGAAGATTGTCCCACCGAAAGCCCGACACCCACGCCCACAGCCACACCAACGGCCACTCCTGGAATAACAACCACCACAGGCAGTGATGGGGGAGACGGATTGGGCTGTGCTATTCATGACTGTAGCGGTAACAGTGCTCAAGGCCAGGTATTGGGTGCTTCCACAATGGCAGGAACAGGAACCTTTACCGAAAACCTATACATGGCTATAATGGGTCTTGGTGGAACACTCTCAACACTCGGCTTCGCGCTCTACAAAAAAGCCTCAAGGTTGGCTTAAGGTTCCTTATGTCTTAATATTCCTTGGCTTCGCTCTATTTTCTTTCGGTGCTGCAAATTATTACTTTGCTAGAATCCTCTCGTTTTCAAAAGTTCCGGAAGCTGTAGTTAAATCAACGGGAAATCTCGATATCCCGGTTGAAATCATTATTCCTTCCATCCAAATTGACCTTAAGGTAGAAACGGGACAAATCAAGAGCGGTGTTTGGCTTACCTCCGACTCTGCCGCCACGTTTTTAAATACTTCAGCCGTTCCGGGGGGTGGGGGAAACACCGTTATTTATGGGCATAACAAAAAGATGATTTTCGGCAATCTGCCGTATTTAAGTTTGGGGCAAAAAATTATTGTTAAAACCCAAAGCGGCAAAATATATACATATGAGGTTTACCAAAAAGATTTTGTCGGGCCGGAGAGGGTAGACCTGGTTTCTCCGACAAGTGCTGAGGAACTGACTATTTATACCTGCTGGGGACTTTTCGACAGCCAGCGTGTCGTAATCAAAGCCAGGCCGACTTGACAGACATGTTTTCCTATGTATAATGCTAGTTAGCTTAAAAAGGAAATGAAAATTTTACAAAAGATAGCCACGATAACCGCAGCTTTCGCTTTTCTTCTTGCCGCTCCCATTACAATCTTAGCGGCAACGCCGACAGCCAGTCCCACACCAACCGTTGAACCGACCATTGAGCCGACCGCCGTCCCGGTGGTGGCGGCAACTCCTGCTCCGCAAAGTCCCTTGAAGTGGGTAATGACGCACAAAAAAATCAGCCTTGGAGTTTTATTGGTGATTACGGCAGCCGGCTATGGCCTCGGCCGCTTTGGTAGAAAAAATAAACAATCCGCGCAGGACAAACAAACTGGAGCCAACGAAGAACCGAAAGAGGAAGACCAAACACCCTCCGGAAACGGGGTTTAGCCATTGCTTCTTAACCCCCGGAAGTATAAAATGTATTGAGGCTGAAGTAGCCTCATTATTATGTCCACAGATATAGGTAAAATTTTATCAACTGAGATAACTTCTGAACTATCAACTTCTTATCTTGATTATGCAATGAGTGTCATTGTAGCCCGCGCCCTTCCCGATGTCCGTGACGGCCTCAAGCCGGTCCACAGACGCATTCTTTATGCAATGCACCTTATGGGCCTCCACTTTATAGGATCATCAACTGTTAAAAGTGCAAAAGTGGTTGGAGAAGTTTTAGGTAAGTATCACCCCCACGGAGACATGGCCGTTTATGACGCAATGGTCAGAATGGCACAAACTTTTTCCATGCGCTATCCCTTAGTGCACGGTCAGGGAAACTTTGGATGTTTCACTAAAGATACAAAAATTAAATTAACCGATGGAAGAAGTCTAAATTTTGAACAATTAATCAAAGAGCAGAAAAAAGGCAAAAAGCATTGGGGATTTACCTTTAATACAGAGTCTGGTCTTGTTGAGATTGCTGAAATTACAAAACCACGATTAACTCACAAAAACGCGGAACTTGTGGAAGTTGAGTTAGATAATGGCCAGAAAATCAGATGTACTCCAGATCATAGATTCTTGCTACGAAATGGAAAGTATAAAGAGGCAAAAGATTTAAAGCAGAATGAATCTTTAATGCCTCTTTACATTGTATCCCACGACGGCTTGCAGGATAAAAATCTGAAAGATTATGAAATGGTTCATCAACCCATCAATGATGAGTTTCAATTTACCCATCATTTGGCAGATTTATGGAATTTAAATAATAATATTTACGAAAAATCCTTGGGTTGTGTCCGGCATCACAAAGATTTCAATAAATACAACAATAATCCGGACAACATTGCCAGAATGGACTGGAAGAAACATTGGGAGCTTCATTACAAAATGGCTAGCTGGAGGCATAAAAATGATCCTGAGTATGTAAGAAAGCTAAAAGAGGGCAGAGAAAAATTTTTCGCGGTTGCCGGCGACATTATTTCGCACAGAGCAAAAGAATTGAATAAAAAACTCTGGAAAGATCCTGTATTTAGAAAGCGTCACAGTTTACGCATTAAAAGTCTATGGAAAGACGAAAACTACAGGAAATTTATGGCAAATATATCTAGTAAGAGAATTAAAGAGTTGTGGAAAAGTAAAGAATTCCAAAAGCTTATGAGTACGCTTAAATCCAAAGAAATGAAAAATAGGTGGAAAGATAAAGAGTATAGGGAAATTATGAGTGAGCATATGAGAAGGATATCACTTGATCTATGGAGTAGACCTGAACACCGTGAATATATATCAGCACTTATGAAAGAGATAACAAATACTGAAAAGTGGAAGAAAAGACAAGGCCAAATATCAAAGGCTCTGTGGTTGGACGAAAAATATCGTGCAAAATACTCCAAAGATCATTTCCAAAAGATGGCACAAACACTATGGTCAAATAAAGCAATTCATGAGTTCCACAGTAAAAAGGCAAAATTACAATGGGAGGATCCTAAATTTAGAGAAATAGCAATCAAGAGCGTATCAAAATCTAACCGCAAGCGCCTTAAAGAAAATCCGACCTGTATGAAAGATTTAACGAAACTTGCCAACATTGCTTTGCATAAAAAATGGCAGGATCCCGCTTACAAAAAAAGAGTAATTAAGACTAGAATTCTAAACTATACTTCTCTTCTTTTGACAAAGCATGTTGATATTACTGAAGATATTTATGAAAAAGAAAGAAACAATAACGGAGTACCTAATATTGGAGGTGCGTTAAAATACTTCTCGAGTTTTCCAGAGATGGTAAATAACGCAAGACTTTATAACCACAAAGTTGTAGCTGTAAGAAACCTGGATTACAAAGAAGATACATATGATTTGACAATTGCACCTTGGCATAATTTTGCACTAGACGCGGGCATCTTTGTTCACAATTCTGTTGACGGAGATCCAGCAGCTGCACTTCGCTACACCGAGGTAAAACTTGCCAAAATTGCGGACAATATTTTGGTAGATATGGAAAAAGAGACCGTCGACTTTATAGATAACTTCGACGCCACCCTTAAAGAACCGGTTTATCTTCCGGCCCTTTTACCCAATCTGCTTTTGATGGGCAGCGAGGGAATTGCGGTCGGAATGGCCACCAAAATTCCCCCTCATAATCTTACGGAGCTTATTGATGCTATTACCGAAATTATAAATAAAGGCCGTGTTATTAAATCAAGCCATGAAGCTCCCGAAATCAAAGATCAGGAAACTCACACGGATTTTATAATTAAAAAGATTAACCTTGTCGCCAGCGGAACCGAAAAAGCTCTAACACAGGAAGAGGTTACTCCAAGCGAAATCAGTTTTGAAAGTGACATAACAATTGAAGATCTGGTTAAAATCGTGCCGGGGCCCGATTTCCCAACAGGCGGGGTCATTTACGATGCGGCTTCTCTTAGCGAGGTTTATGGTACCGGTAGGGGACGCATTGTTGTTAGGGGAATTGCCGAAATAACCGAAGGGGCAAAAGGAAAGCCCCAGATAGTTATTACAGAACTTCCTTATCAGGTAAATAAGGCCGAACTTGTGGCCAAAATTGCAGAGCTTGTAAAAGACAAAAAGGTAATAGGAATTGCCGACCTTAGGGACGAAAGCGACAAGGACGGAATGAGAGTTGCGGTGGATCTCAAGCGCGACGCAAAACCCAAATCGGTCCTCAATAATCTTTTCAAGCATACAAAATTGCAAAGTTCCTTCTCCGCAAATTTTGTGACACTCGTTGACGGCACACCCCACACGCTTAACCTTAAGCAGATTCTGGTTGAGTACGTAAAGCACAGACAAAGAGTTGTTACAAGAAGAACAATTTTTGATTTAACGGAAGCCAAGAAAAGGGCTCATATTTTGGAGGGTCTGAAAATTGCTCTTGATAACCTGGATGCCGTAATTAAAACCATCAGGGGAAGCCGTACCCAGGAAGATGCCAAGAAAAATCTTATTGATAAATTCGGCCTAAGCGACATCCAGGCAACCGCAATCCTTGATATGCAGCTAAGACGCCTTGCCGCTTTAGAGCGGGAAAAAATTGAAAAGGAGTATGCAGAAATAAAGAAGCTGATTGATGAACTAACCGCAATTTTGAGAGACCCCAAAAAAGTTCTTAATATAATTGTTGCGGAACTTTCCGAACTGAAAGCAAAATACGGCGATGCACGAAGAACTAAGATTTATAAACACGCGGTGGGGGAATTCAGCGAGGAGGATCTTGTAGCCAAGGAGGAAACTCTGATTACGGTTACAAGAACCGGATACATTAAACGTCTTTCGGCGGGTGCCTATAGAGCCCAGAGAAGAGGCGGCAAGGGAGTGATCGGAATGGCTACCAAAGAGGAGGATGAAATAGAGCATCTGATTGATGCCACAACCCACGACACGATTCTTTTCTTTACAAATAAAGGACGCGTCTTCGGCCTAAAAGCCTGGGAAATTCCCGAAAGCAGCCGGCAGGCTAAAGGCCAGGCCCTCGTCAATCTTTTAAATCTTGAGCAGGACGAAGAAATCAGATCAATTCTTCCGCTTTCGAAAGAATCCGGTATCAGGAATTTAATTATGTCAACCAAAAGGGGGATTATTAAAAAGACAAATCTCGATGAATTCGAAAATTTGAGAGCTTCGGGGCTTATTGCCATTAAACTCAGGGGGGATGATCAGCTGGTTTCGGTCCATCCGACTTCGGGCAGCGACCACATCATTATTTTGACCAAGGGGGCAAAATCGATAAGATTCCCGGAAGTAAATGTCAGACCCATGGGCAGGGCCACCACGGGAGTAACCGGAATAAAAATGGAAAAAGACGACGAGGTTATCGGCATGGAGGTCTTCCCGGGCAAAGAGACCGTTCCTTCCGATAAAAGGAAAAAATATTTCAGGGATATTCTGACAATTGCGGAAAAAGGCCTCGGCAAGCGTACCCCGATACATCTTTTCCCGGTCCAAAAAAGGGCAGGCAAGGGGGTCAAGGCCTCGGTGGTTAATCCTAAAACGGGGAATCTTAAAACGGCAATAATGGTCACTCAAAAGTTTGACCAGGTGATAATAACCAGCAAGATGGGACAGGTAATTAAGCTTCCTCTTAAAAACATCCCCGAGCTGGGGCGTGCCACCCAGGGCGTAATTCTTATGCGCTTCGCCGATAAAGCTGATAGTGTAGCCGCCGCAGCTGTTCTTGAAAAGGGCGGGGATGAAGATATACAATAAGAAAGATGAAAGAAAAGAACATTAATTTTGCCGGAAGCATAATAATCTTTTTTATCCTTCTTTTTGTTTTTGCCAAGTGGGGACCCCCGGTTAATTTCAGTTCGGTAACTCAGGTAAAGGGTGAGCCTTTTGTTGTTCAGGGAACGGGGAAGGCAACGGTTGCCCCGGACATAGCCAAAATTGACATTGGTATTCAGGAATCCGGGACAAATCTGAAAACCGTACAGGACCTGGTAAATAAAAAGTCGCAGGGTCTTGTCGCCCAGGTTAAAAAACTCGGAATAGAGGAAAAGGATATCAAAACAATTTCATACCGTGTTTACCCGCAGTACGATTACACCACCCCTTCTGAAAGAATAACGGGTTATCGGGTTTCAACCCAATATGAAGTAACCATCCGTGATCTTGCAAAAATTGATGACACCATCGCCTCGGTAACCAGTTTTGGCGCAAACTCGATAGGCGGAGTAAATTTTGATTTAAGCGCGGAACTTAAAAATAAAACTCTGCAAACCGCACGGGAAGAGGCCGTAGACGAGGCAAAAACCAAAGCAGAGGGACTTGCCAAAGCGGCCGGAATCAGCCTGGGTAAAATCATAAATGTCACCGAAAGTACCCCGTTAAATATCAGGCCTTTTCCGCTTTCGGCAACCGGTGCGGAAGCAGCCGAAAAATCGATTACCCAGCCGGACATCCAACCGGGAACGACTGAAATGGAAGTAACAATAGTTCTTTCCTACGAAGTGCGCTAATAATTCAAATTCAGAATTACAGGGTCCTTCGATTGCTCACCCCAGAAGAAATTTCTTAAACTCTTCAACGTACGAATATTCGTGGTCTGCTCTTGACTTGCTGATTACTTCCACATCGGAATCAAATCCGGACATAAAACTTTCAAGTTGACCAAAGCCGCCATGGGGGTCTTCATCGTTTTGAAAACAAATCACATTTTTAGAAGGAATTGATTTAAGCGCCATTTTAATCACTTCCTTATCGCTTTCGGATAAATCATTTAGGGGAATCCCGCAAAGAACTACTTTACGGATTTTTGCGGGTGCATTCAAAATCATATATGCAGCAACCAAGGTTCCTATCGATTTGGCAACTATATCGGATGCCCCTGCACCGGTAATATCATTTATAAGCCGACCTTTTTCTTTGGCATCAAACTTCTTGGTTGGGTCTGTCCAGTGATCCCAATAGACCGCACGGATTTCACCCTGAACGCCTACTCCCTGTGCGGTTTCTTCCAACCAGTTTTTATTATGTGCCGAATATCCAGGTAAAATTATTGTTACCATGGAATAATTATACCTCAATTCACCTTGACAGAAATATCTATTAAGTTAGAATGAATCCATATATCAAGAGTGCGGGGAGGGACCCAGCCTGATGATCCGCCGACAACCTAGAAGTTAAAGGCTTCAAAAGGTGCCAAAGCTGGAAATCGATATGAGCAATATTTTCGGCAATTCCTTCAAAAATTATACAGTCGAATCCGTCACCAGCGGGCACCCCGATAAAATCTGTGATCAGGTTTCCGACGCCATCCTTGATGCGTGTTTGTCCCAAGACTCCAAAAGCCGTGTCGCAATAGAAAGCTTCGGATCCCATGGTCTTTTTGTCGTCGGCGGGGAAGTCACGACTAAAGCAAAGTTTGATGCGGCCAAAATCGCCGGAAAAGTTTACAAAAGTATCGGTCACACCGACAAACTCAAAATTATTACGAATATAATTAAGCAGTCTCCCGATATCGCCATGGGGGTTGATACCGGAGGAGCGGGGGACCAGGGGATAATGTATGGGTTCGCAACCGATGAGACTCCCGAGTATCTCCCGCGGGCAGTTGCCATGGTTCATAAACTTACAAAGGGTTTGGAAGATTTGCGAAGGGCAAAAAAAATTAAATGGCTTCTCCCCGACGGCAAAGCCCAAGTCACGATTAAAAACGGCAAAATTAAAACGGTTCTGGTTTCCGCTCAACACAAAAAAGGAATACCCATTGAAACTATCAGACGCGAAATCACCGATAAATTGATTAAAAAAGTAGTAGGGGACACAAAAGACATCCGGGTCCTGGTTAATCCAACGGGAAGGTTCGAAGTCGGAGGTTTTACTGCCGATACGGGGTTAACCGGCAGGAAAATCATGGTTGATACTTACGGGGGCCTTATTCCCCACGGAGGGGGATGTTTTTCCGGAAAAGATCCGACAAAGGTGGATAGGAGCGGAGCTTATATGTGCCGGTTTGTCGCCAAAAATATTGTGGTAAAAGGGCTAGCCAAGGACTGTTTGGTTTCGGTTGCCTACGCAATCGGAAAAGCTGAACCATTAATGCTTAGGGCAATAGATGAAAAAGGAAAAGATCTCTCCCACTATGTAGCCAAAAACTTTGATTTTAGGCCCCGGGCAATCATTGAAAGACTGGATTTACAAAGACCCATTTATCAAGCCACCGCTTCCTACGGCCACTTCGGCCGGGCTGGTTTTCCCTGGGAGAAAGTTGACAGTTAATAAGCCTTCTGTAAATAGCCGATATCAACACAGAGGTCGGTAACAATCAAAGAGGAATCAATTTTCTTAACATTGATGGGCATAATACTAACCCCTACGACACCGAAACTTCTCTCAATCCGATAATTGAATCTTACAAATCTCATCTTCAGATCATCATGGTAAAGCGAGTAAGGAAAGGCATCAAGGTTTTGACCGGGAATGAATGGCATTTTTGTCTCAAAAGAATCGCACTTATCACATCTTTTAAGTGCTAGTATGGGATTGACCGCAACTTTAAGGCGTCCAAAAGGGAATGGAAGATCTAATGTCCACCCCTCTAATCTGGCGAGATCTGAAGCCCTGTTTGTTATTTCTTGATACAAACGTAGTTTCCCATAATCCAAAGATCCAAGAACAGAGTCGTCACCATCTTTATAAACCTTCAATGCGTAAGGTCCGTCTTTATAAACTTCGGAATTTATACCTTGAGCAATCATCCTACTTTTAAGTTCAAGGTAGCACGGCCAATCCTGTCCGGCTTCAATTTCCACAGGCAACCCAATTTCTTTCGACACAGCAGAGCATTATACTATAAGCTGTGAATGAAATAAACTACAGGCCTCAGGAGCCCCCTTTTCCATGGAAAGCTGTATGGATGTCGCGTAGCTGTTTATTAGTTACGTGCGTATAAATTTGAGTTGTTGATATATTCTTATGCCCCAGCATTTCCTGAACACTCCTGATATCGGCTCCTGCCATAAGTAGGTCCGTGGCAAAACTGTGGCGCATTACATGGGGCGTAACCTCAACCGGCAATTTCATTTTATGGGAATACTTTTTCACCATTCTTTGCACGGATCGGGGAGTAAGGCGCGTTTTTTCGTCGGGTGTGGTTGGATCAATTTTACCTTTATGGCGGATGAAGAGGGGTTTAAAATGGTCGTCGCGTTCATTCAAATATTTGACCAGCCAGTCGGTTGCCCTTTGGGACAAAAATACGACTCTTGCTTTCCCTCCTTTGCCGATTATTCCAAACTCCCTGCGGTCCAGGTCAATTTTG
>Ga0208958_1003976_pt1 | contig 10968 bp, 12 predicted proteins | sample RifOxyB1_FD_184032 | JGI IMG/M metagenome (GOLD analysis project Ga0208958, IMG submission 184032) | Soil microbial communities from Rifle, Colorado - Rifle Oxygen_injection B1 (SPAdes) | ecosystem: Environmental > Terrestrial > Deep subsurface > Rock core/Sediment | place: Rifle, Colorado...
GCCGCGCGTGCGCGTTCGGCCTCCCGGCGCGCACTCGCTGCTGCGGCTTGCAGGGCTTGCAGGTCGGGACGCTGGCGCTGGGCTTCAGCCAGCAGATCCGCCAGCAATGTGCTGGCTTCAAGTGCAGTCGGCGGCACGATCTCCCAGTCGAGCACCAGCGCCTGCGTCTGCGCGATGCCCGCCGCCTGTTTCAGCGCCGCTTCCGCCTTGGCCTGGTCGCGCTGCGCAGCCTGGCGCGCGAGCGTCGCCTCGGCCAGTGCCGCGCGTGCGCGCAACTGGTCGGCGCGCGAGACCAGCCCCCCGCGCAGTCGCACGTCGGCCGCATCGAGGCTGGCGCGCAAGGAGATTTCCAGTTGCGCCAGCGCTTCAACCTGCGCCTTTGCGCCCAGCAGCGCAAAGTGGGCCGCCTCGACTTCGGCGATCACGTCCTGCAGGGTGCGGTTGTTGTCCAGCAGGCTGGCGATGAGCTGGTAGCGCTGGGCGTCGATGCTGGCTGCGCGGACGCCAAAATCGTAGAGCACATAGGCGAGCGCGAGGCTGGGGCCGTAACGATGGAGCGTCGGCACCGATGCGCCGGAACTGGACAGCCCACGGCTCTGGGTGAAATTGAATTGCCCGCTGAGCGTCGGCCAGTTCGCAGCGCTGGCTGCATCCAGCCGTGCCGCTTCGGCCTGGATGCCGAGCCAGGCCGCACGCGATTCCGCGCGCTCGCGCAGCGCATGCTCGGTCAGCGCGGCCAAACTACCGAAACGAATGGGGTCGTCCTGTATGACCGCCGACTGCGGTTGTTCCGGCAGCGTATCGAGCTGCAGCCAGAATGCGCCGGGGTGCTCAGGCAGATCGAGCGCGGCTGCACGGCCCGACGACAGCCAGAGCGCTAGCGATGCGCACAACAGGAGACGATGCGGAATGGGTTTCAAGGTAAAGCGATTGTATGCGAGTCTCAAATCCGACTGTGTAGCGCATAAGCGAGTTCCGGCTTGGTACGCGCCGGGAAATTGGGCGAGCATGCCCTGTCTGGCCGGGAGGTCAGGCATGAGCTGGAAGAACCAGATATATCCTGCTGACTGAAATATGCATGACACAAGGGACCGATAGGATGCCTCGCGTACCGGGTCGACTGAATGCGGCGTCGAGGGAAACCTGAAAACGCTGCTACCCGGCACAACCTCCATTCATGCTTTCAAAGGGAACTCCTCCATGATGCTCAAGAAACTCTCGCTCGCAATCGGCCTGGTCCTGGCCAGTTCCACGGCCTTCGCCGGCGGCACCTCTTTCGAAGATTTCACGCCCCTGGTCGGCGATACGGTTGCCGGCTCGCTGCCCGAGTCCGCCCCCTTCGTGCTGTCCTCGCCGCACTTCAGCCAGATCAACATCGCTTCTCGCGACGTGACTCAGGCCAACCGCTTCGACAGCGGCAACTGGGACATGCACACCGTCAACGAGAACGGCCCCGAAGCCGGCCGCTTCCTGTTCACTGTGTTCGAAACCAGCCAGGCCGGCATCCAGCGCACCGATCTGCGCACCATGCAGACCGAAACCATCTGGCACAGCCCGGCTGCCTCGCCCGCGCTGGACAGCCACCGCTCCTTCGACGCCTCGCGCTGGACCCCCTGGGGCACGTTCCTGACCGCTGAAGAATCCTGGAGCGATCCGGCCGGTCCGACCAGCATTCACGGTCGCCTGTTCGAAGTGGTCAACCCGCTGGCCGCCCCCGCCGACATCGTGATCAAGCACCGCGACATCCTGCCGCGCGTGTCGCACGAAGGCCTGGCGTTTGACAAGAAGAACAACCTGTACTTCATCGACGAGCGCAACGACAGCCACATCTTCAAGTTCACCTCGGCCAACCCGCATGCCGACAACGGCGACGACTTCTTCGCTGCCGGACAGACCTTCGTGCTGCGCGTGGGCGACGGCACGGTTGAAGAAGCCACCGGCGCCGCCACCTGGGTTCCGCTGACCGACATGAACGGCGTGCCCCTGCCGGGCGCCGTGGTCGTCACCGACCCCAACGGCCTGACCGCGATCGACGGCCGCGCCACCCCGAACCTGCCCGCCTTCCTCGGCACCAACTTCGACCGTCCCGAAGATCTGGAAATCAAGACCCTGAAGAACGGCAAGCAGATGCTGTTCGTGGCGACCACCACCAACAACAAGGTGTTCTCGATCGACCTGCGCAATGACGTGGTCAAGCTGTTCGCCGACCAGAACACAATGGACATGGCCACCGGCCAGCCCGTCGGCAGCGCCTTCAAGAGCCCCGACAACCTGGCGATCGACGCCGACGGCAACATCTACATCGTCGAAGACCAGCCGGGCGGCTTCGAGGACACCTGGTTCGCCAAGGACGACAACAATGACGGCGTCGCCGAAGCTGTCGGCAAGTGGGCGAGCCTGACGACCGTCGGTGCCGAGGCTACCGGCCTGTACTTCGACCCCTTCAAGTCGAACACCGCCTATATCAACGTGCAGCACCCCGCCAGCAAGGTCGATCGCACCTTCATGATCACCACGCCTTGCCAGAAGACGAAAGGCGACAACGGTCACCACTACGGCCATCACAAAGGTCATGACAATGACTGAATGAGGCGGTCCTGACAGGGACCCCGCCCGCCGTCGGCAGCTGGAAGACGGAAAATCGAGCCCCGCTGGCGCAAGCCAGCGGGGCTTTTTTCATGCCTGCGAACTGATCCCGGTCCGAGCTGGAAACGCACGGAATCGCGCCGCAAATCAGAGTTCGGAAAACAGGTACGCCAACAGCGCGATACCCAGCACGACAACCGACAGGTTCATCGCGATGCCCGGCCAGGTGCAATAGCGCGCGGGGATTTCGACGGGCTTGAGCGTCTTCAGCACGCGCCGGAACTGCACGATGGAAAAGCCGATGACCAGCAGGGCCAGGACGATGAACGCGATGCCGATCCAGAACGACAGGTCGCGTCCCGCATGAGTGGGGTCCTGGCGCAGCACATGCAGAAACAGGCCGAAGCGTTCCAGCACGAAGCCAAAGGCCATCAGCGTGAGGCCGGTTCGGTTCCACGCCATCAATGTGCGCTCGGCGGCGAAAAAAACGCGCGGGTCGTTGAGATCGGACATCAGACGGGCTCCACTTCGCTGGGCAGGGTGCTTTTCAGCGTCCGCGCCAGGTGTTCGAAGGTTTCGGGAAACGGTGCGCGCTTGCGCCACACCAGTGCAATCGTGCGCCCGGGCGCCGGCGATTCGAAGGGCCGGATTTCGACTGCCTTCTTGTTCGCGCGCGGCGCCGCATCCACCGCCAGAGCGGGCAGCAACGTCAGCCCCAGTCCCATGGCGACCATCTGGCGCAGGGTTTCCAGGCTGGTGGCACGCACCTCCTCGCGGCCGCGCGACCCCGAGCCGCAGACATCGAGCGCCTGGTCGCGCAGGCAGTGTCCCTCATCCAGCAGCAGCAGCTTCTCCGCCATGATGTCCGACACCTTCAGCACATCGCGCTTGGCGAGTAGATGTCCGGCCGGCAGCGCAGCATAAAACGGTTCATAGAACAGCGGCTCGACGCGCAGGCTGTCGTCGGTCACCGGCAGCGCTAGCAGGCCGGCATCGAGCTTGCCGTCCAGCAGGTGCTCAAGGATTTGCGGCGTCATTTCCTCGCGCAGCAGCAGACGCAGTCCGGGATGCTTCTTGTGCACCAGGGTCAGGGCATGCGGCAGATAATAGGGACCGAGGGTGGGAATCACGCCCAGATGGAGCGTTCGGGCCATCGGGTCCTGCGCGTGCTTCGCCAGTTCCCGGATCCGTTCGGCCTCTTCGACGATGTTGCGCGCCGCCTGCAAAATTTCCTTGCCGATGGGCGTCGGTGTGACGCGCTTCAGGCTGCGGTCGAACAGCGTCACGCCGAGGAAGTCTTCCAGCTTCTTGATCTGGGTCGACAGTGTCGACTGCGTGATGAAGCAGGCCTCGGCCGCGCGGCCGAAGTGGCCGTGATCGGCTAGCGCCACAAGGTATTTCAGTTCTTGAAGGGTCATGACGTTCGTTCGATTTTGTCAATGAAATCATTCTAGATTATTCATGAGGCGAATTCTCATTCGTGGGCTTTAATTAAAAAACGATTCCACTGTGGAGCCGAGATCAACAGGAGAGAGACATGTCAGAAAGCAAATGCCCGTTTGTTCACAAAGCCGGAAGTGGTACGTCGAATCACGACTGGTGGCCGAATCAGCTGCACCTGGAAATCCTGCACCAGCACGTTCCCGAGTCCAGTCCGATGGAGGAAGACTTCAACTACGCGGAAGCTTTCAAGACCCTCGATCTGGGGGCCGTGAAGCGAGATCTAACGGCCCTGATGACCGATTCGCAGGACTGGTGGCCGGCGGACTACGGACACTACGGGCCCTTCTTCATTCGCATGGCCTGGCATAGCGCGGGCACCTACCGCACCGGCGACGGGCGAGGCGGAGCGGGGCACGGCAACCAGCGTTTCGCACCGCTCAACAGCTGGCCCGACAACGTCAACCTCGACAAGGCGCGCCGACTGCTGTGGCCGATCAAGCAGAAGTACGGCAGGAAAATTTCCTGGGCCGACCTCATCGTTCTCGCAGGCAACGTCGCCATGGAGTCGATGGGCTTCAAGACCTTCGGCTTCGCCGGCGGCCGCGAAGACATCTGGGCACCGGAAATCGACGTCTACTGGGGCAACGAGCAGAAGTGGCTCGACGACAAAGCGCGCTACTCCGGTGAACGCGACCTCGAGAACCCGCTCGCCGCGGTGCAGATGGGTCTGATCTACGTCAACCCCGAAGGCCCCGGCGGCAACCCGGATCCGGTTGCATCCGGCCGCGACGTGCGCGAGACCTTCGCGCGCATGGCGATGAACGACGAGGAAACGGTGGCGCTGACCTGCGGCGGTCACACCTTCGGAAAATGCCACGGTGCCGGTGACGCCAAGCTGGTCGGCCCCGAACCCGAGGCTGCGCCGATCGAACAGCAGGGCCTGGGCTGGAAGTGCGCGCACGGCAGCGGCAAGGGCGGCGACCAGATCGGCAGCGGCCTGGAAGGCTCGTGGACGCCGACGCCGACGAAATGGGACATGAGCTACCTCGACATGCTGTTCGGAAACGAGTGGGAGCTGACCGAGAGCCCGGCGGGCGCACATCAGTGGACGCCGAAACAGGCGACCGACAGCAACATGGCGCCGGCCGCGCACGACGCGTCGAAGAAAGTGCCCATCATCATGACCGCCGCCGACATGGCGATGCGCATGGATCCGGCCTATGAAAAGATCGCGCGCCGCTTCCACCAGAACCCGGACGAGTTCGCCGACGCCTTCGCCCGCGCCTGGTTCAAGCTGACCCACCGCGACATGGGTCCGCGTTCGCGCTATCTCGGCCCGGAAGTGCCCAGGGAAGAATTGCTCTGGCAAGACCCGATTCCTGCCGTAGATCATCCCCTGACCGACGATCAGGACGTCGCCGCGCTCAAGGCCAGGGTGCTGGCGTCCGGGCTGTCGGTTTCGGAACTGGTCTCGACCGCCTGGGCATCGGCGTCCACCTTCCGCGGTTCCGACAAGCGCGGCGGCGCGAACGGTGCACGCATTCGTCTCGCGCCGCAGAAGGACTGGGAAGCCAACCAGCCGGCACAACTGGCCAAGGTGTTGGCCAAGCTTGAAGGCCTCCAGGGCGAATTCAACGGCGCGCAATCCGGCGGCAAGAAGGTCTCGATGGCCGATCTCATCGTGCTGTCGGGCTGCGCCGCTGTCGAACAGGCTGCGAAGCGGGCCGGCCATGCCGTGACGGTGCCCTTCACCCCGGGCCGCATGGACGCCTCGCAGGCGCAGACCGACGTGGACGCCTTCGCCGTGCTCGAACCGATCGCCGATGGTTTCCGCAATTACCAGAAGGGCAAGTACTCGGTCTCGGCCGAGGAGCTGCTGCTCGACCGCGCGCAGCTGCTGACGCTCTCCGCGCCCGAGATGACGGTGCTGGTGGGCGGCATGCGCGCGCTGAACGCCAACTTCGGGCAGAGCCCGCATGGAGTTTTCACCCAGCGACCGGAGGCGCTCACCAACGACTTCTTCGTCAACCTGCTCGACATGGGCACGGAGTGGAAGCCGACAACAAACGACGCCGACGTGTTCGAAGGCACCGACCGCAAAACCGGTGCCAAGAAGTGGACCGGCACCCGCATCGACCTGGTCTTCGGCTCGAACTCCCAGCTGCGCGCCCTGGCGGAAGCCTATGCCTGCTCGGACGCGCAGGAGAAGTTCGTCCGAGATTTCGTGGCGGCCTGGAACAAGGTGATGAACCTCGACCGCTTCGACCTCGCATGATCGCGCGGCTCGGCAAGGCCGCTTCCCCCTGCCCCACCCGGGGCGGGTTTTGTCCGGTTGTTTTCTTGATGAGACAAGACACATGAAAGCTTTGCTGATCACCCCCGAAACCCGATCCATCGAGTCCGTCGACATCGGCAGCCACGCCGACCTCGCCAGCCTGATCGGTTACGACACGATCGAATCCGACGCCGTCGGCACCACGGGAGACCGCCTCTATTTCGACGAGGAATGCTTCCTGCGCGGCACCACCGGTCGCTTCCAGATCGACAGCATCATCCCGGTATCGGGACGCGCGGTGATCGTCGGCACCGCCGACGACGGCGCCACGCTGCGCGATGTCGCAACCGACATCGAAGACGTGCGCAGCCGCATCAAATACCTTTAATCGAGGGGAGGTCGGACCATGATCGGACAGATGGGTCACCACGTGCTTGCCGCATTGGCCCTGCTCTGCGCCGGCCTCGAGGGCGTGACGCTGGAAATGCCGGAGTGAGATCCGGGGTCTTCATGCAGCTGACGACGACTGCGTTCCGCCTGCGGCAGGCGCACGCTGACGACCTGCCTGCGATCAACGGCGTGATCGAGCGCGCCATTGCGACCTGGCAACTGCCCGAGCGGGTGAAACGCCTGAGTCTGCCGAGCTACCGCTACCACGCGCACGACCTCGTTCATCTTCATCTCGTGGTAGCGGAGGATGCGGGCCACGCGCTGGTCGGCGTCGCCGCCTGGGAACCAGCCCGCCAGCGCGACCTGCCCGCCGGGATGAGCGGGCTGTTGCTGCACGGACTCTACGTCGACCCCGTTCATCAGCACCGCGGCGTCGGCTCCCGGTTGCTCGACGCAGCAGCGGAGGCCGCACGGGCGCAGGGCCTGGCTGGCGTGCTGGTCAAGTCACAGGCCGATGCCAGTGGCTTTTTCGAAGCGCGCGGCCTGCAACGGATTCCGGTGGAAGACCCGGCGCGTGACTATCCGCACCGCTTCTGGCTTGCTGCAAGCCATTGATGACGACGATCGGATCATTCGATTTTTTACGTTGTTCAAATCGCGTGGAATGCCCTCTAATGAACACACGGCAGCCATCGCCACAAGGCGAAGCCGAACCGGCATCCAGCTTCTACACTGAACCACAAGGAGAGCGATCATGGCTTTGAGCTTGTACAGCATCTACTGGAACTGGCGGCGCGAAGCGGCGGCCGAACGCATGGCTGCAGCATACGGCGAGGACGTGCCGCTCGGGATCGGTTAACCGGAAAGCGCTCCATGGAACTCGCGCAACACGAACAGTCCCTCAGCTGGCGCGCGACCTGGCAGGCGCAGGCGCATGCCCACCCTTACACCAGCGCCGGGCTGGCGCTGGCATTGGCGGTGGTGATCTGGCTGTTGCTGGTCAGCGTAGGGCGCGTGGCCACGGGCGAAGCCGATGCAGCGCTGCGTCTCGGACTGCTGGGCGGGATGGCGGGCTTCGCCGCCACCGCGGTCGGCGCGCTGCCCGCCCTGTTTCTGCGCGGCCTATCCAATCGCACCGAGGACACCATGCTCGGCCTGGCGGCGGGCATGATGCTGGCCGCGAGTTCCTTCTCGCTGATCCTGCCCGGCCTTGCGGCGGGTGAGGAACTCACCGGCAACACCACCGTGGGCGCGCTCACCGTAGTGTTCGGCCTCGGCCTCGGGGTGCTCCTGATGCTGGGACTCGACCAGTTCACGCCGCACGAACACCAACACCTTGGGCTCCACGGTGCGGGCAGCGGACGGGTGAGCCGGGTATGGCTGTTCGTGTTTGCCATCGCGCTGCACAACCTGCCCGAAGGCATGGCGATCGGCGTCTCGTTTTCGCAGGGCGACTTGGGTGTCGGCCTGCCGCTCACTACCGCGATCGCCATCCAGGACATCCCCGAAGGACTGGCGGTCGCGATGGCGCTAAAAGCCGCCGGCTTGAGCCCGCAGCGCGCAGTGTGGGTGGCGGTCCTGAGCGGCCTGATGGAGCCGGTCGGCGCCCTGCTCGGCATCGGCCTGGCGAGCGGACTGGCACTGGCCTACCCGATCGGCCTCGGGCTTGCCGCCGGCGCGATGATTTTCGTGGTGAGCCACGAAGTGATCCCGGAAACCCATCGCAACGGCCACCAGACGCCGGCCACCCTCGGCCTGATGGCAGGGTTTGCGGTGATGATGGTGCTGGATACGACGCTGGGCTGATTTGCATCCTGAAACGAGACACGCATGGCCAAAACCAGAGCGGCCCAGGAACACGCCGACGATCTCGCCAGCCCGCTGGAGGATCCGGTGCGCTGACCGGCGCTAGCGCAGCGATTCGGCGGGCTTGTTCTGCACGGCTACGTCCGCTGCCTCATGGTGCTGTCCCAGTGCCAGCGCATAGATCCGCTGCAGGTCGTCTTCGCTGATGTCGACGAAGGTATCGATCTGGGACAGCGCATAGACCAGGCTGCTGTGCGGGATCATGCTTTTCTCGGCAGGCAGGGCAGCCGCTACCGTACGGTGATGCCAGCTTTGCGGATAGCGGCGCCAGGCGAACGGGTAGTTGAACAGCACCGCCACCGTCACCAGCACGACGATATTCAGCAGCACCGGGCTGAACAGATAGCCATAGCCGAGCGCATGCACGGACTCCCCCCCGAGGACGGCAAACAGCGCGGTCGCCCCGCCCGGCGGATGCAGGCAGCGCAGGCCGTACATGGCAGCGATCGACAGTGCCACCGCCAGCGAAGCGGCCAGCATCGGCTCGCCGCCGAACCAGCGCGCGCAGGTCACGCCGATCAGCGCCGACACCAGATGCCCGCCCAGTACCGGCCATGGCTGCGACAGCGCCCCGTGCGGTGCGGCAAACAGCAGCACGGCGGAGGCCCCCATCGAAGCGATGGCCAGCACGCCACCATGCCCCTCGATCCAGAAATGACTCGACCACAACACGGCCAGGATGCCGATCAGACCGCCAGCGGCCGAAATCCAGTGCTCGCGCTCCGAAACCGTGTACGCCAGCTTACGTACCATTATCGTGACTCCGCCGAATGCGCGTCGTGGAGGATGCGTTGCCTTGGGTCCGCCTGGGCAACGCCCATATGGGGGCCCCTCTCAAGCCACCGCCCGGCCCGCACTGCGGTCTGCAACTTCAACCCGTGCTCCAGGCGCGCGGACGCCGCATGCCGGCGATCTTGCAGGCCTGCTTCACGTAACCATAGGGGTACAGCTCGAACAGCATTTTCTGAGCATCCTTGCCCACGCGCTCGGCCAGGTGCTTGATGACGAAGCGGGCATCGGCGATGACCTGATGCTCCTCGTAGTAGTCGCGCATGAAGCGGATCGTGTCCCAGTGGTCATCGTTGAGCTGGATATTCTCTTCCCGGGCCAAGGCCTGCGCCACGTCCTCGCTCCAGTTTTCGGGTTCGACCAGATACCCTTCGGCATCGCGCTCGGGCATCAAGGCCGCAAGATCGGGGGTTTGATTCATGGCAGACTCCTTTTCATGAGTTGGAGCCTAGTTTAGGGATCTCTTATATATTCATCCAACGATAAATTTTGGTGTCTAATATCGAAAAACCCGATACATTCCTATGGACACCGAACTCGCCCGCACCTTTCTGATGGTGGCGGCCACCGGCAACTTCGTCGCTGCCGCCAGCCGCCTGCACGTCACCCAGTCGACCGTCAGCGCGCGCATTCACACGCTGGAAACCACGCTCGGCGCGCGCCTGTTTCAGCGTGGCCGCAACGGCGCGGAACTGACACCTTCCGGCAAGCGCTTTCTGCGCCATGCCAAGCATCTGGTGCGCACGGTCGAACAGGCGGTGCACGACGTCGGACTGCCGCAGGGCTTTCACGACGTGCTGACGCTGTCGGGGCGGATTGCATTGTGGGAAGGCTTCCTGCCGCACTGGGTCGCGTGGATGCGCGAAGCCGCGCCTGACGTTTCGCTGCGCCTGGAGATCGGCTTCGAGGCCGACATCATGCAGGGACTGATCGAAGGCACGGTGGACATCGGCGTGATGTACACGCCGACCTCGCGTTCCGGCCTGGTGGTGGAACCGCTGTTCGACGAGACCCTGCTGCTGGTGACCAGCGATCTTGCGCGCGGCTGGCCCGACGACGGCTACATCCACATCGACTGGGGGCCGGAATTCCACGCCCAGTTCAGCGATCACTACCCCGACGCCCCACCGCCCACACTGGTCGCCAACATCGGCTGGCTGGGCGTGCAGCAACTGCTGACCTACGGCGGCAGCGGCTATTTCCCGCAACGCCTGGTGCGGCGCCTTATCGAGGGCGGCCAGCTGTGGCGCGTCCCGGACAGCCCGCAGTTCAAGCTGCCGTCATGGATGGTGTTCCCGCGCGACAGCGACAGCAGCGCGCTGAAATACGCACTCGACGGCCTGCGCACCCTGGCCCGCGAGGAACAGGCACGCACCTGAAGACTAACGGCCCGCGCGGCTCAGCCGCGCCTGCCCTTGTTCAGCAGGCTGACGATCGACACCGTCGGTTCCGCCAGATCGGCCAGCGTGTACTGTCCGACATGCTCGAGGAACTGGCGCTGCGCCTCGAACAGGATGTTTTTCAGCGTGCAGTTTTTCTTGATGATGCACACCGGATCGTCACAGTTGACCGGCACCAGCGTCGCTTCCATCAATTCGATCACCCGGCGCAAATCGATG
>Ga0208958_1003977_pt1 | contig 10967 bp, 9 predicted proteins | sample RifOxyB1_FD_184032 | JGI IMG/M metagenome (GOLD analysis project Ga0208958, IMG submission 184032) | Soil microbial communities from Rifle, Colorado - Rifle Oxygen_injection B1 (SPAdes) | ecosystem: Environmental > Terrestrial > Deep subsurface > Rock core/Sediment | place: Rifle, Colorado...
GTCCGCTGCGCTACCGCTGCGCCACACCCCAACGATAATTTAGACGTATTTATTTATAAGTATTTACAATATCTTTGTCTACAAAAAAAAGAAAGAGGTATTATGTAAGATTTTTGCTAGCACCTAACCCATTGAATTCACAATAAGAGTCTATAAAAAACTAATTGATATATTAAAGAAAATCAAAATAAATCCGATCAAATAAGTGGGTTATTTTAGGAAGTGAATATGGGTTCAGAAGCATTAAAGATTGATGATAAGTTAGCACCTTCGGATGAGTTGGTGAAAGACTTAGATGAAGAATTGCAGCCAGTGCAAGATGGTAGCAGTTTAAATGCAAATGAGTCTATTTTAAAAAGTTATTTAAGGTTGCTTACTTGGGAAGAATTGGTAGAGATAGCATCAGTTTTTGATTCAACATCCATGATTCCGTTAACAGATTTTCTTACCAAGGAAGTATTACTAAATAAATCCGCCAATGTTCAAGAAACCTCTAATTCAAATAATAACAAGGGTGCCCGAATTATTCCCTTTATCAAAGATGGTGTTTCAAAAGTCAATGATGAAAATAATAATCAGGAATCCAATGATGATTATGAGTTTGACAAATATGATCGTGAGATTATTGAGGCCAAAGAAAAAAATGTAATTGAAGTAAATAAGAATGGAAGTTTTTCCATATATGATCGTGAAGAGGAATTACACCGAAAAAAACATGAATTAAAAAAAGTTAATATTGGAGAGTTTATTCTGAAGCAAAAAAACAAGTTTAAAAAATGCCAGAAAAAATTAAAGAAAAAAGAGATATATTTGCTTTATAAAAATAATTCTTCGGTGGATATTCGAGTAAATAAAGGCGAAGATGAAAAGCAAAAAGGAATAAATGTCTCCTCTAATTGTGGATTGCTAATTAATAAAAGACAAAAATAAAACTATTCGTGGAATCCAATCAAATGTTGATTAGATTTTTTTAAATCACTTTCGACAACAGACAATGGGTAAACACATGAATTAATCGCAGCCCTAAATGCTGCCCGGTGGTTTCCGGAATTTTTAATTCCAAGCGAAGGAAGTTCTTGTTCAATATTGGTAGTAGGTACGTTTATGTTAACGGTGCCTGATTGTAATTCATCCAAACATTTTTCTTTAATTTGGGAAAGGTTGGTATAAACGGAAGAAACCAATCCGTATTCCGTACTGTTGGCGATATCGATAGCTTCTTCTATTTCTTGGTAAGGAATAAAGGTCGCCGTGGGTGCTAAAATTTCTGAAGTAAGGAAACGGCTTTTTTTATCAAATCTGCTGGTAAGCTGAATAGAAGGGGTTACATAGTACCCGGGATTTTTCTTGTCGATTTGTTTACCTCTCATGACTTCTTCAAAACCTTCTCTTTTTGCCATCCCAATAAAAAGAATATAATTATCCACAGATTGTTGATTTACTAGTGGACCCATAAAAGGTTCTTTTTCAAAGTTGATGGGGTCATCAATAATAATTTTTTTAGCTAATTGATGGAACTTAGTTACAAATTCTTCTTGAATGTTCTTATGTATAGCGATTAGTGAAGTAGATCTACAGTTTTGTCCACTTGATAAAAATGAAGAAATCAACATGTCTTTTATAGCAAAATCGATATCCGTGTCATTATGAATTATAGTTGTATTCTTGCTTCCCAGGTTTAAAGAAATCATCTTATGTAAATCATTTTGAGTGGCATCAATAACTTTATTTCCAGATTCATTGGTTCCGACAAAAAATACACATTTAATTGATTTTTCTTTAAGCAACCTTCGGCTTATCTCGCTATCACCTTGAATGGAGTTAATAACTCCGTTTGGAAATTCAGCCGCCTGAAAACATTCCATAATAATTTGAGAAGTGTAACATGTTTCTGGAGATGGTTTCAGTATTACCGAATTTCCTGCCATTAAAGAATTTGTTAAATAGTTATTAGGTATTAAAAACGGGGAGCAAAAGGCAGTAATAATCAGAGTTGGTCCAATCGGTCGGTAAATTACCCTAGAATTTGCAGAATCTTTCGAACTTGGATTCAGTAAACCGGTTGGGAGTATTTGTTTTTCACAACTATTAATCAGGGAGGTGCAACCTAGAATAGATTGTTTAACTTCTTGTAGAGTCTCCCATACAGGACGTCCGGTTTCTAGGGAAATTGTACTTGCAAGTTCATTTTTTCGCTCTTCAATTTTTAAGAGATATGTTTTTATTTTGGTTAAGCGATCTTTAAGCGGCGTTTTTTTCCAGCATTTGAATCCTTCATCGGCGGATTCAATTACCGGAATTATGTGTCTGGAATCAGCGGGGCATTGCCATAAAATCTCAGTAGTATTTGAAGGGTTAATTTTTTTTAAAAGAATATATGAGCTATCTAATCCTTTGATTGGGGGAAGGTTAAAGTTATTATGAAAGTAGTCGCCTTTTATTTCGTAAGTCATTTACTTATCCTTTATAATTATCTCGCTTAAGGTTTGTTCAATTATATCAAAAACTTCTTTGATGTGCGATAAGGTAGTCATCAAGGAAGGTAAAAAACGAATTCGAGCTGGTTTTTGACCTGCGGAAAAGGCAATTACTCCATTATCAAAAAGTTGTGTTAAAAATTTCCAGGTAAGTTCATAGCTAGAATCGCCCACTTCAAATGAGATCATTAAGCCTACACCACCAAAGTATGGGATAACTTCTTTGCCATATTTTTGCTGAAGTCTTTCTAAATTCTCAATGAAATGTCTGTGAATTTCTTGGATCAGTCCTTTTGCCCCATAAATATTATTATTTAGAAGAAAATCTAGAGATTGATTTGCAACCAGTAAAGAGCTGTAGGGTGCTGCAAATGTGCCTCCTAGTACGCCAGCTTTAGGGTTTAATTCATGAGTATAAAAAGTGCCACAAATTTGAAGCGCCTTTCCTATGGTGACTACATCTACCAGGTCATTTAAATTAAACATTTGGAAAGCAAAAAGTTCAGTTGTGCGTGCAAAGGTTTGTATTTCGTCAATCCAAATATATATTCCGTGTTGCTTGGCCCAAGATAATACTTGTCGGTAATACTGAGAGTCACCAAAAAGGAAACCAGCCTCCCCTTGAATCAATTCAATTAATAGGGCGCTGTAAACATCTCCATTTTTCTCAATTAGTTTTTCTAAAGCATGAATTGTTATTTGAGCCGCTGTTTTTTCATTAGATGGTCCGGGAACGTAGTCAACCTCAATAAGATTAGGCAGGTTTTCTTTGTATTTCTTATTCCAGGTTATGTTTTGTCCGGCAATAGTTCTTCCAGCAAATGTCTTTTCAAATGTAATCAAACGGGTTTTAGGATGAGTTTTGGTCCATAATATTTTAAGTGCATTGTCGTTGGCAAGGCTTCCAGCGGTGGCAAACCAGAAATGTTTTAGATTTGATTGATTAACATTTTCTAATATTTTGTTACAAAATGAAAGATATGAAAGGTCTGGCAAAAGATTCCCACATATCAAGCAATCTTTTAAAGCAGATTGTAAATGAGATTGGATGTATATGGGATGTGAATATCCCAGTAAATTAATTCCAATACCATTAATCATATCGTATTTAACAGAACCATCTGTTAACTCAAGAAAAGGACCATTGCCGTTGCCTGTTTTAAGATAATTATAAAACGACGGGATTCCTCGACATTGCTCAAGTTTCTTGACCTGATTATGGTTTTCAATTGATAAATTAGTTTGAGGTTTTTTAAGTTGATTTATTTTATTATTTTGATTTTTAATAAGTGTAAATAAATGATCAAGTGTTTTATTAATTAATTGGTTATCAGAAAAAATGTTTATCATAATTTAAAATATTGGTTGAGCTGTTTTTCTTGCATTCTTTATTTGCCCAGCAGATAATATTTGTATGAATAATTCTAGCACGAACACGTCATTAGAGTCATTAAAAGTACTCTATAATAATAAAAGTTATAACGAATCAATTGATGTTTTATTGAAAAATAAAAATGTTTTTAGCAAAGATATTTTCCATTACAATTTGGGTACGCTTTATGCCCAGAAGGGGGAGCTTGCCATTGCGCGGTATCACCTAGAGAAAGCAAACTCTATTGGAACACATAAAAATATAGTTAAGAATTTAGATTTGGTCAGGCTCAAGTTAGGGCTGGAGCATGAATCTCAAATGTTAGACAAAGTTGATCAATTAAGTTTTTCTATCATGGAAATTAAAAAGGAAGACTATATTATTGGGGGATTGTTTTTTTTGATAATTTTTTTTATCGCTTTAATGAAACTTACTCAATTTAAAAAAGTTTTTTGTTTTGCATTTTTATTTTTAAGTTTGTTTTTATTTAGTGTTGGACAATTTATTAAAAAAGAATTTTTAACTGGAATTGTATTACAAGAATGTCAGTTGAGGACAGGTCCATCATCAATATATCCAGTAAGAACTGTCTTAAAAAATGGTCAAAAGCTTATAGTAAGTAAAAAAATGGATGGGTGGTTAAAAGTGATGATGCCACAACCACTTGAAGGTTGGTTATCTCAAAACGATGTGGGGCTCTATTAGGAGGAATTAATGGGTGGATTTAAACACGAAAATGAAGAAGTGGATTTACCAGAGCGTTTAAATATAGGGGTTATTAAATATTTTTGGCAATCAAGTCCCTATAATCCCTCTAAGAAAACCACAATTCCACATTTTTTAAGAAATATAATTGTATTCAAAGATTTTTCTGATTATGAGCTTTATATTTTATCAAAATTTATCCATGAAAGAACATATGATAATGGTGAGATTATTTTTAAACAAGGTGATTTAGGAATTGGTTTTTATCTTATTTATTTCGGGAATGTTGAAATAATTGTGGAAAAGGAAAATCCCTCCTCTAACTCCACCGCAGATGGCTTGGAATATAATTTGGTTACTTGTCTAGAAACTAAAGATTATTTTGGTGAATTGGCCCTGTTGCAAGAAAATAGCATAAGAAGCGCAACTGCCATTGCTAAAAATGCCTGTAAATTAATTGGTATATTTAAACCTGATTTGGACGAACTCATAAGAGTTCATCCTGTTGTGGCTACCAAGTTATTACAATCGGTATCAATGATTATTGCTGAGAGACTTTACTCAATTACTAAAGAAGTAAAAGTTTTGAAGTATAAACTTAGTAAAATGGAACAATTAAATGAAAATGAGGTTAAATAGTAACAAAAAGAAAAAGATAATTTTCTTCTTTTTGTTAATAGTAGTTTGCATTGGTTTTATTTGGAGTCTGCCCAGATTGTCAATACCGCTACTAATTGCATATGTTTTGTATTTGATTGTTGAGCCAACTATTCCGCAACTTATAAAATTAGGGGTAGAAAGAAACTTGGCAGTTATCATAATATTTTTAAGTTTAGCAATTATTTCAATTGTACCCATTGTAGCGCTGGTGCCCACTATAAAGACGGAAGTTGAAAATGTTGGGATTTATTTACCTAAAGTAGAAACATATATCAAAACCCAATATGAAGGAACTCGACTAGTCGTATTGCAAAAATTCGGTGTTGAAATTAATAACGAATATTTAAAAAATGCAATTGTTTATGTAACAGATAACTTGCAAAAAATTATTATTAATATTCCCAAGCTTTTAGCTTCCTTGTTGGAATGGCTATTGGTTATACCGTTTCTGCTTTTCTTTTTTTTAAAAGATGGATTTTCATTTAAAAGAATTATTTTAAAACTTGTTCCAAATGAAATTTTTGAGAGAACCTATTATTTATCTAATGAATTAAATAAAAAAATTGGTGATTATATTTTTGCGAAATTTATTGAAGCCAGTATTGTTGGCACAATTATTTTTATCGGGCTTTTATTAATGAATGTCCGGTTTGCTTTTCTTTTAGGAGTTGTAGCTGCTTTCACGAATATTATTCCCTATCTTGGGCCATTTTTAGGATTACTACCCGCAATTATTTTAGGTTTGGTTGAACATGGAATACAATCTCCAGAGTTTTCTGGAATTTTGTTTTTATATTTAGCCGCCAATATTATTGATCTTGGTTTTGTTTTTCCAGTACTGGTTTCAAAAATGGTTAATCTTCACCCCATAATAGTTGTGATTAGTGTTATAATCGGATCACATTATTTAGGAGTAGCAGGTATGATTATTTCAATACCCTTAGCTGCGGCTTTCAAGCTAGTAGTTACTCAAATTTATTCTGAGATATATGGGCGTGGGCGAATACATTAACTTCTTTTAAATTTCAATCCAATGGTGTTGAGCTATTTTCGAACTGCCACCCTGTTGTACCAAGGTGTGAAGAATAAGCACCAATCAGAAGTCCCTCTTCATCAATCACACCTGATGTAGCTCCGAGTGTACCGCTGACAATTAGATTACTTGGATAGTTAATGCGGTTCTTCGTTATTTTGTCACCACTGGTGCCATTTATTATGACGTTATCTGTAAAATAAAATGGCCCGTTGGTAGACTCAACCTGATTGACCAGCACATTGCCAGACAAGGTATTTCTATATACTCTAAATGGACCAGTTGAAGTTGTTAGAGACTGTTCGTTTAGATGTATGGCGTAGCCTGACTTCATTTGGATATAATTGTAGTAGATATTAATATTTCCAGACGGGTTATAGTTACCTACATTGATTCCAGTTCCAGTGCAGTTTATTATTTTGTTGCCTCTTATGTGCCAGTTTGTTGTTCCCATTTTAGGGTAAAACACATGACCGTTGATATTGTCGGCAATGTTACCCTCAAGAAGCAGCTTGTTTGTACTATATCCCTCTAGTCCCATCGCACTACCAGTATCAATAAATCTGTTGTGAGCAATCACCCACCTATCATTATCTCCCGTATTTGGTCCACCAGTGCCCATAAGTATAGCATTATTCCCTCCTTGAGAACCTATCATTCCATCGCCATCAAATATGTTGCGAATAAAGGTGACGTTGTTTGTAGCTCCACCCAACCTAACTCCGCGAGCACGTTCATTTCCATTAACTCTGAAGTGTATCCCATCTACATAAAAATTATCGCCCCCGCCATAAAACTCTATCACTGCTCCAGTAAGACTTATGACCGGCGTATTGCCTGGATACGCAAGCCATATCTGAGGTTTATTGTTTGCAACAAAAGGAACTCTCCAGCCATCTTCACTAGGCATAGCACTAGATTGATAGGTTCCGGAATAGAAGTAGACAAAACCACCAGCGTAGCTTGAGTTATTCTTTGCCGCTGACTGGGTTGATATATTAGTTGGCCCTCCATAGAAATCCTGCATATCCTTCCAAGGATTTGCAACGGTACCTGTACCATTTCCACCACGTGCAGAATTATTGCTTCCATTTATTGCATCGACAAAATAAAAACCGCTTGTAGTTACTGTGATAGTCCAGCTTACTGACTGCTGTGACAATGCGGAATCATTTACTCTGACAGCAACGTTATGCGGACTTCCGATTGTCGTAGGATTGACCCAAGAAATAATCCCAGTTGCTGCATTAATTGTCATTCCACTTGGATGTGTCGTCAGAGCATATTGATAAGGATATTTTCCACCGACAACAGCGACTTTAACGTTGTACTCAAGGCTTGGATAGGCTTTATAAAAGCGGCTGGACGTGCTAAGGCCGGAAACGGGTTGGATAATTTCCAATGGGTAGTCTTCCGCACGTATACATTGAGACTGAGTATAGGTTCCTGACCAACTTCCTAATTGTCCATTGATACAAAGTGCAGTTTGGATTTCAGAAACGCAATTTGATCCGGGGGGAACTGTGGCTGTTTGATAACGAACTCTGATGTCTCCCTCTCCGCTGGCAATATTTCCACAACTGCTGGCCGCTGCAACTGAGCATGTTAAGTTGGTATATGTTCCAGACCAAGCAGACCAGGTACCGTTACTACAAGTTCTGGTTTGACTTTGTTGAATTGTCGAGCAGTTTTGGCCGTAAGGAACAGAGCTTGCACTATAAGCGATTCTTGATTCTGTGCCATTATGTGGAATTGATTCACAACTTAGTTTGGACTGAACAGTTGGAATTAAAGTAGGAGTAGGAACAGGAGCAATTGTAGGAGTTGGTGATACTACAATTGCTGGTTCTTTTAATACGCAAGATCCATTTACTAAAATTTGATTATCCTTACATTTTTTATTGGTTTCAGGTACACAGCCTATTAGAGTTAAAATGAATAGTATAATAGGTAGTATAGGTAGAAGTTTCATATTTTTCTCCAATGCTTTACATTGAAAATTTAGTTATAAACATTATACATCTAATTTAAAAAACATCTTAATAAAGCATATATAGTCTTGAAATTATTAGAATATTGGGAATATGTTTACACTCTAACAACCTTTTAAAATGGGCAGTAAAAAACGCAATTAAGTATAAAAGCTTAGGGTATTTGTTAACCTTAGTTCGACTTAATTTCCAAACAAAATTTAGCCATTAGTCTATTTTATTGAAAGTTGCTATGGGTTGATGAGTGTAAAAAATTTATTCTGTTATAAAATTTGTGATTAAATTGACGAGAATATTAACAGAACTTCGATGTATTGAATGTTTGATATCTGAAATGTTTTTTAGCTGATCATGTATAGTTTTAATAATAAATCTTTTTTTGAGTAACCATGTCCAGTTGATTGAAATTACAAACAAATGAGGTTACTTTCAAACTCCCCTTTGACGATCTTTAAGCCTCAATGATACAGTGCTATTATGTGTTATAGTCGGTAAGGAAAGCTTTATGAAGTCGTTTTTATTCCTAAGCATTATATTTTATTTATTGGCAAGTTGTAGTCACGATCGGCCAAAAGGGGACACTGAGGCAGAGATTCTTTACAAAGAAGCCCAGCAATTGGTAGAGAAGGAAAGATTTCTGCTCGCTATAGAAAAACTCAATATGATTCGCTCGCAGTTTCCCTATAGTTATTATGCCACTCATGCAGAATTGTTAAACGCAGACGTTTTATATAATCAAGAAAATTATGTGGAAGCAGCTGCAGCCTACATTATGTTCAAGGATTTTCATCCCAAGCATCCTAAAAATGCTTATGTTAACTGGAAAATTGCAGAATCTTTTTATAACCAGTTGCCTTCAACTTTCGATAGAGACTTATCGTCAGGGGACGATGCAATTAAATATTATGAATACATACTGACCAATTATCCCAATTCTGAATATGAAAAGGACGCTAAAGCACGGATTGTATATATAAAGAAAATGCAGGAAGACAAAGAACAGTACGTGGCGGATTTTTATTTCAAAACCAAAGATTATGATGCTGCTATTTTTAGATACAAAAGTATTTTGAATAATTTTGATAATCTCGAACTTAGAAAACACTCTATGGAGAAAATAATAATGGCAAGTTTTTTCCAAGAGAAATACGACGAGTGTAAACAATATGCCAATAGTTATTCAGGTTTTTTTAGTCCAGATCAAAAAGAAAAAATTATTAAAATTGGGCAGCAATGTCAGGATAAATTAGTCAAATAATAACCATGATTGGTTTATTATATATATAGGTATTTAAAAATCTTAATGGAGGAAATTTTGATAAATCATAAAGAAACAGATTTAATTAATAAAGCTCGGGATTTTTACAATAGAGGTCGATACAAAGAAGCTAAAATTCTTTTAAATGATATTATTGATGGTAATGGCAAAAGCTCAGAGGCTTTTTATTATCTAGGAAATATTTTTCATATTGATGGAGAGATAGGCAAGGCTATTAAGGCATTTAATAAAGTACTTGAACTCGATCCATGCCATACAGATGCATCAATAAGTTTATCAATTCTTTACAATGATATTGGGAAATATGAAGAAGGTAAAAAAATATTTGATCAAACTAATGAACGAATTAAAAGTAGAAAAACCAAAGAAAATGTTGAAGACCGACATATCAATAAAAAATTTGCAGAAAAGCATTACGAATTAGCTGAAATGTATATGAGTTATAATCGTTACGATGAAGCACTTTATGAATATAACAAAGTAAATGCGCTTAATCCGGAACATTTAGAAGCTCGTATAAAAGTAGCTAAAGTTTATTCTAAAAAGGGGTTTGTCTCTAAGGCCCTTGATGAGCTTAGAAAACTTAAAAACGAAAATCCTGGATTTACACCAGCTAGAATTGCTTTGGGGATACTATTTTATGGCAATGGAAAAGTATTAGAGGCCCAAAACGAGTGGAGAAATGTACTGGTAAAAGACCCCTACAATTCAGAGGCAAAAATGTATTTGAATCTTTCTGAAACTGCGACAGAAACTTCTGTTATTTGATAATTTTCGCATTTAGCTTATGACAATTACTCTCAATAATGAAAATTTGATGGAAGTGTTTGCTACGCTTCTAATTCAGCATTCTCATGATCAAGAACCTTGTCCTCAGTGATTGTGATTTCATGATAGTCAGAACTTACGTCAACTGCTTCAACTCTAGTTCTAGTTCTTTTGCTGTCATCAGAAGAGTAGTTAACAATGTATTTTTTAAGATCGGCGTACATTGGTCTTCTTACTTCTAATTTATTGTCTTGAAGAACGATTTGCCTGGCAATTTTTGTTTTGTTGTTAATAACAACTGGGGCTTTTAAATTGGCGGACATCTCTGTAACTTGCTTTGGTATCGTCAGCACAGTATAAATACAAGCATCTTGTAAATTATCGAGTGAAATACTGTTTAATTCAGCTGGAAGCAGCTTGACGGTGTAATTAGGGTCAAAAATTTTAGGTTCTATTATTGGAAAAGCAACAGCCTTGTCTTCGGTTGATTGAAGCCATAAAATTAATGTCTGGTCACCTGGGTCAACTACAAAAAATCTTTTAAGATTTTCAAAACCTAAAATTCCATCTTTAAATGTTATAATATCTTTTTTTTCTACTTCTAAAATCCCAAATCGCGTTGTGTTTATCTTCACAGATTTCCTCCTAAAAAAGGGGTAGACGACCCTCTCAACGATTGTAG
>Ga0208958_1003983_pt1 | contig 10961 bp, 13 predicted proteins | sample RifOxyB1_FD_184032 | JGI IMG/M metagenome (GOLD analysis project Ga0208958, IMG submission 184032) | Soil microbial communities from Rifle, Colorado - Rifle Oxygen_injection B1 (SPAdes) | ecosystem: Environmental > Terrestrial > Deep subsurface > Rock core/Sediment | place: Rifle, Colorado...
AGATGATTTGGGCACTATTAGTTCTGTTTCAGGGGTTGATTTTACGAATTCTTTTTTATATGCTGTTAAACCAATTACATTCCGTAATGAAGATAAATCTACCTACGTGATGGGTTTTGATTCTGAAAAAGATTATGGTGATGCATTAGAATCTAATGGTATTACTTTAGAAAAAGGCCGTTGGCCACAAAATAATGAAAATGGTTTTATAATTATTGGTAATAGTCTTGCTCATAAAACTCTCAAAAAAGAAATTTTTATTGGGAATAAGATTGATATTGGTTTATCTTCTTTTGAAGTTATTGGAATAATGAATTCAATAGGTAATGAACAAGATGATAATTCAATTTATATTGCAATGGATGATGCAAGAATTTTGTTTGATGACTCAGATGGATTAAGTATGATTGAAGTAGTTGTAATGAATGGTTTTGATATAAATGAAGTAGCTAAAGATACTTTAAATAAATTAGAACGTGCACGTGATGCAGAAGATGTTGATACTTTTACTCCAGACCAAATTCTTCAACAGCTAGGAGTAATTCTTAATATAGTTCAGGTAGTCTTAGTTGGAATAGCTGCAATATCTTTATTTGTTGGTGCAATTGGAATTATGAATTCTATGTTTACAAATGTTCTTGAAAGAAAAAAAGAGATAGGAATTATGAAAGCAATTGGTGCTTCACCTATGGATATTAAATATATGTTTATTGTTGAGGCCGGTTTAATGGGTTTAGTAGGAGGGATCTTAGGAGTTATTTTAGGTTCATTAATTTCATTTTCAGTAGGGAAAATCGCCGAACAATCGGGTGTAATGCTTCTTAGCATTCATGTTGAATATTGGGTTATATTATTAGGAATTTTTTTTGCTTTTATTGTTGGAATGATTTCAGGTTATATACCTGCCAATCAAGCTTCTAAACTAACTCCTGTGGAGGCACTCAAAGAATGATTCGTGATTTATTTATTTATGGCTTGAAAAATATGCGCCATCGTCAATTAAGAAGTTGGTTAACAGTTCTGGGTGTTGTTATTGGTATAGCGGCAATTGTTTCTTTGATGACGATTGGTCAAGGTTTGGAGAATGCTATTGTTGAACAATTTTCAGCTATGGGTGCGGGTAAAATTAGGGTTGTTCCAGAAGGTTTGACAGGTCCACCGGTTGGTGAATCTGGATTTACTGAGGATGATGTTGATATTGTTAAAGATACTATTGGCATAGATTATGCTGGAGGTGTAATTCTTACATCTGCTCAAATAACTTATGATAATCAAAATTATATAACTTTTATCAAGGCCATTGATTCAGAACTTGCTGAAGAAGCAAAACCCGATATTAATGCTGAAATTGGAGATGGTCATTGGTTTAGTTCTGGTGAAACTAAAGTTGCTGTTATAGGTTATAATTTTGCAAATAATCTTTTTGATAAAGAGATTATGTTAAAAAATAATATTGAAATTAATGGAATCAAATTTAAAATTGTTGGTATTCTTGAAAAGATTGGAACTCAAGAAATTGATAATGTATTATATATCTCTAAAGATGATGCAAGAGAAATTTTTGATAATGAAGAAAGTGTTAATTTTATTTATGCTGCTGTTGAAGAGGGTAAGGATTTAGAAGAAGTTGCAATAAAAGTCCAAACAAATCTTGAAAGAAGTCGTGGTAATGATAACTTTGATGTATATACTCCTGAACAATTACTTTCACAACTTGGAAGTATTTTGAGTATAGTTCAATTTATTCTTGCAGGGATTGCTGCAATCTCATTAGCTGTTGGTGGAATTGGTATTATGAATACTATGTATACTTCTGTATTGGAAAGAACAAAAGAAATTGGAGCAATGAAAGCAATTGGCGCAAGTCAAAAACATATCCTAATTATATTTATTTTTGAATCTGGTTTAATTGGGTTAGTTGGTGGTTTAATTGGTGCTATTCTCGGAACTTTTTTTGCTTTTTCCGTCAGTGGTATAGCTTCATTATTAGGTTTTGATTATCTAAAAATAACTATTTTATGGAGTGTTATCTTGTTTGCATTATTGTTTGCTTTTATACTTGGTATGGTTAGCGGTTTATGGCCTGCATATAAGGCTTCTAAATTAAATCCAGTTGAAGCATTGAGATATGAATAATTTTTTAAACTTAGGCCTCTATTTTATCTTATGGTTTTCATTGATATGCATGTTCATTCAAAATCTTCTGATGGTACTGCTTCTGTTAAAGAATTACTTTCTTTATCTAAAAAATTAAAAACGGGCCTTGCTATTACTGACCATAATATTATCTCTGGTTCTATCGAAGCTTGTAAGGATAAGGATGCTTTAGTTATTCCTGGAATTGAAGTCGGTTCTTCAAGTTTCAATCATCTTCTGTTTTATTTTTATGATATTCAAGAACTTAAAGAATTCTACCAAAAAGAAATTTTACCTTTTAAAATTGATCATAGATTCCACCTTTATAGAACAAAACTTCCTCTCTTGAAGTTATTAGAAATATCCAAGAATTATAATTGTTTAACTTCTGCTGCTCATCCTTCTATTAAAACATTAATCTGGACAAAGAAACCTCTTTCAATGGTTGATGCTATAGAGGTTCTAAATTCTTCCATTCCTTCAAAATATAATGCAAAAGCTTTCAAGATTTCAGACACCCTAAAAAAATCAAAAACTGCAGGTAGTGATGCTCATTCAATTCGGCACTTAAATTCAGGTGGTATAATTTCTAATGAAAGTAATATAGAAGGGATATTAAACTCCGTTAAAAAGAATAAAAACAAAATTACTGGGACTAGTTATACAACTTTACAAAATTTTAGGCATACTTTAATTACATCCAATTCTGTTTTTCGTGTTAAAAAAGTCTAATTTTTTTTAAACTATTTGATTGAGTTTTTTTACCCTTTTTGCATTAGAAACCTTTAAAAAGGGTAGTTTAACTATTATTTTTATGGGCCATTATCATATAACTCATGATAGGAAAGCTTGCATTGGTTGCGGCGCTTGTCTTTCAGTCTGTCCAGAAAATTGGGAAATGATTGAAAGAAACGGCGAGTTCAAGGCTAAACCTAAAAAATTAGATATTAATGAAGATGAATATAATAGCAATAGCGAAGCTGCAACTATTTGCCCAGTAGAGTGTATTCATATCGAAAAGATAAAAATTAAAAAGCGCTCTGCTGAAGAATTGTCCTATGGTGAGGATGAGGAAGAATTAGATTCTGAGTAAAGATATTTTTTTACTAAAATTAGTTATTTCTATGTCAAATTTTTATGAACATAACTTTTATAAAGGTCCTATTATCCAATTTTATAATGGAAGATAATGAAGAAATGTCAGCACAAGAATTAGCTATTGCTGCTTACAATAAATTAGACGCATTGATTGATCTTTTGATCAAAAAAAATATAATTACTGAAGCAGAATTTGAAGCTGCTGAGGATGAACTATACAAAGAACTTGAACAAGAATGAATCCAAAAAGACAACTAATTATTAATGGCCTTGAAGAATCTGGGTTTAAATGTTCAAAACCTAATTTTTCTAGACCGGAAATGGATCGTTATATTTTATTTTCTAAACCAATGTCCGCTCCTTATTTAGTTTCTTTTCATGATAAGCCTAGCTATAATGGTGGATTAGATAATTTTAGAGCAGATATAAAACTTACAAGAAGGCAAGGTCTAAATCCATTACCTATCTTTGATAGTGGTATATTTTTTAGGCCTGATAAAGGCAAACAAGAATTCAGAGCTTCATCTGGTACAGATAGAAGAAAATTATTTAGTTTAGAATTAATTACGAACGAAATTTTCGGTAGGGTTACTTATGTCTCAGATAATGGATTATTTGTAGTAGATTATGGTGATGAAATTGGGACTTACTATAATGCAAATGTAAAAGGTCAAATACCTACGAGTGGTTTTCAAGTTGGTCTTAAAACTATAAAAATTGTTCAAATGAAAATTAATTATCCTTTTTTTGGATTATCCTCTTCTAATGGTTTAGGCCAGATTGTAATGCACTTTATAACAGAAGAATCTGGAGATGAAATTAGAGGCCAACAAATTTTAGATAGTCAGGGTGATGATAACGATTTAACTTGGGGAGAATTGTGTGATGTTAAAGCCGCAATTGAAAGAGATCGTAGTTAAAAAGATTTATAAGAAGAATTACTTTTTAATATTCTGAAGTAAAAATGGGTGAATACACTTCTGAAGAGCATAGAAAAACAAAGAAAGAAGGCAAATTAAAAAGATCTTTTAGAGTCTACAAAAAAGGCGGATCTTTACGAGACAAAAGATTATAAATGCAAAACTTCTATTTATTTTCATGAAATTTCCTTACGCAAATGCCCCTTTACAAGAAGCGGAGTTTGTAATCATTGGTGTTCCTGATGAATCTGGTTCAATGTCTCAAAGAACTGGCTGTAAAAAAGGCCCTGATGCAATTCGTGCTGTAGCTTATGAAAGGTGCATCTTCAAGCGCAAAGGTACTTTTTCTTTGGCCCAAGTTAGTTCTGGTGCAATCACACAAAAGATTCACGATTATGGAAATGTTGATAAGAAAAAGATTTCAAAAGTTGTAGAAGTCTTGAAGGGCAAAATCCCTGTTGTGCTTGGTGGTGACCATTCTATTACTGCTGAGGTTTTAAAAAATTTCAAGGATGTTACAATAATTTATTTTGATGCCCATCCAGATATTATTTCTTCTATGCATGGTTACTATGGTTCAGTTCTTTCAGATGCAGAAGTTAACCTTGGTCGTTCTATTGAGATAGGTATTAGAGAACCTGAGATTGAAGAACTAAAAAACATAAAAAAACAAAGATTGGAAATAGTTTATGCTGAAGAATTTTATGAGAAAGGTCTTGAACACATTTGGGCCAGAATAAAAAATAAAGTTAAAGGTAAAGTTTATGTTTCTATTGATTTGGATGTTTTCGATCCAGCATTTGCTCCTGGAGTCTCATGTCCAGTTCCAGGTGGTATAAATTTTAATCAAGCATTATTTTTATTGAAAAGAATATTCAAAGAACTCCATATTGTTGGTTTTGATATTATGGAATTAAACCCTAGATATGACCAAGATGAAAGAACTTCCCACTTAGCTGCCAAATTAATACTTGAAATGATTGCTTCTTATAAAAAGAAAAATTAATAGTTTCTTATAAAACATTCTTCAAAGCTCTTGCTAATTGATCAGTATAAGCATAAACAGGTATTCCAGCTTTTTCCAATTTTTTAGAAATAATTTGTTTACTATGACTCCCTGTGGAAACTACAAGCACTGGTTTTTTAACATGCTTTGCAACTTCAATTATTTTCTCATCAATTCCAGGTGTTTGTAATAATAGGATTAAAATAATCAAATCAATATTTTTATCTTTTTCACAGACCTCTAACGCAATTTTATACCTTTGTGCATCAGCATCTCCTAACAAATCAATTGGATTACCGATAGACACAGCTCTGGGAAATTTTTCTCTTAGATAACTTCTATTTTCAGGATTCATCTCAGCAAGTTCTAATTTATTCTCTTCTAAAGCATCACTCATTAGAACTCCATATCCCCCACCATTTGTAATAATTTGAATTCTTTTTTTATTTTTATTTTCAATTTTTTCAAACATTTTTGCAGTATCAAACATTTCTTCTAATGAGTCTACTAGAACTATTCCTACTTGTTTGAACGCACCTTTGTAAACTTCATACTCTCCAGCTAATGAACCTGTGTGTGACATTATTGCTTTAACACCCTTAGAAAATTTTCCCCCTTTAACAGCGATGATTGGTTTCTTAATTTTAGAAGCAACTTCCAAAAATCTTTTTCCATCTTTAATTCCTTCAATATACATGCATATAACTTTTGTATTTTTGTCTTTACTTAAATATTCTAAAAAATCTGTTTCATTCAAGTTCAATCCATTTCCATAACTAATAAATTTTGAAAATCCATATCCTCCATCAGATAATATATCTAACATTGCAACACCTAATGCTCCAGATTGAGAAATGAATGAAATACCTCCCTTTTCAGGTCTTTTCAATTTTTCTTCTGGTAAGAATAAACAATCTAATCCACTATGTGCATCAAATACTCCTAAACAATTTGGGCCTATACATTTTATTTTATAATTCTCAAGAACTTTAAATAATTCATACTCTAATCTTTCATTTCCACTTTCTTTAAATCCTGATGAAATAATAATAACTTCTTTGATTCCTTTCTCTCCACATTCTTTTATTACTGGCACAACAAACTCTGCAGGAATTGCAATTACAGCCATATCAACTTTTTCTTTGATATCAGAAACAGAATAATAACATTTTACTCCAAGAATTTGTTTCTCATGCATATTAACAGGTATAGTTTTGAATTTATCTTTAAGATTTCTAAATATAACATTCCCAATTTTATCTTTCTCTTTGGAAACTCCAACAACGGTAATAACTTTAGGTTCAAAAAAATTCTTCACTTCTCACCTCTTCTCTATAGAATACTTAAAAAAACTTTATAAAGCTTTTCAATATCATATACCCCATGGAAAAGGGGATTTATACTGAAGCTAAAGCTGAGGACTTTTTGAAATCCTACATCCCTGTTGCTAAGCATTATTTAACCCAAAATTATGAAGAAGCTTCAATTGCAGCAAAAAAATTAGGTTTCCCTTTAGTATTAAAAATTATTTCTCCTAATGCTATTCATAAATCTGAAATTAAAGGTGTTCGTCTAATAAAAAATCGTCATGATTTAGCTTCTGAGTTTCATCAGTTAATTTCAATTTCCAAACAAAAGAAATTACATCTAGAAGGAATATTAGTTCAAGAATATATTGAAGGTGAATATGTAATTATAGGTCTAAAAAAAGATCCTACTTTTGGTCATGTTTTAGCCTTTGGTATAGGTGGGATTTATACCGAACTTTTGAAAGATGTTTCCTTTAGAATCTGTCCAATTACTGAAAAAGATGCTGATGCAATGTTGAATGAATTAAAATTAATAAAATTAATTGAAGGATATAGAAATACAAAACCTGTTAATCAAAAATTATTGAAACAAATTCTTGTTAAGGTTTCAAGATTACCATTAAAATATCCAGATATATTAGAAATGGACATAAATCCTTTTGTTATTAATGATAGATCTGGTAAGGTTGTTGATGCTAGAATTTTAGTGGAATAATATTTATCAATAATAAAAGAAAGTTATATTGTTATTGGTTGGTTGATATATTCGCTTCTTGCAATCAATGATAAATTTATTTTAACTAAATGGATTAAGAAGCCTATACTTCCAATAATTGTATTAGGAATTTTTAGTTTTATTATTAGTATTGTAATATTGATGGTGTCAATAAACTTTTGACAAAAAATAATTCTAAATTTTTAACCCTCAAGATTTAAAAAACCAAAATCACTCACTTTCTATTATTTAAACGTGCTAACTCAATTTTAACATTAATCATTTCTTTTTTTAATTCCTCTAATCTTTTTAATTCCTCATCTATAACAGCCTTTTCAATAATAGATAAAGCTCTTTTTAATGCTAATTTTAATTTATTTAATTCTCCACTTTTAAGATTTAAATTATTTATTATTTCAAAAGTTTCTCTTAGATTTAGTTCATCTTCCGTTTCAGGGTTCCTAAGACAACTTTTTATTTTTGTTAAATATCTATTCCAATCAGAAAAATAATTAAAATCACTTACTGCCATAATCTTTAAAACCTCCCTATATTTATATATTTTTCTATTCCAAAGGTTGTATGTCTTAATATTTTTTCGTTTTTTTGTATTCCATAACTAATTGCTGAACTCGTCATTCAGAGATTCTGTAAACAGAATTAATTTCTTTTGAACATTTGCAACTTGGTTTATCAACTATTTAACCTTTTTTTGTTATTTTTAACCACTAAAGTAGATTCTTTTTGGCTTAATTAACTTTGGCGAAATAATTTCTGGACACTACACAGACCAAATTAATAAGAAAAGTATATATACTAAGTTTCTTTAAGATTACATAATGATTCATTTATTAAGAAAGAGGCATCATTTCTCTAAAGTTTCAAAGTTAAGTATAATTGTTTTATTAGTAGCAATCTCTTTATCCTTAATTGATACAATCTGGGCAATTTACCTTTACCAATTTATTCCAAATGACTCTTTTGTAGGTTTTACTTCAGCATTATTTACTATTGCTTCTTTGTTAGGTTTTATCTTTTTAATTCCATTCATTGAAAAGCACGATAAAGCAAAATTATACGAATTAACATTATTTTTAACTGGAATCTGTTATATCCTTTTTGCAGTAAATCCCAGTTTATGGGTAATTTTATTATTAGGCTTGTTAATCACATTAATTACAGTAATCAGAATTGATTGCTTTGGTATTATCGTTCATGATGCTTCAAAAAAAGAAGAGCTTGCAAAAAATGAAGGTTTAATTTATACTCTTTCTAATTTTGGTTGGCTTATAGGCCCATTGATTGCTGCACCATTAGCAGAAAAATTTAATATTTCAATAATATTTATCCTTTCAGCATTTTTCATTTTTGCAGCTTTGTTAAGTTACAAAATTATGCATATAGGTTTTAAAAAAAGAATAGTCAAAAGAACTGATGGAAATTTTTTTAAGAACGTAAAATCTTTTTTCAAAAATAAAGATTTAATAAAAACTTATATAATTAGTGGTAATGGCAGTGTCTGGTGGTCATTCACTTTTATCTACATCCCATTATTCTTACTTAGCGAAGGTTTTGGTATTTCTTATATAGGGTATTTTCTCTTTTTCATGGTCCTTCCATTAATCCTCTTCGAATATATTTTTACAAAATATGCTGATAAACTCCTGTATAGAAAAATGTTTATTATTGGCAATATTATCCCTGCAGTAACCTTATTCTCTTGTTTTTTTATTGAGAATATTTTTATTAAATTATTATTATTAGTTTTTGGAAGTATAGGTATTGCAATGACAGAATCTTCTTCTGAAGCTTACTTCTTTTTGATAGCACCAAAGAGACACATTGAAAAGACTTATAGTGTTTACAATACTGCATTAGATGTATTCTCATTTATTGGTAAAGTTTTTGTAGCAGCTATTCTACTTTTCTTCGCATTCAAATTTGCATTTATATTTTTGGCATTAATCTTCCTGATATTCGCCTTAATCTCTTCAATCATGAAACCTGTTTCAGGTAGCCTTAAAAATAAACATTAATTCATAATATTATGCAAATCAAAGAAACTCCAGAGGATTTCGTTGTTGAAGAAGTAATAAAATTAAATATTAAACCTAATGGAGAATACTCTTATTTTTTATTAGAAAAAAGAAATTGGACTACATTGAAAGCAATAGAATTAATTGCAAATAATCTTAATGCCCATATTAGAAGATTCTCGTTCGCAGGTCAAAAAGATCGTGCAGGCATAACAAAACAATATATTTCTGCATTCAAAGTTCCTAGAAAAAACATTGAAAATTTAATTATGAAAGATATGAAAATAACTTTTGTAGGTTATGGTGATAATCCAATTTCTTTGGGAGATTTAGAAGGTAATAAATTTACTATTTTAGCCAGAGATTTATCAAAACCATTAACTAAGATTTCTTCTTTCGTAAACTATTTTGATGATCAAAGATTTGGTGGATATAGGCCAAATTTACATTTAGTTGGTAAATCTATTCTTGAAAAAAATTATGAACAAGCTGTCAAATATCTTTTACTTTATCCTTTCTCAAATGAAACTAAAGATTATGTTAAGGCAAGAAAACGCCAAGAAAAAGAATGGGGGAAGTGGCATACAGATCGTTATCCAAAATATTTAACAACTGAGAGAAAAATTATTTCTTATCTTTTTAAAAATCCCAAAGATTTTAAAGGTGCACTAAAACAACTTCCTAGACAATTATATACTATGACCACTCAATCTTATCAGAGTTTTCTTTGGAATGAATCCTTATCCAGGTATATTAAAGAAACTTTTTCAGATGCAAAAACTATTGATTATTCTTTAGGCAAATTATTTACGATTAATAATTATGAAGATTTAGATTGGCCCATTGTTGGTTACAAAACTAAACTTAAAGGTAAACAAAAAGAAATTATTGAAGGTTTGATGAAAGAGGAAGGTATTAATTATGATTTTTTCAACTCTGAAATTCCTGCTTTGGCTTCTGAAGGCTTAACGAGAAAAGCATTTATAAAAATTAAAGATTTCAAATTAGAAAAGTTCGAAAATAACCAACAACAAGTTTCTTTCTTTCTTCCAAAAGGCTCTTATGCTACAATGGTAATGAAAAACCTATAATGGTTCAAATCTTCCTGCATATCTTCTTGGGATTTCAATCCTATCAACTAAATCTTCATGTCCATTAGTTACTTTTTTTCCGGATCTTAAAATAAAAAGATTCTTTTCTAAACCTTCTAAAGTTCCTTCATATCTAATTCTATTATAAGTTACTTGGTAAACATTCCCAGTAGTTAAGTCACCTATCTCTCTTCCAATTCTTTGGTCTTGATATTCTTCCATACTTTCAGAAATTTTTAATTAGTTTATAATATTTTCTCCATTAGGTTTTTAAAAACCAATTTGTCTCTAGAAAATATATCCTCTACAACAACATAGTTTAAAAGTTCAATTTTTAAAATTATTATTATGAAACACACAGCAATTCTTGGAGCACAATGGGGCGATGAGGGCAAAGGAAAATTAGTAGACTTACTCTCAGCAGAACATAATATTGTAGTTAGATGTCAAGGTGGTCCAAATGCAGGCCATACAGTAGTTATTGACGACCAAAAGTATGCTTTTCATTTGCTTCCTTCAGCAGTAACTAGACCTGAAATAACTTGTGTTCTTGGAAATGGTATGGTTATTGATCCAATTATTTTAGGTAGAGAGCTTGAACAATTAAAATCCAGAATTCCAAATCATGCAAAAATTCTAATAAGTAATC
>Ga0208958_1003984_pt1 | contig 10959 bp, 6 predicted proteins | sample RifOxyB1_FD_184032 | JGI IMG/M metagenome (GOLD analysis project Ga0208958, IMG submission 184032) | Soil microbial communities from Rifle, Colorado - Rifle Oxygen_injection B1 (SPAdes) | ecosystem: Environmental > Terrestrial > Deep subsurface > Rock core/Sediment | place: Rifle, Colorado...
GTATTTCCCGAATCAAAGTATTCCACACGGACATCATCAAAGTAGACATCAATATTTCCCTGTCCTTGTGTTGATAAAACTACTTTTCCCCATTGTGCATCAGGATGAACAGTTACATCTATTTCGTCGGAAGTCCAGTTTGTGTAGCCGACTCCAAAATTGATAATTTCCTCTTGTAGAAAGGCATCATCCCACTTATTCAAATTTGCATAAGTAGTCAGCGTAGCCTTAACAGTCATGCCAAGTTGATAACCTTTCATTGCCGCGCGAAACTTCAATGGTTGGTTTCCGCGCACAACAAAAGGATAACTTGTAAGATATTCAGTTACACCACTCAATCTTGTGGTATGAGGAATCTTTACACTCTTTGCTTCAAGATGCGGTTCGCTACTAGAAAGAATCCACCCAGTAGTTCCAGAAGTTCCACCATTACTAGGAATCCACTTTTCAATATTAGTTCCAACTACACTACCAATCTCGAAACTACCATTAAGAGTCTTAGACGGGCGAGTACGATCTTCCGTGTAATCCAATCGTTGATCTAGTGAAGTAAAATCACCGCCCCAAGAAGAAGTACGAGCATCAACCATTTCTTGAGTTAGTTCGGGAAGGGGAAGTTCTATTCCCCGAACATTGGTAATATAACTATCAATAATTGTATCGTCACCCGCTAGGCGAGATATGGAAGCTAGTTCCATGAAATGCATAGCAAACGGATTCTCGTCATCTGGACTAGTAGGAACAGCACCATCAACGGGTAGCCCGCTAATAGGATCGGTTGTTCCTTCCGCTACTCGAACACACCATCTCAATTGCTGGCGTTCTGATACTGCTTCTGGGAATCCCGGCCATCTTACATCGGGGTCTTCCGTCTCATTAATATCTTCAAACCAGGATTGGATATATACCTTATCAACACGATTTGCAGCGGGGGTGCTTAGCGCCGGAGGAATCATGATATAAGAATCGCCAACAGCAACACCACCAACAAAACCAAGACTATCTAATGTATAAGTACTGGAGTTCCACCCACTATTCCAAGTTCCCTGAATAGTAAAAACATTCCCTGCTTCCAGACCATCTAGCATGACAATCCGGCAACCACCAAGATTATGCGCTTCAATCCAATTTTTATTATTATCAGTAATTGTTAGATTGGTATTGTTCAGCGCAGTAATCGATCCTTCTCCCATTCTATTATAGAAGTTCGGGGAAGTTCCAACATAGGCAAAATCATTTCCAATTAGCACTATCGTTCCAAATACACAAACAGCGCCGGCATTAACCAGGAAGTTATTGCTACTAGCAAAATACTCCTTAGTTTTAAAACCATCACCAATTCGCGTATAAGAAGTCAGCACCGTGCTATTAGCCAGCCAAGTAAGATACCGATTAATATCCTGCGCTTCATTAAGATCAGAATCTACAATTGGCCGGCCATTCTGTAAGAACGTTACACGATGCCAATTCTTTGAATAATCAAAGGTATTGTAACTAATGTCGGGAGTTCCACTCATATTAACCTCAGCTATTGTAGAATCTTAATCTAAGAGTTGTATTGAGAACATCTCGCGGACCTTTATCGATCCTAGTAGTTCTTGCAACCCAGTTTATCATTTCCCCGGAGTCTTTAGTAAGAGACGCCGCGCCAAACAAACCAAATTCCCCATGTACTTCAGTCGATTCAGTATATCCCCGATCAATACTTATCTCAACTGCATTTGTTGGAACAGCAGATTCTTGTAATGTACTCCAGTTAATCCACTTCCATTCATAAGTATTAATCTCTTGTCTGGCTATTTCATCATACAGCTTTATTGCTGTGGTTGGCTGAACTATTGTTCCACTTCCACCATCGGTTCCGTAATGAACATCATAATCTAGTCCAAGATCGGTTGTTGTATGTACTTCTGGAAGTAGCTCAGCAGCAGTTAGATATTTAACAGAACCAGCCGCTCCAGGGGTATTGGTTCTAACCGCAAAATGCCCTGCTTCTGAATATGCTGTAAAATACAAATTGAAGGCTGGCATTGATAAGGGAGATAGTTGTGTAACAAGAAAATCTGTCGTAAAAGAACCACCAAAACTATCCATAATCCAACGTCTTGTTGGATCGCCATCTGCTTCGAATCCAAGATACCCGTCTGCAATAAAGAGGTATGGCCCGGCGCTATCTGATATAGTACTGCCAAATGTAGGTAATCCACCATACCAAGAATCATCACCTTCGCCAAAAGCCAGGTAGTTAATTCCGGCAGTTATTCCGAAATTATATCCCATAGACAATCCGGCAAGAAAGGTATAACAAGAATCTTGTATTTGATTCTTGTTCCATCCGGTATCTAGGATAGTTTCATCTTTCCGGATAAGTTTTGTTCTGTGCCAACCTTCTACTTTAATCATTCTTAATATCCATATCCATAACCATACCCATCTTGAATATAAATTGCTGGTTCTGAGTATGCGTTTGGTTTAAGATAACAACTATAGTCCGCTGAATCATGCATCAATGTTTCAATCATCAATTTGTACCGTTCATAGACCTTAGAAAATTCATCAAGCGTTGACGTTTGATTGATCGAAAACAATGTCGCATGAACACCATCTTTATCTATTCCTGGCGTTCTAGCGTAACACTTTTTTCCGTTGTAGTATGCTTGGTAAGTGTTATTGTCGGAATTAGGTGTCCCTATAATGATTTTACAGAAAATGTCCGTAGTTAAACCATTTATTTCGTCCGCCAAATATAACTTCCTAGTCGATCCTTCATGCCGCAATATCTTAGAAGCAAGTTTCAAACTAGGAACATAGAAAATGCAATTGTCAAAAAACCTGTCTATTGACCCAACATCATCAAAGACTAAATCTCCCATGAAATCCGGGAGAGTAATTATTGTAGCACAACCCGCTATTCCGTATCCACAAGAATAACCATAACCGTAACCTGAGCAATCACATTCTACTAGTTTACATTTGAAGATTGGCCCTTTACCGAAGTTTGTTATTGCGCCATGCTTCCATCTGTTCAGCGCGGTTATTTTCTGAACCGAATTATAACATACCACATCTAAGATTGCATCTAATCGGCCTTTTTGAGTTAGCCAACCAGCAATCTTTTGTAAAGTTTCTCGGCGGGTAATAGGATCAAGAACTTCGTCACTAGGCCAATTTAATTCTTGTTCTATCAACCCGAGAAGATCAAAATGCATTTGTTCAAAGTCTTGTAGTTTATCCATGGAATCAACATATGTTTTAATTCCATCAAAGTACAGACCAATCACATCTACAATTGCCTTTAGATCGCCATTATCGTATATCTGATAATGATAGGGCAGGGAGTTCCATAACCAATCTCCATGCCCCCAATTATCAAATGCATACGAAGCACCTGCCATTTCCGCCGGGATAAAGATCAAGTTCCCTTCTGTATCTACAGAGAAAAGAGAATAGTAATAATAGATATTTGGTTGTAATCCTTTCCCTACATACGGCCACGCTGTTCCTGGAACTTCTGGCATAGCTAGTGTGGCCGACGAACCGTCGTAAGAATAGCCATTGTCAATAAAATATAAATCACTGGAATTTGGATCAAGGTTACAATTAAAGAGCATAACCGCTTCTGTGTCGAGTGGTGTCTTAGCAAAGCCATGCTGCCTTTTTACCAGCATTAATTGACCAGACCAATCACCATAAAAATCACCATTAAGATTCCCGAAAGTACGATCCTCAAGAGAATCTTGATCCGCCATAGTCCAAGCAAGTTTAATACTTCCTGACTGCGGCGTAATAACCAGATTTGTCGGAACACAACTCTTCATTAAATTAATCCGCCAAAATCAATTTCTAGTATTTCTAATGCTTCTAAAAGTCCCTGTTCCGCATTCTCCAGATTGGTAGCAAAAGTAGTTCCTGCATAAGCCTTCGATTTATTATACCTAGTGCTTCTTCTGGCGACACGAAGTTGAAGCATTAGCCCGTCTTCAAATACTTGAACTGCATTTGGTGTATCTTGATAAGCCATCTAACACCCCTATGGTAGAGTTTCAATCGTATTGTACAGAGAAGCAAGTATGATTGCGGCTAGGAAAAAGATTACCCCTAAAGCAGGAGACAATAGCCACATACCATATAGAACCGGAGCAAATTTAAGAAGATTCAATGCTGATGTAAAGGATTCTGAAACAATATAATCATCTACATTTCTTGTTGGTGCCGGCGCTGGTTCTACATTGATTGATGAAACAGTGTCATTGGTTGTTGTTCCACCGGCAGCAGTAAAGACTAAATCCGTTCCAGAAGCAAGTTTAACTAGTGTAGTTGCACTACTTGCCGGTACACTGTAATCAGTATTAAACGCAGCATTTGTAATGCCGCCGTTCAGTGTTGCTGTTCTTACTATTGCGTCGGTTGTTTCAATCACGTACCATAAATTAGAATCGGTTTCATAAGGAGCATTAGAATCAAATCCGGCATAAAGAACTCTATGCGAGGCATCATAGGCAAGTCTTCCTGAATCTGCTACTTTAAAAAAGAATATACCGTTGAAATCTACCTTAAGTAGAAACAGTTTATTATCCGCTGCGGCTGGTAATGTTCCAGTATATATTAAATTTGTTGATACGGTCGTTATTGATTCTGTTTGTTTAGCGCCAGCATTATCAATATATATAATTGAAATATCTGGGTCTAGTCCTTCAAATCCTTCTTCTAGTTCAAAATCATACTCTGTAAACCCCGCGTTGTCAACAGCAGTAAATGATTTAATGCCCTGATAGTTAGGCATACCAAATGGCAGTCTAATCTCTTCTAGGTTTTCAATTACAGAATCAAACAAAGGAGAACTATAATCAAGTTTCTTGACTAATGGGAGGTAAATAGGAAGTACCGAGAAGATCATGTGGATTTGTTTACTGTCCAATCCTAGTTGCCCGGCTAAAGATTCAATAAGTGTCATATACCGCCGGCCACTTTCCATACCCATTAGATAACCCACAACCATATCCATCAATGCCGCGAACTTAGAATAATTATCAAGAATTGATTCTGTCCACAGCTTCACTGGAGCATTAGCGGATTTAGCAGCACTACCTAGAATCCGGCCAACAGGAGCAGCAATTGCCATTCCCAGTATTTTTTTGTACTGCAAACATTCATCATTATTCGCCCAAAGAATATGTGCGATCTCTTTTATGTCAGTTGGAAATTCATATTTAACAATGATAGCAGTACCGTCTTGCTTTGTTGTAGTTACATTAATCGGCGGTACAATATAATCTCCAGTTGGCGTTAGGTTCAACTTAGAATCGAAATATTCTTCTTTTGCCAAAGTAGAAAACTTAATTGTTGGGTAAACCTTCCAGTATTTAGGTACTCCAGTATTGCTTATTCCATAAATTCTCATTGGTTCAAAGGTAGAAGGAATCGGGGCAGGATTGTCAACCATCCAACTATGAACAATGGCTTCGTATCCTCCAACTCCTGATATACTTGTAAGTTCTTTTAAATTTTTACTTAGATATGCTTCTCTGTTGTTTAGCAGTCCTACCCCAACAACGGCAAATGGAATCCCTTCTACATTAGCATATGAACTCCACAAGAAATCGTAGGAAATACATTCCCAAGATACATTGAAATATTGTCTTGCTCTTTTCACCCCGCCGTCCATAGATCGGTAATCTCTTGTTGATTCTAAGACAGCTATGGGGGCGGCGATTGTCTTAGAAGGTGAATAAATAGTCATATCTACTTGTGTTTGGTTTAAAGGAAGTCCTGTGTATTCAGTAGTTCCGTTTAGTAAGTCAAATCCTTTATAACAAATACCAGTAATTCTTTTCCAATTTGTACGTACTGTCGTCTCAGAAAAAGCCGGTCCAGAAATAGTTACATCTTCAAATCTATCTATATTATTTATATCTGTTCCATATATCCTAACCGTACCTTGACCATTTGTCCCTTCAATAACTAGAGCTTCACTTGCCGCCATGTTATCATAATTGAAGAACCCACCTTTGTAAGTACCGTTGAATGTATTTACATTAATGCCAGCAGTATCTTTTACTTCATCATCTCCAAAATTCTGTAGATCGGTATAGTCCTGACCTAAAGCAAAAGGAACAAGTGTTGAAAGATGTGGAATATCTGACAATGGAGGAATCATAACCGGATACTGTTTTAGTCCTGGTTCCCCTCCTACAATCCCGCCCCTATTAGAAACAAATGCTGGCATATGCGCTACAGTAGCATTTGATGCATCATTTCTTATTTGTACGATTGGACCCATCGTGCAAGTAAAAGCAGACCCACTAGAAACAGTATTTGCTCCAAGGTAAGCCCCTTCTGGAACTTTGAAATTAAAAGAATCAGTACCATTTAGCAAACTACTTAAAAAAGAGAATATATCATCAACCAATTTGGAAATAGTAAACATACCACCAATCTGAGTTCCAGAAGGCAGGGATATACCCGATCCGACTAATGTATTAGGATCAATATCCCCGCTGGCGGTTACGGTAAATCCGGTTGTTTGCTTTATTGCCAGTTCCCGTTCATATAAGGCGGAATCTACGGCGACAATAGCATCTTCCATTGTATTTTGCCACCCAGAATCTCCCGCTTCGGGATAAGGTATATTGTAATGCGTAGTATTCTTCATCGTCCGCCTTCTAGTTCTATTGTGGTTGTTCCTTCTGATAAGATTTCATCATCAGAAACAAATATTGAGTTTCGATAATCACTAGTATCTATTATATACCTAGTCCCGACTGTTGGATAGATTGACGGCGAAACAGAAGCACGAAAACCTAATGTTTTCTTATCAGTGTAATACTGACTTCCGTCAACTAATCCATAAGTTGCTTGTTGTCCCGAAACACTACCAACCATTTTATACTTGGTTTGATCAACAAAAGACATCTCCCAAGTTTCTCGTATTGTATCAGGATTAATTGAATAATTGGTAATAAACACTACATCTTCGCCAGATACAAATCGTGCTTTAGGCGAGCGATAAAGGGCTATGATCTCACTGTACTTCACACCATCAATCTCTTCTAACAACTGGGCGTATTCATTAAACAAAACACTTCCGCCAAGAGATTGATTATCTGAATTAAGAAAATCTGATATTGCCGCCCGAGCAAGCTTAAGAACCTTTGTCTTATACGCCCAATTGTAAAGATAAAGTTTTACACTATTAATTACTGGAACTTTTACCGCCGGTTGAATATCTAGTCTAACATTCCCGGCAATCTTGTCATGCAAGTAAGAACCAACAGCGCCAATTATCCCCGCGCCACTTTGTAAATAATCATCCCAATAACCAGTAGGTACGGGATTACCTCCAGCAGAAGCCACAACAATTCGCCACTCATATGGCCCTTGTCCCCTGTATGTTCTTACTTGATGAACCCCCAAGGATTGTTTCTTAATATTTCCAGTAACATCGTCAAAAGTAACAAGACGATCATTTGCTGCGATGGCATATGGGATATTCTCCTGCATTTCTTCTAGTGTTTCTTCATCGCTTCCACCCGCTGGTTTTGTCAGGTTAGTTACAGAAGAAACAATAGTTGATCCTTTTGCATCAAGAATACTGGTAATTGTTTGTACGCCCGGCAATGATCCTGGTAATCCGCCGCCAATACGATAGGTAGACCTGATATTGTCTACACCGCCGGAGTTAGAAGGAATAGCGCCTTTTACACCATCTCCAAAAACAACGTACCAATCATTTTCATCGTCTTGTATTACTTTGAAGTGTTGAGATATAGGTGTAGAATCCTTGAACGTTGTAACATACGTCCAAGGAATCCAAGTACCCGCTCCATCATCTACTTCTACTTGTACAGACGGCTCCCCATTTATTCCAGTGGCGATAGGTGAACGCGGAACTAGGAAAGTCTGGCCAGGAGTAGCATTAGACGCGCCTAACAATTCTTCTTCGTAAGTCTGTCCATGATAACAAGTACGTACATATGAGCCAGCCCCACCTACAGTTTCATCTGTTAGCAGTTCATAAGAAACAGGTTCACCATCGTAGTTTTCATCTGTACCAACTCTAAAATATTGTGGTATTGTCCCGGCTGCTGTAACAGTAAAAGTTACATTGACAGAAGCAGTTGAAGTAGGGGTTGGTTCATACCCATATAATCTACCAATCTTCTTTGCTGAATTACGTAAACGGGCAGTAGAAAGGAAAGCTTCTTCCGCCCGGCGGTCAACATAGAACTGTACTTTTACGCCAAGCGAAGTAACTGTTTCAACCAGCACAACATCTTGATCTGCTTCAACTAAATCCCAATCTGGCGCTAACTGGTTGGCAATCTCATAAAAATCTTGAATAGAACTACTGTAGTCTCTATTCGTGAATTTTATTTCAATGCCATTCCCTGATATAATAACTGCCATTGATTATTCCGTCTTCAAATATTCAACTGATACTAGATCAGTGTTATTAGTATCCAAATCTTGAAATTGTATAGTTATCACCCAAACATAAGCACCTTGTTGCTCTACTTTCTCCACCAATACTTGTGTAATGCTTATTGCCGGTATAATACTTTCAAGATATTGCTCAACTGTGTATTTAATAAGGCTTAATGCGGAATTATTTGTTGACTTAAACAACGGGTCAACTGTCAGCAAACCAAGATCAGGTCTTCCCCGCCTTTCTCCAATCTTCGTTAAAAGGGCAGTGGCAATCAATCTCGCTTTCCTAGACGTGCCTAAATCAGTCTGAATATGTCTAGTCGAATAACGGCGAAATGGAAAACGAACACCACTCAATTTTTGCCACCTAACCCTTTAACAGTTCTTCCTTCCGCCCTGATCGTTTGCCTCTTATATTCGTAATTCTCACCAAAGTTATTAGAGAAAATATCAGCAGTTGTTTTCTGCTGCTGGGCAACTTCCGCACCGCCTTTAGCAGCAACCGCGCCAGCGGAAGCAGCAATACCAAACAGATTCAAAAATGATTCAACAGCAGCCGCAGATGGTCCGCCAGTTAGCAACATAATACCAGCGGCAAAGTTATCTAGTTCTGCAAAGTCCGGTCTATTAGTTGCTTCAAATCTTCCGCCGATATTAACTTCTCGCTTTTCAACTATCATCTTGCCATCATCATCAAATGATACTTTACTAGGAACAGTTACATTAACAGTGTTATTATCTCCAGTACTTCCAACCCAACCCTGCGCTGTTCCTAAATCCCGATGATCACCGTAACGCGGTCTACTCGCCCAGTTACCTAGTTTACTTAACTGTTCGCCCGTAAACTGTCCAAGAGAAATCTCGCCTATTTCCTGCGCCGGAGTAATCGCAGTACGATCACTAAATACCTTTTCAGAGATTTCATTCGTCTTATTAAGCAACACACTATCACTTGTTATAATAACAATATATGATGCATAAGCCGAAGCACATTCTTCGAGAAATTCAATAAAATACTGATAATCCCTAGTAGTATTTTGCCATACAAATAATGAAAAATCAAATATAATATACGAATCCTTTTTTATTTCCTTGAATAGTTCCTTCGCCATTAACTGGAATATATCCTCTTCAGGTGTTTCATAATTTCCAGTAAACTTTACTGTATGTAATGTTAGGGGAACTGCTACTTTTTTACTAACTGGTTTTACTGATACAATATTTGTATTGATGGAATAGTGAATATCTTGTGCGGCATAAAACGTCAAGACAGCATCATTCGGAACATAATCAGGATAGGTAAGATTACTAAAGCCCGGATCACCATGCTGTAGGAAAGTTACTGCTTCTACCGGACTACTCGTTGTATAAATATCCGCCCAACCTAATTTAATTGCTGATATTTGTTGTGCTGTTGGTTGACTGGCATTCCACCATCCGGAAAGTGCATCTCCCGATCTACGTTCATAAGCTACACGCATTGGTTTTGTATTGGCTACGCCAATTGCTTTTGCTACACCTAACCCATCTGTATGTGCAAACGTTGTATTATTCTCTTTAAGAGTTCGTTCAAGATACTCAAGGCTTTGATCTGCTTGTGTATCAGCCCCTTTAGTAAACGTTTGAGAATCACGATTTGGCGGGGCGATAAAGCTATCGTTCTGTTCTGTTTCTAATTGATTTGATAACTCATTTAATTGGGAAATGGCTTTTGCTGCGCCCTTCTCCGCACTAGTCTGTAAATCTGCGCTTTCACCGGATGTTGAAAGCAAGGCATTCCGGACTAATTCGTTACCACCTTGGCCATAAATCGGTAACGCCCACAACCCAGTTTGGTTAATCGCCTTTACTAGCCGTTCTATAATATCAGCAATTGCTTTAGTAACTTTGCGTAATCTATCTGCTTTCTCTTGTAAAAACCTGGCAAATTCCTTAATTGCGTTTTCAGCAGTATCAAAGACATCTAGGGAATCCATAAATTCCAACATAATATTGATAAAATCGCGGAATGGTCCCCATTGCTTGAAAGAACTAGAATACCACCTGGGGGTTCCAAACTTAGATAGCGCTAGATTCTCTTCTGATTTTCTAATAGGTATAGGGTCGCGGTATGCATTAAAGTCAAATAGTTTCTTTACTGAATCCCACCAATCCATAAATTCTTGAAAAGAAGGATAAGCTAGGACAATTGCTATTGCTCCGACATAAGCATCATTCGAGAACGCCGGACGTTGTAACCAATCCTGTGCTACTGGGTTTGTCGGGTCCTTCTTCGCAATCTTTATTGCTTTCTGCATCTCCTTGTAGTTCGGGATTGATCCTGCTACATCCTGAACCCACTGATCGAATGTCCTTTGCTTGGCTTCCAATTGCGGAATGTGATAAAGAAAATAGAATCCTGTCGAGGCCAAATCCAGTAGCAGATTCTTTATCGAGTCTATCAGTGTTTTCAATGCTGTTGCTAAGACGTTCGTTAATCCGACTAATAAGTTCCCTATAATGTCCAGGATGTTCGAGAGCGTATCCAGTACA
>Ga0208958_1003987_pt1 | contig 10955 bp, 7 predicted proteins | sample RifOxyB1_FD_184032 | JGI IMG/M metagenome (GOLD analysis project Ga0208958, IMG submission 184032) | Soil microbial communities from Rifle, Colorado - Rifle Oxygen_injection B1 (SPAdes) | ecosystem: Environmental > Terrestrial > Deep subsurface > Rock core/Sediment | place: Rifle, Colorado...
CGCCAGGACGAGGTCGGCGAGCTGGTGCGCGCGTTCGGGACGATGAGCGACAGCATCGCCCGGCACGACCGCGACGTGCGGCGCATGGCCTATACCGACTCGCTGACCGGGCTGACCAACCGGCTGGCGTTCCGCGAGAGCCTGGATCACCGGCTGATGATGCTGCGTGGCGCGGGCCGCCAGCTGGCGCTGCTGTTCGCCGACATCGACGACTTCAAACGCGTCAACGACACCCTGGGCCACGAGGCCGGCGACGAGGTGCTGCAGCAGTTCGCCCACCGCATCCGCGATGCGGTCGACCAGATGGGTGGCGACGATGCGTTGCTGGCGCGCTTCGGTGGCGACGAGTTCGTCATCCTGATCCAGGACGGTGACGTGCGCGGCAGCGCCACGCGCCTGGCGGAGAAGCTGGTGGCGGAACTGGGCCGTCCGATCGTGGTGCAGGACCGCCAGGTGTTCCTGGGTACGTCCATCGGCATCACCCTGTTCCCCGAGGATGCGTCCGGCGCCACCGCGCTGATGAAGAACGGCGACATCGCGATGTACCAGGCCAAGGTGGCGGGCAAGAACTGTTACCGGTTCTACAGCCGCGCGATGGACCAGGCCGTCGAGCGCCGCGTGCGCATGGAGCAGGATCTGCGCGGCGCCTGGGAGCGCGGCGAACTCAGCCTGATGTACCAGCCTGTGTTCCGCATGGCCGACAGCCGCATCGTCGGTGCCGAAGCGCTGCTGCGCTGGCAGCATCCGGAACTGGGCATGGTGGCGCCCTCGGTGTTCATCGACGTGGCCGAGCAGAGCGGCCTGATCGAAATCATCGGACCGCGCGTGCTGCGCGCGGCCTGTGCGGCCGCCGCACGCTGGGGCGGGAACCGCGAAGCGATGGATCCGCTGTTCGTCTCGGTCAACGTGTCGCCGCGCCAGCTGCGCAGCGGCGACCTACCCGACGTGGTGGCCGAGTGCCTGCGCGACACCGGCCTGCCTGCCTCGCGCCTGCACCTGGAACTCACCGAGACCGCCGTCATCAGCGACGAGGCGCATGCCAGCGCACTGCTGGCCACGCTGCACCGCACGGGCGTGAAGGTATGGCTGGACGATTTCGGCACCGGTTTCTCAGGGCTCAGCCACCTGCGCCGCGTACCGGTGGACGGCGTGAAGATCGACCGCAGTTTCATCGCCGACATGCTGCGCGACCCCGACGACCTGGCCCTGACCACCGCGATCATCGCCATGGCGCACTCGCTGGGCATCACCGTGGTCGCCGAGGGCGTGGAGAAGGAAGGCCAGTTCAACCTGCTGCGCGAACGCGGCTGCGACCTGGCGCAGGGCTACTGGCTGGGATATCCGGTCACCGCAGCGGAGTTCGCGCAGCTGGTGGCGTGAGAAGCGGCGCTGTTGCAGGAGCGACGTCAGTCGCGACCACACGTTATCCGTGTCGTGACGGCATCAAGGCGCTGAAGACCTGCGGTCGCGACTTACATCGCGCTTACAGAACCCTGCCTACTCAAAACCATCGCGCGAGCAGCGCGCTGGTCGCCTCCACCAGGTTGCCTGACAGGAAACCGAACACCACCACGGCGATGCCACCGGCGATCCATGCCACCAGCAGCAGGGCGCCATCGCGTTCCAGCAGTGCGAAGGCGAACAGCAACAGCAGGAAGCCGAAGACGTAGTTGGTGAACGGGATGGGCAGCGCCAGCAGCACGCCCAGCAGGACCAGCAGCAGGCCGGTGAAGCTCAGGGCGATGCGGTTGTCCAGGAAGGCCGTCATGCGGGGACGCACCAGCTTTTCCAGGCGCCGCAGCCACGGCGCCATGCGCTGGCGGAACCGCATCATCGCGCTGCGGTGCGGGCCGCGCCGGGCGAGGAACCCGGGCAGCCACAGCTTGCGCATCCCCAGCAGCAGTTGCACGCCGACCAGGATCACCAGCGGCCCGCCGACGGCGCCGCCCACGCCCGGGACCGGGATGAAGGCCGGCAGCACGCCCAGGAACAGCAGCATGCCGAAGGCGGCGGGTCCGAAGTCCTTGAGCAGGTCGCCCAGGCGGAGCACGTCGTCGGGATCGCCGTTGGCGAAGCCGTCGAGCAACGCCACCGTCGTGGTGTGGTTGTCTTCGCGGGCCATGTCAGGCGACGAGGTCTTCGTCGTCGGCGTCGGGCAGCCTGTGCAGCAGCAGCTTGTCGATGCGCGCGCCATCCAGGTCGACCACCTCGAAGCGCCAGCCCGCCCAGTCCAGGCGTTCGCCGACGTGAGGGATGCGGCCGAAGCGCTCGATCATCATGCCGGCCAGGGTGTTGTATTCGTCGTCGTCCGGCAGCGCCACGCCGCCCAGCAGTTCGCGCAGGTCGTCGTTGGGCAGCGAGCCGTCCACCAGCAGCGAGCCGTCGTCGCGCACCACGACCAGCGGCGCGTCCTCGGTGTTCTCTGCCGCCTGCAGGCGGCCGACCACCGCGCCCATCAGGTCGCTCTGGGTCACCAGGCCCTGGATCTCGCCGTACTCGTCCACCACCAGCGCCAGCGACTGCTGCTCCTCGCGGAAGATCTCCAGCAGCTTCATCGCATGGGTGGACTCGGACACGAACAGCGGCTCGCGCAGCTTCACGAACAGGTCCGGCTTCTCCACGCCGAAGCGGTCCAGCAGCGACTTCACCTCCAGCACGCCGATCACGTCCTGGTCGTCGCCGCGGTACACGGGGAAACGCGAGAACGCCGACTCGTGCATGGTCTGCAGGTTGTCCTCGTAGGACGCCGCGGCGTCCAGCCAGGTGATCTTCTTGCGCGGCGTCATCAGGCTGTCGGCGGTGCGGTCGCCCAGGCGCAGCACGCGGTTCATCATGTTGCGCTCGTCGGCGTCGATCACGCCGGCCTCGTGCCCTTCGGACACGAGCATGCGGATTTCCTCTTCGCTGATGGTGGTGGCCTCGTCCTTGCCCAGACCCAGCATGCGCAGGACCAGGCGGGTGCTGTGGGACAGCAGCCAGACGAAGGGGAAGGCGGCCTTCGCCAGCCAGCCCATCGGCACCGCGACGACGCCGGCAATCGTCTCCGGCGCGGTGATGGCGAGGCGCTTGGGTACCAGCTCGCCGAAGATCAGCGTCATGAAGGTGATCAGGGCGACCGCCAGCGTCTTGCCGATCAACTCCGACCAGGGCTGGGGTTCGCCGACCAGGGTGAAACTGGCGGCCAGGGAGGGAAAGAGGCCCTGCAGCCGCTCGGCGATGGCCATGCCGATGGCCTCGCCACCGAACAGGCCCGTCAGCACGCCGATCAGGGTGATGCCGATCTGCACCGTGGACAGGAAGCTCTCGGGTTTCTCGGACAGGTCCAGTGCGCGCTGGGCGCGATGGCTGGTCTGCGCCATCTGCTTCAGTCGGCTCTTGCGCGAGGTCATGACCGACATCTCGGACATGGCGAAGAAGCCGTTCAGCAGGACCAGGGCGAATACGATGATCAGCTCAAGCACGGGCGCCTCCGTTCAGGGTGGGGAGGGCCGGCAGGGCGGGCGGGGTCTGTCGCGAGGGACAGTGCGGGGAGGAAGGGTCGTCGTCCATAGGGTGCACCCGAAGGCGCGGAGCGAGTTTAGCAAACGGTCTGGTGGACAAGGCGCGAAGCTGAACAAGACGTTTGGCTAATCGGAGGCCTGCCCCGGCGGCCGGACTGTCCGCCCGAGTCATGAAACGGTCATAATTCCGCCCCTGAAGCCGTCCATCCCGTGACGGTGGGACCGCCCGATGTTCTCCCTCCAGACGATCTTCGGCTCCGGCCAGCAGTTTTACACGCTGTTGGACGAAGCCGCCCAAGCCGCCCACGACAGCGCCAAGGCCCTGCACACCATGATGAAGGCCACCGACCGCCAGCCGGCGCTGGATGCCTTCAAGCTGGCGCGCCTGCGCGAGCGCGCGGCCTCGGACAAGATCGGCAAGGCGCTGGTGGACAGCTTCATCACCCCGATCGAGCGCGAGGACATCGAGGCGCTGGGTTCGGCGCTGTACAAGATCCCCAAGCAGGTGGAGAAGTTCGCCGACCGGTATTCGCTGGCCATCCAGCACCTGGAGGGCATCGATTTCGCGCCGCGCGCGGCGATGCTGGAGCAGGCGGCGTCCGTGGTCGTGGAGATGGTCCACGAGATCAAGAAGATGAACATCGACCGCATGACCTCGCTCAACGAGAAGCTGCGCGCGATCGAGAACGAGGCCGACCGGCTGATGCTGGAGCTGTACCGCGACATCTACTCCGGCCGCCTGGACCACCTGCAGATGTTCCTGCTGAAGGAGTTCTTCGAGATCCTGGAAAAAGCCATCGACCGCTGCCGCGAGGCCGGCGTGGTGGCCTACCAGATCGTGCTGAAGAACAGCTAAGGGCGCTCCGTCATGCTGACCCTCGTGCTGGTGGTGATCCTGGCCGCGCTGATCTTCGAGTTCATCAACGGTTTCCACGACACCGCCAACTCCATCGCCACCGTCGTGGCCACCAAGGTGCTGTCGCCGGGTCAGGCGGTGATGCTGGCGGCCGGCATGAACCTGGTCGGCGCCCTGATGGGCACCGCCGTGGCCAAGACGATCGCCTCGGGCCTGGTCAATACCGATGTGGTGCAGGTGACCTCGCAGGTCATCCTGTGCGCCCTGCTGGGCGGCATCGTGTGGAACCTGATCACCTGGTGGAAGGGCCTGCCGTCGTCGTCCTCGCATGCGCTGATCGGCGGCCTGTGCGGCGCGGCGCTGGCCGCCGCCCACAACGACTGGGCGGCGCTGATCTGGTCCGAGGCCGTGGGCGACTGGACCAAGAACAAGGGCATCCTGTGGAAGGTGGTGCTGCCCATGATCACCTCGCCGATCGCGGGCTTCCTGCTCGGCATCCTGGTGATGGTGGCGCTGTGGGGACTGATCGCGCTGCTGTCGCGTCTGGGCGGCTGGCTCGGCCGGCTGGCGCGCCCCCACTTCGTCAACCGGTTCTTCGGCAAGGCGCAGATCCTGTCGGCCGCCTACATGGGGTACGCCCACGGCCACAACGACGCGCAGAAGACCATGGGCATCATCGCGCTGACGTTGTTCGGCGCGGAGGCCAGCGGTGCGCTGGACGACCTGCCGGGCTGGCTGGCGTTCCTGCATCCGGGCGCGGCGGGCGAGCAGGACATCGCCATGTGGATCGTCATTACCTGCGCCATCGTGATGGCGCTGGGTACCGCGATGGGGGGCTGGAAGATCATCAAGACCCTCGGCCACAAGATGGTGAAGCTGCACCCGATCAACGGCTTCGCGGCGGAGACCAGTTCGGCCACCATCCTGACGGTGGCCGCACACTTCGGCATGCCGGTGTCGACCACCCACAGCATCTCCACCGCCATCATGGGCGTGGGTTTCGCCAAGAATCCGCGCGCGCTGAAGTTCAGCGTGATCGAGCGCATCCTCTGGGCCTGGGTGCTGACGATTCCCGCCGCCGGCGGCATCGCCTACGGCCTGCTGCGCCTGCTGGAAGCGATCGGCTGGGCTTGAAGGCCGTGATGCGTGATTCGTGATTCGTGATGGGTAGAAGCTAAACCAAAGGGCGGGTCGCTCACCCGCCCTTCTTTTTTGTCTGGAATCGAGTTCTTGAGGAATTCGATAGCGTCGCTCTTGCGAATCACCAATCACCAATCCCCTATCACGGCTCCTACAGCAGATCGCCTTCGGCGGAGAGCGCACGTTCCATGCTGTCGCCGAGCCCGCCGATCTCCAGCACCAGCCGGTCCACTTCCGCCGGGCTGAGGCTTTCGTAGGGGCGGTTCTCGCACAGCTGGAGGTAGGGCACGCCGTCGAGTTCGCCGATGGCCAGGTAGCCCACGCTGCTCTGCCAGTTGAATTTCAGCGCACGCTTGGCGTCGATGCCGGTCATCGGCGCGATGACCGTACTCACGCGCAGGTAACCGCGCTCGTCGTCGTTGCCCAGTTCGGACAGGAAGATGGCCTGGTGCCGCTTGCCGTTGCCCAGCGACAGTTCCACGCAGGCGACGAAGGGGTCGTGCATGGTGACCTTGTAGCCCGATGAATTCAGGTGGCCGCGGACCTGTTCGAAGTTGTGCATGGCGTGCTCCCGTGTTGCCGATGCCGCTATGCTAATCCGGCATGAGCGCCAAGTCTCCCGAAGACCGCATCCTGGCCGCGATCCGCGCCATCCCGCGTGGGCAGGTGGCCGGCTATGGTGAAGTGGCGTACCGCGCCGGACTGCCCGGTCGCGCCCGGCTTGCGGCACGCATCCTCAGCCAGAACGAGGATCCCGGGCTGCCCTGGCACCGCGTGCTGCGGTCGGATGGACGCATCGCGTTCCCGGAAGGCTCGCGGGCGTATCGCGAGCAGAGCCAGCGCCTGCGCGCGGAAGGCGTGAAGGTGGAGAACGGGCGGGTGAAGCGACCGCGCAGGACCGATACGCTGGACGAGGCGCTGTGGGGGCCGGGCGAACGTTGAGACGCGTCCCGTATGATGTCGGGCGACCGTTCCGAGGCCTGCCATGTTCCCCCGACTTCTCCCCGTCACCCGCGCGCTGCTGATCGCCAACGTTGCCGTCTACCTGCTGCAGCTGGTGTCGGGGAATGCCCTGATGGACTGGCTCGCGCTGTGGCCGCTCGGGTACGGGTTCATGCCGTGGCAACTGCTGACCTACGGCTTCCTGCACGATACCGGCGGCATCGGGCATCTGGCGTTCAACATGCTGGCGCTCTACATGTTCGGATCGCCGCTGGAGCAGACCTGGGGTGGAAAGCGTTTCCTGACGTTCTTCCTGGTCTGCGTCGCCGGCGCCGGTCTGCTGCAGTTGGCGGTGGGCTGGTGGATGATGGCCGGGGGTGCGCCTCCATACCCGACGGTCGGCGCCTCGGGCGGCGTGTTCGGCCTGTTGCTGGGCTACGGGATGCTGTTCCCCAACCAGCGCATGATCGTGTTTCCGCTGCCCATGGAAATCCGGGCGCGCACGCTGGTCATCTTCTACGCCGTGCTCGCGCTGGTGCTGGGCTTCACCGGCCTGCAGCCGGGCGTAGCGCATTTCGCGCACCTGGGCGGCATGGTGTTCGGCTGGCTGATGATCCGCTACTGGCGCGGGCAGCCGCCGTTCGGCAGGGGCCGTCGTGGGCCACCGCGGATGCGCATCGTCAAGTGATGTAGCGATAGAAAAACGGCGCGGATATCCGCGCCGTTTTCATGCCGTCCTTCGCGACCGTCTTAGCGCCAGATGCGGATCTGTCCGGCTTCGTTCGCCTGCATCGGCTGGCCGGCCTTGCAGGTGAAGGCCTGCGCGAAGGACGGTTGCTGCGTCAGCGGGCCGTTGGCGCGCCACTGGCCCGGTGCGTGCACGTCGACGGCCGCACGCTGCGCGGCTTCGGTGTCCGTCAGGTTCTGCGCCCAGAGCGTGGCCCAGGCCTTGTAGAACGACTGCTTCGCGGCGGCGTTGGCCTGCGGTTCGGCACTGGCGAAGGCGTCCCATGCCAGTTCCACGCCGGCCAGGTCGGCCAGGTTCTCGTCCCGCGTCAGCGCGCCGTTGACCTTGACGGTCTTCAGCATCGGGAAGGCGTAGCCGTTGTACTGCGCAACCACCTTGTCGCCCAGCGCATTCCACGCGGCCACATCGGCGGGCGTCCACCAGTCGCGCAGCTGGCCCTTGGCGTCGACCATGCGACCCTTCACGTCGAAGCCGCGGCTCAGTTCATGGCCCACCAGTGCACCGAACGCGCCGTACTGCACGGCGGCCGGCTGTTTCGCGTCGAAGATCTCTTCCTGCAGCACGGCGGCGGTGACGATCAGGCGGTTCTGCGCCAGGTCGTAGGCCAGCGCGGGCTGCTGCGGCAGCACGTCCCAGCGACGGTCGGCATTGCCCTTGCCGATGCGCTTCATCTCCTCGCGATGGCGCCAGGTGGAGGCGATCAGCATGTTGCCGCCGAAGCTGCCGCGGCCCATCGGCTGCACGCTGTAGTCGAGGTCGCGGCGGGGCGTGCCGACTTCGATCTTCAGTTTGTCCAGCTTGACCTTGGCTTCGCCCTTGGCGACGTCGCTGAGCCAGGTACTGCGTTCGATGCCGCGGCCCAGGGCCTCGCGCACCTGGCCGGCGATCTGCTCGGCACGGCGCTTGTGGTCGCCCGGCACGTAACGCGCGGCGTACTCCTTGCCCAGCATCGGTCCGGCGGCCAGGTTGATGGCGTCCAGCACCTGGCGCCAGCGCGGCGCCGGCGACGCTTCGCCGCGCAGCACGCGACCGCGGAACTCGAACTCGGCGTCGCGGAACGGCTTGGCCAGGTACGGCGCCATGGCATCGCCCACGCGCCAGCGCAGATAGGCCTTCCACTGGTCGGGCTTCAGGCTGCCCACCAGGCCGTCCAGGCGCTTGAACAAGGCCGGGTCGGCCAGGGATACGGTGTCGTCGCTGACGCCCTGCGCCTTCAGGAAGGCATCCAGCTGCAGGTTGCGGTACTGCTTGCCCAGGTCCTTGGTCGGTACCGGTGCGTAGTTCGCGAACGGGCTGCGCAGTTCGACGACGGGCTTGGAGACCTGCGCCAGCTTGGTTTCCAGGTCGATCACCAGCGCCGATTCGGCGTCCAGCCGGTTGGCCGGGGTGCCGGTCAGTGCCAGTACCTGCTTGACGTAGCCGCGATAGCGGCCCAGCAGTTCCCGGGTGTCGGCATCGGTGCGGGTGTAGTAGGCGGGGTCGGGCAGGCCCAGGCCACCCTGCATGAAGTAGCCGATGTGGCGGTCCAGCGCCTGCAGGTCCACGTCGGGACTGAAGTTGAAGGCCACCGGAATGCCCACCTGGTGCAGCGCGGCGATGGCAGGCGCGACGTCCTTGGGCTTCTTGATGGCGTTGATGCGGTCCAGCAGCGGCGCGATCGGCCTGGAACCGTCGGCCTCGATGGCGGCTTCGTCCAGGCCGCTGGCCCAGAAGTCGCCCAGCAGCTTCTGCACGTTGCCCTGCGGCGTCTTCATCGCGGCGTCGAGCAGCGCGCGCTGCTGTTCCAGGGTGCGTTCGCGGAAGGCGCCCAGCACGCTGACGGAACCGGCATCGGCAGGCACGCTGTTCTTCTTCAGCCAGTCCGCATTGGTCGCGGTGTAGAAGTCCGTGCACTCCGCGCTGACGGCAGGGGCACGCGCCGCGCGCTTCTTGCGCTGCGCTTCGGCATCCGGGGCACCCAGGGCGATGACAAGGGCGAAGGCGATCAGGGTGGGGCGGCCGATAGCGGTGCGCGGGAGGGACATCAGGCGGTTTCCGTGATTCAGGGGTCGGGCGATTCTAGCAAGGGCGCCGTACCTGGCCCGTCGCGCCGCGGGGCAAATCCCGCTGCATTTGGCGTCGCCAATCCGCCCTGTGTCACAGACTGGACCGCCGGGCCTGCATCGGCCGGGCCGGAAAAGGAAAAGGCCCGGGCGTGCCGGGCCTTTTCGGGTCACCCCAAGGGGGCGCTTACCAGATCACGACCTGCTGGTCGCCCGTGCGCACCATCGCGTCGCCCGGCTTGCAGGAGAACGCGGCGGCGAAGGTCGGCAGGTTGGACGGCGCACCGATGGCGCGGAACTGCGCCGGGGCGTGTTCGTCGGTGGCGATGCGGTTCTTCAGCTCTTCCGGGGTGAAGTTGCGGCGCCACACCGTAGCCCAGTTGAGGAAGAAGCGCTGGTCGCGGGTCAGGCCGTCGGTCATCGGGTCCGGCGTGCCCTCGGTGGCCTTCTTCATCGCGTCGTAGGCCGTGGCCAGGCCGCCCAGGTCGGCGATGTTCTCGCCCAGGGTGTGGTTGCCGTTGATCTTCTGGCCGTCCGCGGTGCGGTAGCCGTCGAACTGCGCCACCAGCTTGCCGGTCAGCGCCTTGAAGCCCTTGGAATCGGCGTCGCTCCACCAGTTCTCGAACTTGCCGGTCGGCCCGAAGCGGCTGCCCTGGTCGTCGTAGCCGTGGGTCATCTCGTGGCCGATCACCGCACCGATGCCGCCGTAGTTCATCTCATCCGTGGCGTTGGGGTCGAAGAACGGCGGCTGCAGGATGGCGGCCGGGAACACGATCTCGTTCTGCAGCGGGTTGTAGTACGCGTTGACCATCTGCGGCGGCATGCCCCATTCGGTCTTGTCCACGGGCTTGCCGATCTTGCCCAGGTTCCACTTGTAGTTGAATTCCATCGCGGCCAGCACATTGCCGATGTAGCTGTCGCGGCCGGTGGACAGGCCGGACCAGTCGCGCCACTTGTCCGGGTAGCCGATCTTGGTGGTGAAGGCGGCCTGCTTCTCCATCGCCTTGGCCTTGGTCTCGTCGCTCATCCAGGCCAGGTTCTGGATGCGCGCCTTCAGCGCCGTGCCCAGGTTCGCCACCAGGGCTTCCATCTTGGCCTTGGCTTCCGGCGAGAAGGCGACCTTCACGTACATCTGGCCCAGGGCCTCGCCGCTCTGGTTCTCGATGGTGGACAGCACGCGCTTCCAGCGCGGCTCGATTTCCTTCTGGCCGCGCAGCGTCTTGGCGTAGAAATTGAAGTTCTCGTTGGCGAAGGCGTCGCTCAGGTAGGGCGATGCGCCGTCGATGGTGTGGAAGCGCAGATAGGCGCGCCACGCGGCCGGGTCGGTGTCGCCCAGCATCTTGCTGACTTCCTGATGGAAGGCGGGCACGGCCAGCGAGAACTTCTCCTGCGGCGCCACGCCCTGCGATTCGAAGAACCTGGTCCAGGAGAAGTTGGGGGTCAGCTTGTCGGCGTCGGCCAGCGTCACCGGGTTGTAGTAAAGCGACACGTCGCGCGACATTTCCTCGTTCGACTTGGATACCTTCGCCAGGCGCGTCTCGAACGCCATGATGTCGGCCGCCTGCTTCTGCGCATCGGCCGCGGCCACGCCGGACAGTTCCAGCACCTTGGCGACGTGCTTCACGTATTCGTCGCGGATGTTCTTCTTGTCGGCGTCGAAGTAGAAGTTCTTGTCCGGCAGGCCCAGGCCGCCCTGGAAGGCGTACGCCATGTTGGTGTCGGGCTTG
>Ga0208958_1003990_pt1 | contig 10950 bp, 10 predicted proteins | sample RifOxyB1_FD_184032 | JGI IMG/M metagenome (GOLD analysis project Ga0208958, IMG submission 184032) | Soil microbial communities from Rifle, Colorado - Rifle Oxygen_injection B1 (SPAdes) | ecosystem: Environmental > Terrestrial > Deep subsurface > Rock core/Sediment | place: Rifle, Colorado...
GCGTATATACTGCCAAGGCAACATTCTATTTCCATCTATCAACCGGTCTTGATCCTGAAGGAGAAAATACTGTTACTTCTGACAAACTAAGTTTTTATCGTCATGGTTACGGAGGAGACACGATTTACGACAAAATTCATCAGAACTCTCCATCACTGCCAAATCTGCTTGCAACATTATATAAGCACAGACCTAAATTCTTAAAAAGCGAAAAGACTTTGGTTAGGGAATATTTAAACGGCAAAATTTTTGAAGATTATAAAAATGATCCAGCTTGGGAGTTATAATTCCTAAAAGTTAGGCCGTACCTTTCCTGTTTTTTCTTTTTCATATTAATAATATTTGTTATAGTTTCTTAATGAAATTATTTTCAATCATTTTATCCATCTTTATCGTGAGTTCAGCTCTTGCAATTGAATGTACCGAAGGAATGTATCCTGTAAGCGGACACCCTCGAACAGCTTATTTCCGCACTGATGGAACTTATGTTCCTAAAACGAATGTTTCAAGCTACTGCAAAAAATATCGAAGTGAAGGGCCTCTACAAATTAAATTCCTGAGAAAAATCCCAAAGGGTTGGCCCTTTAAAAAAGAAGTTTTTAGAAAGTGCGGTGACAAGAAGCAAAAAAATATCAATCAAGTCGTAAATACTCTTCCTAAAATCCTTACTCAAGTAGGAGAAATCAAAATTCTTTGTGCAAAAAAATCAGCTACAGCGAACAATCCTGCCACGAGTGCTCTTGAAGAAAAAATTATAGTTCTCTATGATTCTTCCTTCGAGATGGATTTAAAACGAATTTTGACGCACGAGCTGGCACACTTTCTCTACCATTCTCTGTCAACAAAAGAACTTAAGCAATATTGGAAAGTAGCTCAGTGGAGTGATTTTAATCAAGCACAAAATTTCACCACTAAACGAACTTCTTTTTCTGCACCTGATGGTGCCACAGATCCTGAAGAAGATTTTGCAAATAATGTTGAATACTTTTATGCCGAACCAGAGGTTATGAGTAAAAATTTTTCATTAATTACCAAGTGGCTATCAAAATTTCTTGGAGACAAACAATGAATTGGTATTATCTTATTTTGCTTTTAATTATTTCTTCATGCAGCAGTAATCAACCTTCCTTAATACAAAAAAAAGACGCAAATCTTTACTGGAATATTTTGGATAATGTATCGGCGAAAATCTGGACAAAAGAAAAAATAAAAGAAATTTGGGGCGAACCTCGAGAAATCTTCCATGATCAAAAGCAAGAACATCGGGAATCATGGATCTATGATCATCCAACAGAAGATTATCAAGAGTGGACTTTTGGATTTGATGAAAATGATTACCTAACTTTTGTAAAATATTTTCCAGCAAGTGATTTTTATTCAGAGTTTTCCCTTAATAATCTTGAAAAACACTGGCTTCCATTTCACTGTGAACATAAAACAAAGCAAGTCCTTCACCCTCATGTAATCAAAAATTTAACTTATCTCAGTTGTGATCATCAAAAACGTCAAGTTGAGTATAATAAATATAAAGAAGTTCTTTCAATCACGATTGAACAATAAACACTGCATCCCTAAAAGTTAGGCCGTACCGTTTTTTTACTATCTATATTAAAAATCAGACGGTACTATCTAAGGTAGTATGATAAATTATTGGTTAATATTCGGCATTGTTTTAATTATTCTCGAAGTTGTCATTCCAGGAATGGTAGTAAGCTTTGTCGGTCTTAGTGCACTGACGGTAACACTTCTTTTATATTTTCAGGTTATCGAAGCCCTTCACGTACAGATACTTCTCTTTTTTGCAGTCTCCATCTTTTATTGCTTTACCCTTCGCTTACTTGTAATTAGACTCTACCCTAGCGATACTGAAAAAAAAGATCTAGATAATGAACTCTCCAATATTAACAAGTGTGTAAAAGTGATTGAAGATATTCCGGTAGGTGGAAGCGGTCGGATAGAATTAGAAGGTTGTGGTTGGATTGCCAAGACCCTTCATAACGAGAAAATTATAACTGGTGAAATGGTTCGAATAATCAAGCAAGAAAATATTACTTTCATCGTCGAAAAAATAAAAAAAGATCAGGAGCTTTAACATGCTAACTATCACATCTGTTTTAATCATCTTTTTGGTGATTATAATTATTAAAACCATTATTATCGTTTCTGAACGTGAAAACGTCATTGTAGAACGCTTGGGAAAATATCATAAGACACTTACTCCAGGTCTTTATATTCTTATCCCTTTTATTGATAACGCTGCTTACAAACAAGAAATGCGAGAACAAGTAATTGATATTCCCGCGCAAAGTGTTATTACCTCCGATAACATACAAGTATCTGTGGACGGACTGATTTACTTAAAAGTAGTTGATTCAAAAAAAGCAAGCTATGGTATTGGTGACTACACCGCTGCCACTATAAATCTAGCCCAAACCACCATGCGTTCCGAAATTGGAAAAATATCTTTAGGTGAAACTTTCAGCGAACGCGATAAGGTTAATAGAAAAATCATTTCAGAAATAGATAAGGCTTCCGATCCATGGGGAGTCAAAGTCCTACGATATGAAATCAGAGATATTTATCCCACCAGACATGTTATTGATACTCTCGAAAAACAGATGGAAGCCGAAAGAGAAAAACGCGCCGAAATCACCCTGGCTACTGCGGAAAAAGAAAGACTGATTAATATTTCCGAAGGGGAAAGGCAACTGGCAATTAATATTTCTGAAGGCGAAAAACAAAAGCGCATAAATGAAGCTGAAGGAAAAAGTAAATCTATTGAATTGATTGCCGATGCAACTGCCAAGAGTATGGAAATGGTAGGTAAAGCCATTAGTGACCCTTGCGGTGACCAATCAATCAGAGTGAAATTAGTTGGACAATATATTGAAGAATTTCAACATATCATTGAAAACGGCAATGTATCAGTATTTCCAGCAGAACTTGCGACACTCAAGGGAATTGTGGAAGAACTTAAAGGGAAAAGGGGGTAACCAATGTCACTCGATCTTCTAGTTTTTATCATTGTTATTGGGATACTTTTTCTTTACGCACTGGTGGCATTATTACAATCCATCAGACTGGTCCCGGCCCAAAGTGAATTCATTGTTGAACGTCTGGGAAAATATAATAAAACCTTAAAAGCCGGCTTTCATTTACTAATTCCTATTGTTGACCGTGTGGCTTACGTTCAAGATCTCAAAGAGCATACCATCGATGTTCCTGAACAAAAGTGTTTTACCAAAGATGAAATTCAGGTTGAAATAGATGGCGTACTTTACATGCAAGTCATCGATTCCGTTAAAGCCAGCTACGGAATAACCAATTATAAATTTGCCGCGATTCAACTGGCTCAAACCACGACCAGATCAGTAGTGGGGACACTTGATCTTGATCGCACTTTTGAAGAAAGAGAAATGATCAGTGGTAAAGTGGTATCTGTGCTGGATGAGGCAGCGGCTAAATGGGGAATTCGAATTTTAAGATTTGAAATCAAAAATCTTTTCCCTCCTGAGTCTGTTCGTCAATCAATGGAAAAACAAGTAACCGCAGAACGAGAGCGGCGAGCTATCGTGCAAAAGAGTGTCGGAGTCAAGCAATCTTTAATTAATACCTCTGAAGGTCAAAAAAAAGAAATGATGAACAAATCCGAGGGAGAAAAACAAAAAATGATCAATGAAGCTGAAGGTAAGGCCCAGGAAATTTTATTTCTAGGAAAAGCGACTGCCGAAGCTATCTCTAAAATTGCACATGCCCTCTCCATTACTGGTGGTGCTCAAGCTATGAAATTTGAACTGACTCAAAAATACATAACTGCCCTTGGCAAACTCGACAAAAAAGACAATCGCGTGATCATCTCCGGAAACTTAAAAGAGATGAATGATATGCTGAAAGGTCTTGATCTCGTTTAGGTACATCTTAATCCAAGACTAAAAGTTGAGCCTTGCCCTTCCTTTGATTCAAGCTTAATGGTTCCTTGATAGCTTTTAATAATATCAGCGATCATACTTAACCCTATACCGGTTCCTGTATCTCCTTTGGTGCTATAAAAGGGATCAAAACAATGTTTTTGAATTTCTAATGACATACCCGTGCCATTATCACTGATACTTATGATTACCATTTTATTGTCTAAATCTTCTCTGGTGGTAATTTGAATGATCCCATTTTTAGGTATGGCTTCTGCAGCATTAATAATTAGGTTAATAATAGTCTCCCGAAAGTCCGAGCGTCGCATTTGCACGGGGGAAATAGCGGAAAATTCACATTCAATTTTAACTGAGATGCCTTTTTTATTAAACATGTTCTTAAGAATTGGATCAATGAAATCCAGGATCTCTTGTATTAATTGATTGGTATCAATAGTAGAAATGGGTTCTTCCATTTGTTTACTTTTATAAAACATTTTAATTCTATGAATAATAGCGATCCCATCATTAACCGCAGTTTTAATTTTAAAAAGTGTATCCGTAATTTTTTCTTTATCACAAAACAAACTGGGAAAAGAAAGCATACTATCCGTATATGCCAATATCGGTGTTAAAATATTATTAAGATCATGAGCTATACCCGCAGCCACCTGTCCCAACGAATGTAGTCTTTCATTTTTCATAATTTCATGTTGAGTTAGCTTTAGTTGATTGAGGGTATTTTCAAGTTGTCTACTTTTGGCTTTTATTTTTATATGCAATACTAATATCAAACCTAAGGCAATAAATAATAAAACCAAAGTGGATATAATTATAGCCAATATATAGTTGGGAATAATAACTTGTGCTTTGGAACCTAGCCATTTGTAAAGGACCTGATGATAGATGGAGGGATGTTTATTTTTAATAATGGATAAATGATAATCAATGGCTGTGATAATATCGTTATTCTTATGCACAGCTGCTGCATAGTGAAGAGTAGAGGGAGAAAAAATTAAATGAGACGGAATAATTTTTTTTGATTTTGAAGATGAAATAGCAAACTCATAAAAACGGCTGGCAATCATCCCATCAGTGTCCCCATTAAGAAGTGATTTTTCCGCGCTAGGATAATCAGCATAGGCTACAACTTGGCAATTAAGTTTTAGTTGTACAATAAGTTCTTGAATTATTATTTCTTGAGCCGATCCTTGTAAAACCGCAATTTTTTTATTATTTAAATCCGCTATACTTTCCATCATCACATCACTTCTTCGGTAAATTTGTAACCAACTGGAAAGTAGATCTATCTGTGTTAATTGAATTTTTTTAGATATTTCGTGAATATTACTTACGTCAGGCATGAGATCAATTTCACCATTTTCAAGTGCCTTTAATCCTTCTTCCCATGCATAAGCCTTATACACGATTTCCCAGTTTTCCGCTTTGGCAATATAGTTTAATATATCAATAAATATGCCTGCCGATTTTCCGTTTTGGTCTATAAACACCTTGGGATAATTATCATAAACGCCAACAGTAATCGTTTTGGCATGAATAGAAAATGAAAGATGAATAAGTAATGATACGAAAATTAAAATTAAATTTTTCATAGGCTCTCTTTATTTGAATATCATTAAATTAAATCAGCATGATCTTTAATAACTCATACTAGAATTTACTTGCCTATGCAAAGCATACCTTTTTAATTTAACAATAGTGTTCAAAACGCTGTAAATTTAGAGCTAACATGAAGGGGAGATTAACTATTTATTACTAGTCATACAGTTTCAAGCGATTTCTATTTAACAAAATAAAACTTGTCACCATCAGTATTCCTTTTAATCCAGTCGTCAAACTGATGGCCCACCAAATACCAGGTGTTCCCATTTTTAAATAAAGGGCCAGATACCATGCGATGGGAACTCGAAGCAAAGTAAGGGGCCCCCTAATTAACATATATGGTCTGGTATTTCCAAGTCCATTAAAAGCCCCTTCCATGGCCACTTCCAGGCCCAAAAATATTTCGCAATAACCAATGATTCTTAAATAATCTGCTCCATGTTTGATTATTTCCGCATCCTTATTTAAAAGCATAATCAGTTGTTCAGGGATAAGAATAAACAAGATGGAAACTGGAATCAGTAATCCTCCAATCAAAAACCCACCGCGTTTTACAATCTTTCCCACTTCCTTGTAATTACCTGCCCCATAAGATTGCCCAACCAAAGTTGACATTGAAATGGAAAATCCAAGCGCAAAAAAATATGGAATACCTTCAATCCTATGACAAATATTTAGTGCAGCCAAAGGTGCCATTCCAAACTTGGTAACAATCACTGCCAACATGGGATAAACTGCCGACCAGATCACGTTGGTTACGCAAGCAGGAATACCAATTTTTAAAAATTTACTTAAATACACATGTGAAACTTTTAAAAAATCTTTTAAGGGTGGAATATATTTTTTTCTTCTTAAAATATATATTCGTAAAATAATTCCAATCGACATACTAAATATAGAAGCAATCGCAGCACCTTTAATTCCCAACGTAGGAAAACCACCCCAACCAAAAATCAAAAATGGGTCTAGAATAAGATTTATAATTAGGATAAACAATAAAATCAATGTGCTACTTTTTGTATCTCCATGAGCATTAAAAATTCTACCCAGTAGATCTAGAAAAAAAATAACCGGTACTCCTTTTAATAGAATAGAAAAATAATCAATGGCATATCTTTGAGTCTCAAGATCCAGTCCCATCAAAGCAAACAAATATCCTTTTATCGGGTAAAAAACTAGGATTACTAAAAAGGAGAACACCAAACATAAAAGAGCTGCTTCTCTTATAACGTCAAATTTTTCATTTTCTTTTTTGGCTCCGATTGCTTGAGCAACGAGAGTATCACAACCTGTATTAAAAAGCCTCATCAGTGCATAGAGAATCCATTCGATAAATGCACAAGCACCCGCTGCGGCAACTGCTTTAGAATTTAGCTTTCCCAGCCAATAGATATCCACCACTTCAAATAATGTTAAGCCAATGAATCCAATAATCGACGGTATCGCAATTTGAAAAATTTTATAGGTTAATCCGTTTTTGTCCACTTACTTACATGTTCATTTCATGTCTGACGGCTTTATTACTGGAAGTAGACTGCGCGGCATTGGATTTTATCTTGTTGCCAATTCCTTCCAACATTTCATTCATCCATGCTAATTCAGCCTGGAGTTTTTCTTTATCAGAAAAAATTCGCTCTGCCTTTGCATTAGCTTTTTCCACTTCTTGTTGTTTAACAAGTAATTGCATTTTTAATTTTTCCATCTCATCTTTGAGAAGCTTGCGGGTCTGCTTTTCGCTTTCAATACTTTGTCCCAACTGATCAATTCTTTCGCTTTTTTGGGCCAATTCTTTTTTCCCATCCAGTAATCTAATTTGTAATTCCCTATTATGTGTTACCAGTTCTTGATTTTCAGCATTGGTTTTGTTGAGATCATTTTGGAACAATTTAAGCTTATCTTCCACCTCTTTTACGGTCGCCATCATATCTTCATATTTAGCACGTATCTTTTTTTCTTCTGATTTTGATTTTTGAATTTGTTCTTGCAATACAACAGAATTATCCTTGTATCTTTCAATGTATTCTTTAAGACTTTCAATATATTTATTCTGCTGTTGGGTTTGTGATAGATTTTTTTCCAACTCTTCTTTTAAACGCTCTACATCTATGGAAAAGACTCTTTCATTAGCTTTAGTTTTAGTGATAAGTTGCTTATACTCTACAATCTTTTTATTTTGTTTATCAATTAATGTCTGGGCCTTACTTAGTTGATTTTTATATTTATCAAGCTCAGCATTTTTTTTCGAAACTATATCGCTGTATGACCTAATTTCATTTTCCAAAGAAATCTTTTCTTGATTTAAACTTTTTACCAAGGATTCTATTTTCAATTTATTTGATGATAATTCCATCAATTCTTTTTCAATTTCCTTCTTTTCTTGGTTGATTACTGAAAATTCTTTATCGTTGGAATCAAATTTTTCTTCCAAACAACCAACTTTCTTTTCCAAAAATGTAATCACTTCTTTATATTTATTTCTCTCCACTTCCAGTGCAGATAGTCTTAGATCATATAAACTTTTTTCTTTTTTCCTTTCAGTTTGTTCTTTTTTTATTTGTTCATTTAATGTATTGAGCTCTGATTGTCTCGCTTCCCAAACAGCCTTGAACATGCCGATGCTTTGATTTTTTACCAGATTGGACTTATTATGTTTTTGGTTTAAATAGTTCAATACAGATTTATTCTTTTCAACAAAATCTTCAAAACTTTCATAAAGTAAAGGCATTTTTCACCCCCAAAAGTGAAACAAAACATTTTGACCAAATACCATTATTACAGATTAAATCAGGGCTGGGAAGTAATTCCAACACGAGGGGTTGGCACGCCGCACCACTTCTTGAATTTTTCCTCAGTTTCTGTATCATATTGTATATTTGTACAAGGTAAAACTAAATATGAAATTCATACTTTTATTGATCATTTTTTTTAATTTTCAAACTGTCCATGCCAATGAGGATTCCCTTGAATTACTCAAGTCCTTAGGGTTTACCCCTATTAATCAGGACATTAAGTCATTCAAAACATCTGATCTGGAGGGAAACTCTATTGAACTAGAAACTTTCAAAGGATCATGGGTTTTACTTAATCTCTGGGCCACCTGGTGTGGTTTTTGTAAAAAGGAACTCCCCTCTCTTGAAAGTTTGTCATTAGAATTTAAAAATTCAAAATTAAAAATACTAGGAGTGTCCGTCGATCAAAGAAATAGCGCCCAAGTTAAAAAATTTGTGAAACAAAATGGTATAACCTTTCCGATTATTCATGACATCACTGGTACCATTTCTAAAAACTTCGATGCCTCCTCAGTACCTGTACATTATCTTTTATCACCTCAACAGAAAATTGTCGGAATTCTACGAGGGGCCATTAACTGGGAAGATAAAAAAGTTTTAGACTTGTTGAAAAAAGTTATTCAATTAGACAAGATAGATCTAAGCTCCATTAGTAATGCGCAAAATTCATCCGCTGCAGGCAAAACGCTAAACCCACCCAAAATCGAAGCTGATATTCAGGATAAACAATTAAACGTCCACTTAGTTTTTGAAGATAATATCAGTGAATATCAAATTAGTGTGCCCCAGGTTACCCTCCCCAAAGAAATAACTTTCTCAAATATATCCTCCACTTCACAGGCGCAAGTTGATAAAACCGTGCTGACTTACATCTACTATTTGAAAATAAAAGAAATAGGAAATTACTCCATCGGCCCTATCGATGTAAAGTATCGCTCTATTTATGGCGGAGAAGAAATGTCAACTTCTCATCCAGGTTTTTCGCATAACTTTAAAACTACCCCTAACTATAAACCAATGTATTATTTATTGGCGCTATGCGTTTTGATTTTTTTTATAACTTTGTATATTTTTAAAGCTGTAGTCTTAGGTACAGAAACAAAAAATCAAATTGCAAATTCATCGTTAGATTTAAAAAAGTTTATGAGTGAGTTAACTAATATTCGAACATTGAAAATATCTGGGGACACCCAGGAATATCAAAAAAAACTGGTTGGTTTATACAAGCAAGTATTAACAGCAATCAGTCAAAAAGATACTCAGCTGGATCAATTACTAGAAGAAGTTTCTTATGCCGGGAAAAAACTGGATGCTGCCGAAACCATTAACCTTGAGAAAAAAATTGATAAGATAATTAATGAAGAAAAAAATAATGAAGTTTAATCTTCAAGGAGATAATGAATGAACGTAGAAGAAATCACCAAAAAAGTTAATTTAGAATTTCCTCAAGTAACTCAGATTGTTGAAGAAGTTAAAAAGGTCATGGTTGGACAAAATAATTTAATTGAAAAATTAATTATTGGTTTTTTAACCGATGGACACGTTCTAGTAGAGGGTGTTCCAGGTCTTGCTAAAACTACGGCCATCAATACCCTGGCGAAGGCCATAAAGGCTGACTTTAGAAGAATCCAATTTACTCCCGATCTTCTACCTGCAGATTTGATTGGAACTCAGATTTATTCACCTAAGGATGGTAATTTCTCCACTAAAAAAGGTCCTATTTTTGCCAATATTATCTTAGCCGATGAAATCAACCGGGCACCGGCCAAAGTGCAATCAGCTCTGCTAGAAGCCATGCAAGAAAAGCAAGTGACTATCGGCCAGGAAACTTTTAAGCTGCCTTCTCCTTTTTTAGTTATGGCTACCCAAAACCCCATAGAGCAAGAAGGAACTTACCCTCTGCCTGAAGCCCAAGTAGATCGATTTATGCTCAAAGTTTTAATTGATTACCCCAACAAAGAAGAAGAGATTAAAATAATGAAAAGAATCACGCAAAATGATCAGTTTGATATTTTGCAAGTTATAACCCCAGAAAAAATATTAGAACTAAGAAAACTGATTTCCAACATTTTTTTAGATGATAAATTATATGATTATATTGCTAATATTGTTTTTGCCACCAGAAGCCCTGAGCTGTTTGGACTGGAAAAATTAAAATCACTGATTGAATTTGGAGCAAGCCCCCGCGCTTCAATCAATTTGGTCAAGGCATCTAAAGCTCATGCCTTTTTACAAGGACGTGGGTATGTCACCCCCCAGGATATCAAAACTATTGGAGCTGACGTGCTCAGACATAGAATAATGGTATCCTATGAAGCTGAAGCGCAAAATATAACCTCCGACGATATACTTCTTACCATCTTTGACAAAATTGATGTGCCTTAATAGGAGAGGCAATGAACGAAAATAGTTTTTTAACTGAAGAACTTCTACAGAAAATCAAAGGCATTCAAGTCAAGGCACGCCACTTGGTTAATGATTCTTTTTCTGGGGAATATGTTAGTGCTTTCAAAGGAAGAGGAATTGAATTTGAAGAGGTCAGAGAATACATCCCCGGCGATGATATTCGAACCATAGATTGGAACGTTACCGCTAGACAAAATAAGCCTTTCATCAAAACTTACAAAGAT
>Ga0208958_1003991_pt1 | contig 10949 bp, 19 predicted proteins | sample RifOxyB1_FD_184032 | JGI IMG/M metagenome (GOLD analysis project Ga0208958, IMG submission 184032) | Soil microbial communities from Rifle, Colorado - Rifle Oxygen_injection B1 (SPAdes) | ecosystem: Environmental > Terrestrial > Deep subsurface > Rock core/Sediment | place: Rifle, Colorado...
CGGGTCGCGCTCGTCCCCGCCCGCGGCCCGCCACTCGTCCAGGCGCGCGGACAGCGCCGCGCGGGTTGCGTCCGTGTCGCTCATTGCACCCTCCCGTCGCGCAGGTCACGCGCGAGGTCCCGCCCCGCGTCGGTCAGGCTCCACAGAACCATCCGGCCGCGGCGGACGGGTTCCGCGAGTCCCCTGACCTGCAACTGCTCTCCGACCCGACGCCCGAGGCCGAGTGGGACGTCGAGCAGGCAGAAGTCGGCCGCCTTCGCGAGATAGGCACGGGCGCGCTTGCCGAACGCGCGAGTCGTGTCCTGCGTCGTCATCGTCCCTCGCTCTACGGCGGCGCCGGCAGGGTCAACGGCAGGTAGCGCGCGGGGCTGCCGGTTCCGCGCATGGGCGGCCACTCCGTCAGGCGCTCGGTCGCGGACACGAAGAATCCGCGGTCCGACCAGTGGCACGGCTCGGACCCGCCGCACTCGTCCTCGACGAAGTACCACCCGCCAGCATCCGGCGGCCCCTCGCGCCAGCCCCCGCCCAGCGCGGCCCGGACGCGCGTCGCGCCGGACTCCAGCCGGGCGAGGGCGTCGGCCGCTACGTCGTAGCGCTCGCCCATGATCTCGCGCCGTGCATCGGCAGCCGCATCCTGTACCGCGCGAAGGTCGCCGAGGAAGGGCAGCAGCCTGCCGCCCGTGTCGGCCCCGATGTCGGCCAGCCGTTCGGTCATCTTCGTCTCGCCCATGATCGCCTCCTACCGAATCCGCACCGATACGTGGTCTCCGCCCGGGGTTTCGGGAGACCCGCCCACCGTTTTCCGACCCGCTGCGTCGGGACCGGGGCGGCCCGTCAGGAGCGCCGCGTTCGCATCCCGAACAAGCACCGCGGCAGCACGTCGCAGTGCGTGCCCAACCGCCAATTCTGGACGAGTACAGAGCCCCGACCTACCGGCAGGGGCCGGTCCATCCTCGAACTTCGGGGCGGCGGTGTAGACGGCGGCGCACCAATGGGCGACGAACCGGGTCCCGACCTCGGCTTCGATCCTGTCTTTGATTCCGTCTTCGACCTTGTAGTCGCACCAGGAAACCACGATGCGCATTCTGGTCCCGCGAACGCGGCCCTGGATCTCGACGACAGGCTCGGTCTCCCAAACCATATCCTGCGGGTCGCGCACCAGAAGCCACGCAACCTGCGGGAAGCACCGGGCGAGCATGTTCCTGGCCTGCTGCCCGACACGGCGCTCCGTCCGGTCATAGAGGACGGTCTGCCGATCCTCCCATGGCCGCAGGTCGCCATGTTCCCGTTCGTACTGTTTCCAGCCCACCCCGAAAGGAAGCGGCATTTTCTGGACGATCATCCAGTACGCGTCGAAATGTTCCATTTTAGGTCCCCTTGGCGCCGGTCCCCACCGGCACTCCGCACCGTGGCACAGCCCCGGCCGCGTGTCAACAGAATCGCGCACGATTCCCGGGCCGATCGCACGCCCCCTCTTCGTTTCCGCACCGTTGCGCGGGCTCCGCCCGGCGGGCGGCCCATATCAACACTGCGGGCGACGAACGCCGCCGAAACGCCGTAACGCAGCGGAACCCTACGGCTTCTCTACAATCTCGGCGTCCTCTACCTGGCCGTCGGTGAGGAGCGGCAGGTCGAGCGCGTCGAGGTCTTCGACCGTCGGCAGCGCGTCCCCGACGTTCGGCATCAGGCGCTTCACCACGGCCTCGAGCAGACCGCCCAGGGCCTTCCCCAACGACTGTTCCGCCCGGAGCCGCTGCTGCTCCTGGTCGGGGTCGGCCGCGGTCTCTTCGACCCGCTTCTGGACCATCACGAGCGACGAGAGGTAGTCCTTGTCGGAGAGCGTGGACGGGCCGAAGGTCCGCCCCGGCATCGCCGTCCCGAGCTTCGCCTGAGCCGTTCGCAGCAGGCCGCGCCCGAGCGCCATGGCGCGGGCGCCCTCGTCGACATCGAGCTGGTTCCCCAACTCCAGGAGTTGGCTCAGCTTCTGCGCATACGGCGGCAGGCCGAGGTTGGGCATCCCGCGGTCGACGAGCCGCTGCGCGTCAAGCGCCAGGCAGCCAAGCGTGTCCCGAACCGCGCCCACCTTGCCGGTGCGACGGTAAGCGGGCCAGCCTCGCCAGTAGATCTCCGCAGTCTGCGGCAGGGGCGGGCGCTGGAGCTTCCGCGTCACCTGACTTGGCACGAATCTTTCGGGTCGCGCGTGTCGCTGCGCGGGCGCGCGGACCTCTGATCGGTCGCCAGCCGTCCCCTCTGCCCCCTGTTTCCTGTTGTCTTTCGCCATGTTCCACGCCTCCCACCGGGCAGTATAACGCCCCCGGTTTGTCAATGCAATCGCGCAAAGTGTCAAATAAACCTTGCACTCTCCGCCGGAGACCCGGTACGCTTGGACATCCTGCGCCGAGCGTCGACCCGGCGCGACCCCACACCCGGAGGAACATCATGGTCCGCGACCTGGAGGCGATGGCCTGCGTCCTGGAGGAGATCAAACTCAAGCGGAAGGCGGCGAGCGCCATCCTGACCGCGTCCGTGCTGGTGCCCGTCACGGGCGCCCAGGCGCGGCAGATCGCCCGCGACTCCGGCGTCCCGCTGCCGGAGGAGAGCGCGGCGCCGGACCGCGGGCCGCGCGTGGTCGGCCTGAAGATGCGCGGGCCCGACGCGCCCTGCGACCTGCTGCTGTACAACCGCACCAGCGGCCGCAAGCTCTGGGAGGGGAAGGCCACGGTGGGCAAGTACGACCTCGCCGCGAAGGTGGGGTTCTGCCTGTCCGTCGGGCTCACCGTGGAGGAGGCCGAGGTCGACTGCGGCGAGGACGGCCAGCCGCTCCGCCCGGAGGAGCGCGACCGGCACCGCTTCGCCGACCTGGTGGAGCACCAGAGCCTCGCGCTGGACCTCGCGTGGGCGGCGCTCGAGCTGCCCTTCGACGAGCTCGACCGGACCCACGGCTTCGGGCTGTCGCGGTTCTTCGCCGACCGGCGCATCCCGACCGGCGGGGTGCCGCCGGAGGAGCTGACGACCGACCTGCTCTCCGCCGTCGCCCAGCTCGCCGACCCGCCCGAGGACGGGCTGGTCTCGCTGCGCTGGGAGGCCCCCGGCTTCCCGCCGGTGACGATGCGGATCGGGGAGTCCGAGTCGCTGATCGAGGCCGCCCACGCGCTGCGCGGCTTCAACCCCGAGGAGACCCTGGTCACGCTCCGCACCCCGGCGGGGACCGCCTGCGCCAGCGTCGCCGCGATGCAGCTCGCCCTGAAGGTCCACCAGCTCCGCAAGATCGACGAGGAGGCCGCGGAGAAGAAGAAGGTCGAGGTCGAGGCCGCGGAACGCATCGCCGAGCAGCGGGCGAAGGCCGCCGAGGGAACCGTCATCCCGATCGGCGGCGGCGCCCCGCTCACCGCCGAGCAGATGGCGGAGAGGGAGGCCGCCAACACGAAGGAGGGGGTCGACCGCGGGCGGACCGTCTACGTCTGCAAGGACTGCCGGACGCGGCGCGAGACCAAGGGCGAGCTGCCCGAGGACTTCAGCCACGACCTGGAGACCGAGGAGACCCTCTGCGCGGTCTGCGTCCAGGCCCGCAAGGACGCCGACGCGAAGGCCCAGGAGCAGGCCCACGGCCTGAGCCCGGAAGACCAGGCCCCGCCGGACCCGCTCACCGCCCCACCGCGGGTGACGAGCCGCAAGCGGGGGTAGCCCGCAAGGGCCGGAGGGGACCCGGCCCGGGAGGGGGACCATGCCACGCAACTACGTCGAGGACGCCCTCATCGCCGAGGCGCGGGGAAACCAGGCCGCAGCCCGGGGTGACCTCTACACCGCCGGCTGCGCGTTCTTCGGCGCCGACGGGCTCTGGCGGCTGGCTGGCGGCGAGTCGAACCGCCAGCGGGCCGTCGCCAACTTCGACGCCAGCGCGTGGTGCCAGCGCACCGCGGAGCAGGCGTTCACGGCCGAAGGCGGAGGCGTTCCATGAGACCCTGGCCGAACTTCCGCCTCGCCGCTCGCAAGAGCGGCATCGTCCGCGCGCTCCACCGGGAGCACAAGGCCAATCGCTCCGCCGCTCGCGAGGACTGGTTCCAGGCCGCACTCGACTTCGGCGCCGCCGCGATCGAGTGGGACGGCGTGGCCGACGCCTGCGACGTCGGGACCACACGCACCGCCACCGGCCAGCGCGCGAAGGCCAACCGCGACGCCGCGGATTGGTGCCTGGAGCATGAGCGTGAGGCGTTCCGGCAGGCCGGCGGGATGACACCGTGACGGAGGGTACCATGAGCAACGACACCGACCGCGACCGCGACGAGCGGCGGCTGGCTGCCATCCGCGGATCCCAGGCACCCGACGGCACGTGGCTTGGGGCCGCCATGGCAGACGTAGAGTCGGCGGCGGCTATGCTCGAACACTACGCCGTGGGCGCCGACAATGGCGCGGCGGCCTTTGGGGAAGACCCGAACAGGGCGATTCCGCTCCGGTGCCGCGTGACGGCCCGCTGCCTACGGGCCGGGGCGGAAGCCCTGCGAGCGGAGGCCGCCCGCCTGCGGGCGCTGGCGGAGAGCGAGGCCGACCATGGGTGACCGCCACGACTGCGCGTTGTGCGGGAACGGGCGCCGATGGCAGGGCTACGCCTTCTGCCGGGACTGCACGAACCGGATCCTGTCCGACCCGCGGTGGTTCGCGCGAGTGGGCGAGACGATCGACCTGTTGCGCGACGTCATCGACGGAAGGCCGCCGAAGGTGCCGCCCAGCCCGTTCGGGGACCCGCTGGCGCCCGTGCCGGAGATCCCGGATCTGGTCGGGCCGGACGCCGCGCTCGACTACTTCCAGGGCGGGGAGCGCGCAAAGACGTACTGGCGCGAGCGGCGGAAGGTGCTCGCACAACGGGCGGATGCGATGGCCCGCGAGGTGGAGGACGCGATCGACAACTACCGCGACTTCGGAGACGACCACCGCGCATGGAGTTCCCTGCGCTGCGCCGCCGACATCCTGGCGAGCGAGACGACGTTCCGCGAGCAGGCGATGGATGCCCTCGTCTCGGTCCGCGGTGCCCAGGCGCGGCACGGCCGGGGCGAGGCACCGCGTGCGAACCTGCGGCCGGTGCCGGCGGCCGGCGCCCCGGTGGAAAGCGAGGCACGCAATGGGGAGTGACACCCCGCTGTCCCGCCTCGCCGAGTGCGAGCGCACCGTCATCCGCGACCGGCTGCCGGAGCCGCCGCGCGTCGTCCCGGAGGGCGCCCCGCCGACGCGGGAGAACCTCGCCCTCGTCCTAGAAGACGTGGCGCAGCGGCGCATGGTCGGCCGGCCGCTGACGTGGGGCAGCATCAACGAGGCAGACCTCGCCGCCGGCGCCGCCCTCACGCGCCACTTCGCGGAACCCGGGGACGTCTGGCGCGCCGCATGGACCGTGATGGTTGTCCGGCGACGACACGGCAAGGAGGACAACCTCCGCTTCTGGTCGCTACAGCGGTCCCGCTCCCCGGGCGCCCAGGTGGCCGCGCTGGACGTGCGCGAGTGGAACCGGAAGCACCCGGCGATCATCGAGCCCGTGCGGGTCGTAGGGGTGGAAGTGCGGGCGCCGGACGGGCGGGTGTGGACCTTCGACGCGACGGGAGAGGACGGAGCCAATGGGGAGTGACACCGAGCGGCGGACCGTCGAGATCCCGACGTGGGACCCGAACACGGAGACCGAGTACGTGGCCGTCTACAACGAGGAGGACGTGCTCTCCGGGCGGGTCGACCACGTCCGATGGGAGTCGGTCTACGAGTGCGCCGAGCGGCGCCTGGGCTGGCTCCTGGGGGACGCGGGACGGCTCATCGTGCGCGAGGCCGGCCAACGGCAGCAGGACTGGGAAACGACCGAGCTGTACCTGCGGATGGTGGACGACGGGAGCGAGCCGTTCGACGTGCGCCGCCCGCCGGAGGGAGGCCCCGATGTCCAGTGACACCGAGCGGCGGGACCCGACGTGGCCCGACATTCGCGAGCGCGCGGCGCACGGGCTCCCCGTCTCCGCGATGGCCGTCCGCAACCTGCTGGCCGATTACGACCGGCTGCGAGGCGAGCGGCCGGGGCTGCCCTACGACACGCGCGGCGGCACGCGCTGCGGCCACTGCGGGGCCGACCCGAAGGCGTGGACGGCCGACGACGTGCTGCGCTGGATGGGGCTTGTGCGCTCGACGGCGCCGCGCCTCACGACCCGCGACACGACCGTCGCCCTCGTGGCGGCGGACGACCCAGAGGCGCGCCCGCTCGCGGAGGGGACGATTCTGGAGTGCGAGACCCTGATCCGGGTGGACCCCGGCCGTCCCGAGGACGACGCCATGCGGCGGGCGTTCGAGGTGCTGGGGCAGAGGCTCCGCGACCTGGGACCGGATCCGGAGGCCGCGGGCCCGTGCATCGAGTGCGGCGGATGGCACGCCGGGGACTGCCCGCCCGGAGCTGCCGAGACCGACCCGCCGCAGCCCGCCCTTTCCGACGCGGACCGTGAGCGGGAACACGGCGAGTGGTGCCGGTCCCTGACGCGCGACCTGTACCGAGACCAGTTCGCCCCCGCCCCCTTCCCGCCCTGCCCGGAGTGCGGGACGGCCCCCGAACCGATGGAGCCGATCACCGGCCAGCGGCCACGCGATGTTCAGTGGTTCCGCTGCGTGTCCTGCCGCGCCGTCTACACCCGTGCCGAGGGCGAGGCGGCTGCGTCCCGGAGGGCGGTGGGCGCCCTCACCGAACGGCTCATCGCGGCGTCTGAGTTCCGCGCCGGCGGCGTGGAGCCCGTCCCCGTCGGGCCGCCGCCCCGCTACCCCACGATCCCGGTCGAGTCCGACGGGGCCGGAGGCTTCCGCGTTCCGGCCGAAGCGGTCCCGACGGCGGCCGACCTGGAACGCTTCCGCGCCGCGCTGCGCCAGGGCTCTGGGAGCCTCGGCGTGGACCTCAAGATGGCGGCCGACACCCTCGACGGCTACTGCCCCGGGGACAACCTCGATGACGCCCGCAAGTTGGCGGCCGAAGTCCACCACCTGACGGACGCCTTCGTCGCCGCGCTGGCGCGAGAGAGCGGGGGGCCCGCCCCGGCCCCGGAGCCGCCCGACCTGCGCTGCGAGCCCGACGCGGACGGAAACCTCACGTTCGGCGGGCGCCTCGTGTTCAGCATGGAGACCGACCCCACGATGCCGCCCAACGAGTTCGTGCTGCGGTCCGAGACGGACGAGGTCCGGCTGGTGAACGTCGGGGGGCCCGCCGCCGACCCCGCGGAACGGCTGGCCGCGTCGAAGGACCAGGGCCTACGGACGCTGCTCGAGTGGTGGGCGGAGCGCATCCGCGAGGCGGCGCCCCCCGGCTGCGCCATCGAGGTCACGGCCGACGACGTCGCCGCCTTCGTGAAGGCCGGCGGGCGCCTGGGGCCGGACTACTGCCTGGAGTGCGGCGCACCCTTGGACCCGCCCGCCCCGCCGTCCCCGTGGCGGAAGCCCCCGGCGCCGGACGGCTCGGCCGTCCTCCTGCGCACCCCACTGCCGCAGCCGCCGAAGCGTACTCCGAAGTCGCGGATGGCCGACTACGACCCGCCTGTGCCCTTCCGGCGCGGCCCCGAATGGGACGTCTGGAAGGAGCCCGTGCGCCGGGACGGGACGCAGCTCGAAATCCTGGGCGATTGTGGAACGGACCAGTGGGGGCACCCGGACAACACGTACCGTCCGTCCTTCCCCGCTGACTACGAGTGGGCCCCCTGCGACCCGCCGGAGGAGTGAGACCCATGGACCAGACCCCTGCCGAGTGCGCCGCCTGGCAGCGCCTGACCGTCCGCGAGCGGGCCGAGCTCGCCCGCCACGTCATCGCCCATGTGGATGCCGCCGTGCAGCCCTACGCCGGCGCCGTGGTGACGGAACAGCTCGTCGCCCAGGTCGAAGACGCCGCCTACGAAGCCGTGCAGTCCGTCCACCGGCAGCATCGCGCGCTGCCACCCGTGGACGTCTCCGCGGGGCGCAGCCCCCAGGGGGCGCTCCTCGTCGGGCTGTCGCAGTGGTTGCTCGACGCCGCGGCGCCCGGGAAGAGGTAGGCCATGCACGGGTCCCGCAGACAGCACGCCCGAGCCCGCCGGCGCGCGCGGGCGCTCGGGCTCACCGACCACCGCGTCCTGGCCTACTACCGCGGCTGGTCCGACCTGACGACGCGGGCCTGCTCCCTGGGCTGCGCCGACGCCGTGGTCACGCTCGATCGGCGGGCCCGAGAGAAGGTCTACCGCGCCGCCATCGAGGCGGACCGCCAGCGGGCGCGCGAGCTGGAGTTCAGCGCCTGGATGGACTGGCTTTGGCGCGAGGTAACGCTGGTCTGGGTCCTGCCGGACGACGCCCTCGAGCTGCCGCAGCGGCTGGAACAGCGGCTCCTGCCGCCCCACGAGGAGGCCCCATGCACGCCCTGAGCATTCGCCAGCCCTTCGCTGCCCTGCTTGCCGCCGCCGACCCGCGGGTGGGCTGGGAGCACGTCAAGCGCGCCGAGTTCCGCGGCATCGCCCCCGCCCACGTCGTCGGGGAGCGCATCGCGCTACAGGCCGCGAAGGCCGACCACGAGTTGGCCCCGCACGTCCGGCGCCTGCTCGGGCCGGTCTCCCTCGCCGCTGGCTACTCGCACGTCTACTCCGCACGCCAGGCCGTCGTCGCCACCGCCCGGGTCGCCGGCTTCGAGCGCGCCTTCGCCGGCGCCCGGTCGGCCCGGCTGTGCGTTTCCGAGGCCCTCACCGACGACCAGGTCCGCACCGTCCTGCGGCTGTTCACCTTCGACGGCCAGTGGGCCTGGCGGCTCGACGACGTTGTCGCCCTGCCCCGCCCGGTGCGCTGCAACGGGTCTCTCGGGCTCTGGACGCTGCCGGCCGCCGTCGCCCACGAGGTCTGCGAGCTGGAGGCTCTGGCGCGCGACCAGGGGCCGCTCGTGGGGGTCTCCGAGGGGACCCGGCAGGCCCTGGCCGCGAGCGCGCCCCGGCAGGGAAGGCTGCTGTGACGCACGACCCGCTCAACGGCGCGCGCTGGCGGGTCGACCACGGCGACGCGCTCGACGTGCTGCGCGGGCTGGGGGACGGGTGCGTGGACTTCCCGTGCATGGACCCGCCGTACGGTCTCGACACGCTCAACACGGGCGAATGGGACCGCGAGGTGCCGCCGGTCGAGGTGTGGCGCGAGGTCAAGCGCGTGTCCCGGCCGGGCGCCGTGCTTCTCGCGACGGGCGGGCGCCGCACCGTCCACCGGATGACCTGCGCGATCGAGGACGCCGGCTGGCGCATCGCCGACGGGCTGATCTGGCTGTTCGCTCAGGGCCGCCCGCCGTCCAAGACGCACCTGCGGCCGGCGTGGGAGCCGATCGTCTGCGCCGTCAACGGCGACGGGCCGCTCCCGTTCAACATCGAGGCGTGCCGGATCCCGGTCGTCGGGCAGCGGCCGAACAAGCCGCCGATGGTCGGAGAGCCGGCCGCGCCCCTGACGTACCGCGGTGGCATCAAGGGCAACACGACGGACGGCACGACCGACCGCGCCCGTTGGCCCGTTAACGCGCTGCTCTGCCACGCGCCGGAGTGCGAGGACGGCGGCTCCTGCGTGGACGGCTGCCCCGTCGCGGCGCTGGACGAGCAGGCGGGGGAGTGCCGCGGTGCCGGATGGGACGGAGTTGGCGTCACGCGCAACCCGTCCGCGACCTACGGCCACGGGATCCCGGCGGGCCGGTCCTACAACGGCGAGGACCCGCTGGCCTCGCGGTACTTCAACGTCTTCCGGTACGAGCCCAAGGCGCGCTTCGGCCAGAACCACGGCCACCCGACGGCCAAGCCCGAATCGCTCGTTCGATGGATGGTCCGGCTCGGCTGCCCGCCGGGCGGGCTCGTCGCCGACTTCTTCTGCGGCTCGGGGACCACGGGCGTCGCCGCGCTCGCAGAGGGCTGCCGCTTCATCGGGTGCGACCGGGAAGCCGCCTACGCCGAGATGAGCCGCGCCCGCATCGCCGGGACCGCCGCGCGCCCGCTCGGCTACCGCCCCGCCCCAGAGCGGGCCACGCAAGGAGAGCTGCTGTGATCCTGACCTTCCGAGACGGCCGCGTCGTCCGCGGCGCCCTCTACGACCACGGCGGCCCCTGCACGACCGTCGCCCGCGCCGTCGACATCCTGCGGATCCGCGGCCGGTCCGGGGAGGCCGTCATCCTCATCCCGCCGGGAGCTGCGGCGCTCCTCTGGACAGCGGAGTGCGAGCGGGTCGACCCCGACGGCATCGTCCGGCTCGAAGCGGAGTACGCCTACGAGACCCTGCCCGGGAGCCGCCGGGAGCCGCGGGCGCGGGCGAGCTGGGACCGCCCCACCGAGGAGGATCCCACCGCACGGGCCGACTGGAGCCGCGCGCTCCCAACGGGAGGCTGGGCATGAGCGCCGCCACAGAGAAGCTGCCCGCGCCCACCCTGACGCCGAAGTCGGAGCCGGTCCGCCTACTACTCGCCAGCGCCGGGCTGGCGCCGCGCGTCGTCACCGGCTGCCTGGAGCGGCTGGCGATGGGCGCCAAGCACTACGGCATGGAGCTCCACACGCACAACGGCCGGCCCGCCCTCACCGACGCGCTGCAAGAGGCCCTGGACGCCGTCGTGTACCTCGTCCAGGCCCGCTCCGAGGGGAGCGGCACCCGGGAGGAGTGGCGCCTGGTCGAAGAGACCCTCATGGCCGCCACCTTCCTCTGCCGCAGGAGGAGCCGATGACCCGCATCCACTACGACACCCCGATCTGGTGCCCCGACCGCGGGGAGACCACCGTCGGCGCCTGCGTCGAACGCCACCTGGACGCCGCCGCCGTGAAGAGGAACGACGACAACCGCTGCCGCGACTGCATCACCGGGAAGACCGTCCGCCGCTGTTGGGCGCAGGACGACCCGCTGCCGGTCGCCCTCCAGGCGCACCCCGAGGGACCCTGATGGACGAGACCAACCGCCAGCGCATCCACGCCGAGCTCGACGCG
>Ga0208958_1003994_pt1 | contig 10945 bp, 12 predicted proteins | sample RifOxyB1_FD_184032 | JGI IMG/M metagenome (GOLD analysis project Ga0208958, IMG submission 184032) | Soil microbial communities from Rifle, Colorado - Rifle Oxygen_injection B1 (SPAdes) | ecosystem: Environmental > Terrestrial > Deep subsurface > Rock core/Sediment | place: Rifle, Colorado...
TAATAAAAACAAGAAAAAAAGAAAAGCAGCCTGCCGATGAGGCAGACCGCTTTTCTAAAAACTCTCTAAAATCCTCTATGATTGTGATTATGTTCTTCTTTCTTTTCTTCTGGCAAATCAGCTACTACTGATTCAGTAATTAAAAACATAGAAGCAGCAGAAACAGCATTTTGTAAAGCAGTTCTTACTACTTTGGTCGGGTCAATAATACCAGCTTCTACTAAATCTTCGTATTTATCGCTTCCGGCATTATATCCAAAAGAACCTTGCCCTTTCATTACTTCTGCTAAAACCACTTCTCCATTTTTTCCAGCATTAGAAGCAATTTGTTTAAGTGGGGATTCAATAGCTTTTAATATCAATTGACCACCCAAATCATTTTCTTTTAAAGTTTTACTCACTTCCTGACCAGCTCTAACCAAAGCCACACCACCACCAGGAACAATTCCTTCTTCAATAGCTGCTTTAGTAGCATTAACCGCATCTTCAATTCTATATTTCTTTTCTTTTTGCTCTGTTTCGGTCGCAGCACCAACTTTAATAACAGCCACACCACCAGATAATTTTGCTAATCTTTCTTGAAGTTTTTCTTTATCAAAAGAAGAATCTGATTTTTCTAACAAAACTCTAATTTGTTTAACACGATTATCAATCATCATTTTATCACCTTTTCCACCAACAATAGTGGTTTTTTCTTTATCACAAATAATTCTGCGAGCTGAACCCAACATAGTAATATCAGCGCTATCCAATTTCTTTCCCAATTCCTCGGAAATAACATCTGCTCCACAAACAACCGCAATATCTTGCAATAAATCTTTTCTTCTATCTCCAAAACCAGGAGCTTTCACTGCTACCGCATTAAAAATACCGCGTAATTTATTTAATATAATAGTAGCCAATGCTTCTCCGTCAAAATCATCAGCAATAATCAATAAATCTTTTTTACCAGTTTGAATAATTTTTTCTAACAAAGGCAAAATATCAGATACTGCCGAAATCTTTTTATCAGTAATTAAAATGTATGGTTCTTCTAAAATCGCCTGCATTTTATCCGGATTAGAAATCATGTAAGAAGAGATGTATCCTCTATCAAATTGTAAACCCTCTACTACTTCACTACTTAATCCCAAAGTTTGAGAATCTTCAACGGTGATCACACCATCTTTTCCAGCTTTTTCAATTACTTCTGCAATCATTGCTCCCACTTCTTTATCCCTGGCAGAAATCGCAGCTACTTGGCTAATTTTTTCTTTAGTAGTAATCGGCTGAGAAATCTTTTTTAATGCTTCATTTAAAAATTGATAAGCATTTTCCATTCCTTTTTTAATTTCAATGGGGTCATTATCAGCTTCAGCATATTTAAAACTTTCAGCAATTAAAGCTTGCGCTAATAAAGTTGCAGTAGTAGTACCATCACCAGCAATATCATTAGTCTTAGATGCTACTTCTTTAATGAGCTCTGCTCCCATATTTTCAATTTTATCTGCTAATTCAATATCTTTAGCAATAGTTACGCCATCCAAAGTTACAGTCGGAGCGCCATATCCTTTATCTAAAACTACTGCTCTGCCTTTTGGACCAAGAGTAGTTTTTACAGTATCAGCTAATTTATCAATACCAGCTTTTAAATTTTTTCTTGCTTCTGATTTAAATAATATTTGTTTTGCCATTTTTTTCTAATTAATAATACTAATATACGAATTTTACGAATGATACGAATGCGATTTCATTAGTATAATTAGTATGCATTAGTATATTAGCATTGCTTACCATTATTCAATAATGGCAATAATATTTTCTTCTCTTACAATTGAATATCTCTTATTATTAACTTTAACCTCACTAGTACTATATTCATATAAGATAATATCTCCCACTTTCACATCCATTGGTATTTTTATACCAGTTTCACTTATGCGACCAGAACCAACGGCGACAATTCTGCCCCGTAAAGTCTTCTCTTTTTCTATTGTATCTGGCAAAATAATGCCTGATTGAGTAGTTATTGGCTCTTCAATTGGCTCTACTACTACATGATTTAATAATGGTTTTAACATAGTTTTTTATCCGCCAGCTGGCGAATTAATTAGCACTCTTTTGAGTGCTAATATGTATTTTAAACAAAAAATGAGAATTGTCAACCCCTACTGTCCATATCCACTACTATAGTAGTGGATATGGACGGAAAAGAATAGGGGCCATTTATTGCCTTTTTACTTTAAATGAATATAATAAAAACAGCTCTTAAACAGGAGGAAAAATGGCAGAAGAAAGAAAGCTTTCTATTAGGTTTTATAAAAATATTTATGGAGATAAGGGTTTCCAAGAAAAAGTATTAAAAGAAATACAAAAAGTAAAGTGCCCAATACAAATAGACCAAATGGATGTTGAAGAGGGCCAATCATTACTTATAATTGGTGGTTATCTTACTTTTAATGGTGAAGGTACAATCCAAGAAATTTTTTCTGAAATTACCGATATCATTGAAAGATGTTATATGCATGAAATCCTCAATAAAAAGAAATAAAAAACAAAAGACCTTGCTGAACAGCAAGGTCTTATTTTTTAATAATTATTTTATTTTACAATATGCTACACCAATCGGAGTCTTGAATTAATCTTTGTCTTTTTTCAACAATACTCAAACATTCTGTAATTCTTCTCCGAGCCACATTAGCTTTTTTCTGCATTATTTTCATTCTTCTCAAAGAAAAAAATCTTCTTAAAAATTTCATATTATTCCCCTATCCCACAATATTCCCGTTTTTAATCAAAGTTTGTTTCATATCTTCTTCAAGAGAATAAGGTTTTTTATTTTCAACAAAAAATAAAAGGGCGATGATTACAGAAAATATCAAAGTAAGAATCATATCAAAAAAAGTGATTAATTCATAAGAAAGCAAGGCTTTTTCTAAAGAAACATCGACCACAAAAACCAATAACATTGACCAAGGCACTATAAGTAAAATAGCCAAACAAATCTTTTTCATTTTTCCTCCTTAGAATTTAATGTTCTAATTAGAGATTAGCACAAATTTAGCATCTTGTCAAATCAATCAAAACAATACTGATTTACTAATAATAATTCTCGTTATATAATATAAATAATGACATTTAAAGGTTTATTTTCCAAAAAAGATAGTCAAATATTAGAAATAGAAATAAAAAAAGAACTAAAACAAAGTTTTAGTGATATTTTTAATACAAAAAATATCACTGATTTTGATATTGAATATCCTCCTCAAGAAAAATTTGGGCATTATTCCTCTAATATCGCCATGAAAAACGCTCCTATTCTCAATAAACAACCGAAAGAAATAGCTGAAAAAATAATCATAGAAATCAATAAAAAACCCCTTTTTAAAGAAAAATTTGATAAAATAGAAATAGCTGGACCTGGTTTTATTAATTTTTATCTATCTCAATCTGCTCAAATTAAAATCTTAAAAGAAATTATTAATAAAAAAGAAAAATTCAGTAATTTAAAAATTGGAAATAATCAAAAAATTCAATTAGAGTTTATCTCTGCTAATCCTACCGGAGAACCAACTATTGGTAATGCTCGCGGTGCTTTTCTTGGTGATGTTTTAGCCAATGTTTTAAAAGAAGCTGGTTTTAATATTTGGCGCGAATATTATGTTAATAATGCTAAAAATTCCAAACAAATTAAAGAATTGGGGAAAACCGCTCTCAAACAAGGCGAAACATATTTCACACCCCATCTTCAGGAATTAATAAATAAATTATCTTACAACGGCAATGATGAAGGAGAAGCTGGATATTTATTAAGCCAAAAAATGACTAAGGAAACAAAAGATTATCTTGAAAATCAATTAAATATAAAATTTAATAAATGGTTTGAAGAAGAAGAATTATACAAAAAAGGAGAAATAGAAAAAACTTTTAAACTCTTAGAAAAAACCGGATATACTTATAAAAAAGAAAATGCTACCTGGCTAAAAACATCGGAGTTTGGGGATAGTGAAGATAGAGTTATAATTCGCAGCGATGGAGAACCATCTTATTTTTTAAGCGACATTACCTATCATTTAAACAAGTTTAACCGCGGGTTTGAAAAAGTTATTAATATTTGGGGTGCTGATCATCAATCTCATATTGTCAGAATGAAGGCTGCTTTAAAAATACTGGGCCTCAACCCTAATAAATTAGATGTTATTATTGTGCAAATGATGAACCTCAAACAAAATGGCGAGGTTTTAAAGCTTTCTAAAAGAAAAGGGGTAGTCATAACTCTCAAAGAACTAGTTAATTTAATCGGTTTAGATGCTAGTCGCTACTTTTTCATTTCTACTTCAGCAGATCATCAAGTAACCTTTGATATGGAAATTATCAAAAAACAATCAGAAGAAAACCCATTTTACTACATGCAATACGCTTATGTCCGAGCTGGTAGTATTTTACAAAAATATGGGAAAAATATAGGAAAATCTGACTTAAAAACAATAAAAGAAAATGAGGAGTTATGTTTAATAAGAAGCTTAAATAAACTCCCGCAAACCATCAATTTAATCGCGCAAAATTATCAAGTACAACAATTAAACCAATTAGGTCTGGAAATTAGTCAAAAATTTCATAATTTCTATGAAAAAAATAGGGTTATTAGTGAAAATAAAAAATTAACTCAAGCCAGAATTAATTTAATAATAGCTACACGAATTATTCTTAAAAAGATATTTAATTTAATGGGCATCAGCGCTCCAGAAAAAATGTAATCTATGAAACTCAATAACACTTATTATATCCTCCGCCATGGATTATCTACTTCTAATACCAAAGGTTATTTATCCGCTTGGCCGGAGAAAAGAATATCTCATTTAGTGTCAAAAGGTAAAAAACAAATTCAAAAAGCAGGCCGGGAATTCAAAAAAATCGGCTTAGATTTAATTTTCAGTTCCGACATGTATCGCACTAAACAAACTTCTGCTATTGTTTCTAAAATAACTAAAATTAAAGTTATTTTTAATAAAGAGTTACGAGAAATTAATCCTGGTATATTTAATAATACTGAAAATGGTAATTATAGAAATTATTTTAAAAATAAAATTGAGTGGATTAATAAGCGTCCACCTCACGGAGAAAGCCACATCGATTGTCAAAAAAGAATGGTAAATGTTTTAAAAAAGATTGATAAAAAATATAAAGGCAAAAAAATATTGATTGTTTCACACGGTAATCCTCTTTGGATGCTAGAATCTGCTGTCAAAAATTGGAATCATGCCAAATTACTAAAAGAATATTCTACTCGCATTTTACCAGGAGAATGGAGAAAATTAAATTAGTTCTTTAAATTAAAAAGCAGCCGCCCAAGCGACTGCTTTTATTTTTAATCTAAATATCTAAAAAGACCACTAACTCCTCTATATTTTCTCCAGGCTTTCCATACAAAAAAAGATACCAACTGATAAGAAATAAAGTAACTGAGTATAAAAGGATGCTCATGATATCCAATCAATGAAATAATAATAATTATAGGAATAGAAACAAAAAAAGAAAAAAATAATTTTACACCACGAAAAATCCATAGAGAAAACTTCTGTCCATCATTTAATTTCGGCCTATCAGAAAATCCAAGAGTAAAACAAAACATTGAAAGAATACCAACAACCAATATTACCACTGGATCATTGGTTTTTATCATTAAATAAATACCGATCAAACCAGTTAAAATGTAATAATTTTTCAGCATTTTCTCTCCTATTTAGAATAAATTGGAAATGACGGTGATGTCGGCAAATGACTACGATAATGTTTCCTCTGAATAATATCATCAACTCCAAAAAATTTCTTTGATTCCTCTATCATTAAATAATAATTCCAAGCACGAATTGCATCGGTTAATGTTATTTTCGATTGTTTTTGAAAAAAACATTTTACCTCATCAATAATCAATGATATTAATTGTCTAACTAATATAAGACGTTGCGGAAAAATAGGATAATTTCTCCCATGAATAATATCACCAAAAAAGATAAAGCCATTTCCGTTTGTCTGTTTTACAAAACGTTTTTGAGCTCTTCTTTCTAATCGCATTTTCAATCTCTCCCAAAAATTCATATTCCACCTCCATATAAAATTGTTAATTTTCCTAATTTGATTATAGCACATTATATTATATTTTGTCAAATAAAGAAACGGCTCACACATGTGAGCCGTTTCTTAAAAATATTTTACTTACTCAATTTAATCTTTATTTTCTCTCGATTAATATCAATTTCTTTAACTTCAATTTTCTGTTCCACTATTTCACCACACAAACAACTTGATTTTATCTCTTCTTTATATTTCTCAATTACTGATTTCAATAATGCACTTGATGTTTCATATTCCAATTTCATATTTTTATCAGTTACAGTTAAGGATGACTCCTTTCTCAATTGATTAATAGCTCTGGTTAATTCCCTCGCCATACCCTCCATTTTCAATTCATCAGAAATCACTAAATCTAAAACATCTTCACTGCCCAATTCTACATTTTTTATATTCAATTCTTGCTTTACTAAATCAGAATATAACAATTCCACTATTTCTTTATCTTTTAAGATTAATTTATTTAACGGTTGCCTGATTTTGATATTAGCAGTAGCGCGTAAAGCCAAGCCGATTTCCACGGCTTTTTGTGTTGCCTCCATTTTCTTCAAAACATCATAATCAACCATTAAATTATCTTGATATGGCCAATTTTCCAAATGAACAGATTCTTTCTTCCCGCCGATGCCATGATAAATATAATCAGCTACAAAAGGCGTAAAAGGAGCTAATAATTTACACGAAAAATTCAAAGTATAAGCAAAAGTTTCAGCTGCTTTATTTTTTTCATTAACATCCTCTGATTTAAAACGATTCCTGCTTAATCTTAACCACCAAGTAGAAAATTCATTAATAAATTGAATAAATGGCCTGGTTGCCTTAGGTAAATCATATTTTTCCATGGCTTTAGTAATTTCTTCTGATAATAAATGTAATCTAGAAACAATCCAAATATCCAAAGGAGAATCACTTAATGGCTTTTCTGGAATATCAGTTAATTTATATGGTTCATAAAATCTTAAAATATTATGAAGCAACATCACTACTTTTTGCATCATTTCTTTTACATTTTCATTCATAAAATTCAAATTTTCTGCCAACATTACCGGAGAAGTTAAAAGATACATACGCAATGCATCAGAACCATATTTATCCATAATTTCCATCGGATCAGTATAATTATTCAAATGTTTACTCATTTTCTTCCCATCTTCAGCTAAAACAATGCCGTTAACAATGACATTTTGAAAGGCTGGTTTTTCTTTCAAACCAGTAGCAATTACATGCATATAATAAAACCAAGCGCGAGTTTGATCTACACCCTCGGCAATAAATTGAGCTGGGAAATTTTTATCAAATTTTTCTTTATTTTCAAAAGGATAATGTTCTTGCGCGTATGGCATAGAACCTGATTCAAACCAACAATCCAAAACATCTGGCACTCTTTTCATCATCTTCCCGCATTTACAAGGCACTGTTATTTTATCAACAATATGCTTATGTAAATCTTCAATTTTTACTCCACTCGCCTCTTCCAATTCTTTAATTGAACCAAAAACTCTAATTTCATCACATTCACACTTCCAAATAGGAATGGCTGAAGCCCAAAAACGCTGACGACTAATTGACCAATCTCTTGCCCCTTCCAACCATTTTCCAAACCTGCCTTCTTTAATGTGTTCTGGAGACCAATTAATACTCTTGGCTAATTCTATGGCTTTTTCTTTAATACTAGCTACTTTTACAAACCATGAAGAAGTCGCGTAATTTATTAACGGGGTTTCACAACGCCAACAATGCGGATAACTATGTTCAAATTCTTGCTCACTAAAAAGTAATTTTTTATTTTTCAAATATTCAATAATTAATCTATCAGTTTTTTTAGTATCTTCAACGGGTTTAACGCTCAACCCAGCGAAATCCTGAACTTCTGATTCAAATTTTCCACCCAAAGTAACATTCTGAATCATAGGTAAATCCTTATGTAATCCTAATTGCATATCTTCCTCTCCATAAGCCGGAGCAATATGAACCACACCCGTACCATCTTCCAAAGACACAAAATCAGCATGAACTATTTTATAAAGATTACCACGATTCGGAATATCTTGTTTTTCTTTATAATACGGAAACAACGGCTCATATTCTAAGCCGATTAACTCACTCCCCTTTATAACTTTTATATTATATTCTTTAAAAAAACCATCTTGATCATTTATATATTTCTGTACATCTTGATTAAACTTATTAATATCTTCAAATAATAATTCAAGTGCTATATGTAACTTATCACTACTAGGAATTATACTAGTTATATTTTTCCAAAAAAGGTCTTTTTGCAAAATACATTTTTCTCCTGGTTGTAAAGAAACGTTGTAGCTTTCATTATCAATAGCTTCTGTCCTGCCTACTTTATTACTATTTGTAATAACAACGTAGTCAAACCCTGAATTAACCGCTAAGGCTACATTACCAGGTAAAGTCCAAGGCGTAGTTGTCCAAGCTAAAATAAAGGTCCCAGGTTCATTAATTAGTTCAAATTTAGCAGTAATAGAAATATCTTTAATATCCCGATATCCCTCACTTACTTCCTGTTGTGATAAAGTAGTTTCACAACGTGGACAAACATGCATTGATTTATGCCCTTCATAAATCAATCCTTTATCCCACAATTCTTTAAATGCCCACCAAATTGTTTCCATATAAGACAAATCCATTGTCTTATAGGCATTTTTCATATCTACCCAACGACCTAAACGTCTGATTACTTTTTCCCATTCAGCTGTATATTTTAAAACCTTAAAGCGACAAGTTTCATTAAATTTATCAATGCCAAAATCTTCAATTTCTTTTTTATTTTTAAAACCCAATTCTTTTTCTACAATATTTTCAACTGGTAAACCATGACAATCCCAACCCCAACGTCTCGGCACATGATAACCCTTCATAGTCCAATAACGCGGTACTACATCTTTCATGGCACTAGCTACTAAATGTCCGTGATGTGGTGTACCAGTAGCAAACGGCGGACCATCATAAAAAACATACTCCCCTTTTGGTGAGTCTTTTTGTAAAGATTTTTCAAATATTTGTTTATCTTCCCAATTTTTTATTAAATTCTCTTCAATTTCCTTAATTGATGCCATATTACAATAATAAACGAAAAACGACTAAATTTCAATTATAAAAAATACCGACACTAATGCGTATTGGTATAATTCGTATGCATTAGTATATTGGTATTGCTCGCATCAGCGATTAATATTTACAATAGAAATAGTGGCAATAATAATAATAATTTCCAAAATCGGATTAGTAAAAAGCAAAAAATAACTCAAACTTCTAATTCTAAACCAAAAAATTTTCACTAAAAATAAGTGAAAAACAAAAATTAATAAAGCTATAAAACCAAGCGAATAAATCTCCCACCAACTACCGAACATATCAATACCACCAATGGCTTTATAATGTAAAATATATAATTGGTCAGAAATCTTAATATTAAAAGCCAATAAACCAAAGATAATCAAAACTAACATCAAACTAATTGACGTGGAAGCAATAGCCCATTGGTCTTGAAGCATTTTTTTCAGCATATTTCTATTTTACGGCGTTTTTATCAAAAAGAAAAGAGCGGTCGCCTCTGGCGACCGCTCAAAAACACTAACCAATATAAACAAAACTCATTTCTCCGCTTATCACTGTTCTTTTATTAGTAAAAGTAAAGATAATAAAATCATGTAAATTACGAATTACCCGCGCATTTTTCAAATTCAATTCCATTTCAAAAACTTTTCCTCTTTCAACTCGTTCGTGAAAAATCAAAGAAAGATTACGATAATAAAGTTGAAATCCATCTAATGCTTGCAAAAAATCTCTAACTGAGATTTTAATATCCAAAAGATTATTTTGAATGATATAAAAAGCTAATAAATAGCTCGCTTGAGACAAAATACGAACATAATTTTCTGCTGTTATATAAGGAACTGGCTTTAAAGCGTATCCTCTACCTTTTGGCACCATACAAGCAACTTTTAAAATGGGTAAGTTTTCGTGAAAAATGGGGTTATGAACAAAAACTTCATCTTCAGGATAAATTCTTTTTAAAAGATCTATAATTTCCATTTAACCTCCCTAAAAAACTTATTTAAATATTTTTAATCATTCTGTTTTAATATTACATAATAAATTATTTTTGTCAAAAAAGCGGTCGCCTCTGGCGACCGCTCCATATCTCAATTAAACAAAACCCTCTAATACTTTTTTATTTTTTCTTAAAAATTCGTAAACTCTTAAATGTAAACGCATAAATCTTTGATACAAAAAATATTCATCTCTCCCATCACCTTTAAATAAAACAATATCAGCAACTGCTATAATTCTACTATTTCTCAATTCCGAAAGACGCAATCTATGCGGCCAATTAGTTAAATCAATTTCTTGTCCGTTTAGTAAACAATTCCAAAAATAATTATCACATCTTCTGGTTGCACAAAACAGTATTTGTCCTCCAAAAATACTAAAAATAGATAAAGCTGTAATATCATTTTGACCAATAGCCCGATCATGAGACGTCCAATCTCTTTTAAACAATGGATGACAAGTTTCTTTACTCCAGCATTGATTATAAATATTTTTTAATTCTTTTGGGTTAACGAATTTATTGTTGGGCAAGTTATACTCCTTATGTAAATTTGAAGAACCAATAATATCCTAACAAATATTAAATTAATTTACAATAAAAAAGGCGGCCTGCCAATGAGGCAGACCGCTCTAATATCTTACTTTTGAAAATTATTATCAAAAGCTAATGGCAAAAAAGGTATCGGAAGCCATTGTTTTATAGTTGTTTTATATATATTCACCAATTGACCATCTCGAGAATCAAAAAGAA
>Ga0208958_1003995_pt1 | contig 10944 bp, 9 predicted proteins | sample RifOxyB1_FD_184032 | JGI IMG/M metagenome (GOLD analysis project Ga0208958, IMG submission 184032) | Soil microbial communities from Rifle, Colorado - Rifle Oxygen_injection B1 (SPAdes) | ecosystem: Environmental > Terrestrial > Deep subsurface > Rock core/Sediment | place: Rifle, Colorado...
CCGACTCGTTATTTCCGAATATCGCGGAATCAGAAGAGCATCGTCATAGGAGAGTGCTAAAGGGAATTTCTGATTCATATCCTGTAATGAGATGAATCATTACATTTAAATTTATCGGATAACATTTTTTCTGTCAATAACCTTTTCATGATATTATATACACGAGGTCGCGTAGCTCAGCTGGTTAGAGCGTACGATTCACATTCGTAAGGTCCCCCGTTCGATCCGGGGCGCGACCACATGAGAAAGGTTATTTTTTTTGCACTTTTGTCATTTTTCCTAATACTTATTCCAGTCACCGTCCTCCGCGTAACGCCGCTGGAATTGGCACTTAAGAGTCCGGCTAATCTAACAAATTTTATTCAAAGGATTTTAGGTCTCACGCTATTTACACTTCTTTTTGTACAGGTTCTTCTCGGTGCTTTCATGGCTAAGTTTACAAATAAGCTGGGAGAGTGGATTTTTAACTACCATGTAATAGAAGGTTTGACGATATATACAATAGCGTTTTTGCATGCCCTGTCCTTCATGGTTTTCAACCGCTTTACCGGTTCCGGTTGGAACCCATATTTTGTCTTTGTTGATATTTGTCTACTCTGTCAAACTCCGATTGATTACTACTACACTCTCGGCAGGATTTCCTTCTGGCTTTTGACGGTTACTGTTTTTGCTGCAATTTTTAGAAAAACCAACCCTTGGATGAGAGAAAATTGGAGAAAACTCCACGTAATTAATTACGCTGTTTTTTTGATTGTCGGAGCTCATGGATTTTTTATAGGAACCGATTTCCGGAGTTTACCCTTCTACCTGTATGCAATTGTTTCCTATGCAATAGTAACGGGAGTTGTAATGTTTATCGAACTCCCCAGGCTTTATAGGGGTTATATTAAATGGGCAAAAAGCTAATTGAGCGGGTCCTCAATTGGATTTTGAGAATCAAACTCTATGGTTTTTGATTTTGGAGTAAAATTAAGTAGGTTATACTCTTTATACTTTACGTTCCCATTTGGTAAAAACTGAGCAATTATAAACAGAGTGTTATTACTCTGAGGAATTAGATTCAATATATATTTTCCGGATTTTGGGTTTACGAACGCCACCATTCCGCCTTTATCCTTTTCTGTGTTACCATACTGATCGGTTACCCAAAAGCTTGAGGGATGCCCAATTAATATTAAGGCCGAATATGGTTCTTTGAATGTTGAACTCAAAATAGTCGAGGCAGGGGTTCCTAAAAATTCCAAAATTTTTGCCATTCCCTCCACGGATCCCACTAAGCCGGAGTGTGTTTGGTTTATTACTTCGTTGTGATTGCCATCGATCATACTACTTAGTGTAAGAACGGTCCCGTCACCTTGACTTGAAAATATTTTGCCTGCAGGTTTTCCATCTAGCCAATCGTTTTGTAAAAGATCCTTTTTATTTGGATTTTTGACAGGAATTTGAGAAAGAGTGTTAAAACCCGTACCGACAAGTGTTTTAAAGTTTACATTCTGTAAATTACTTGGGTTAAAAAACCAGTTACTAATGTTTTTTTGGACCACGACAGGTAATCGGGTCTTTGAGTCAACAAGATACCCAAAGGACGGTAGTAAGTTTTTAACTGACGGGACCTGCTCCTGTAGGATTGCACGATTGTTTGAAAAGATTCCGCCACAACGTTTCAAATACAAAGTCATTGCTATCTTTGTTAAGAAATTGTCTTCCCAAATATCACCGCCAGCCCATGCAGGAAAAGACTGAACGGCGCCTTTTAGCGGCGAGCCAACTGCTAGGAGACCAACTGTTTTCGTGTCGCCGTAATATTTAGTTACATAATCTACTGCAACAAGGCCCCCCATGCTGTGCCCTATTAAAGCAACCATTTCTCTTGAAGCCGTGTTAGTGTTAATAAAACTTGAAAGAAGACTTGCATTATTTGATATATTTTTTCGCCAATCGTAATAAAAGGGTTTAGTGTCCCAGCCATATGTAGTTAATGTTTTAAGAATTGGTTTGTAAATTTCTTCAGCATATGGAGCCAATACCCACCCACCGGAGTAATTATCTAGCTTGCAATTTATAAGGGCATCAGGGTTCCAACTACCTCCAAAACCTGGGGCAAAAAATACTTTCGAAACAGAGTTTGGGGTAGGGGAAGGTGCTAGTGTTGGAATAGAAGTGGGGGTGGGAAAAGGAGTTTCGGAATTGCTTAAATCGATAAGTTGCAAATTTGTTGTAAAACAATCCGTAGATTCTGAGCAACTCGAACCTTGCGTAAAAAAAACTACATTTGTAAAAGCAGTAAAAATTTTAGTCCAGCCACCATGGTAGCAACTGTACGTTGGGCAAATCCAGTCCCGGCCAAGTCCATAATCGTAGTTATTCCCGTCAGTTAAATAATTAGAAATAAAATCTCCACCAGTTCCTACAAATGGTGTCTGCTCCGTAAACTTGTAGGTATGGCCAGGAATTACGTCAATAGAAATCGTAGGTTTACCTGTATAAGGATGGATTTGTGCTGATGAATTAGTGCCAATCATATTGAAACAGAGGTTATCGATCTGTCCACTAGCACCCTTACCGGAACAGTCAGTTGTTGCAGGCAGGCTCCATATCACAAGAGGATTTGTAGTAGGATTCTCAGGTGAGCTTAAATCGGTTAAGGTAAGATTAGAAGTAAAACAGTTTGTTGAAGAAGAGCAAGCTGAAGCCTGCAAAAAATATAAATCTGTGCTTGTTGCCTCAAAATCCTTACTCCAACTTTCATAGTAGCAACCATCCATGGAACAAATCCAATCCTTACCTAACCCGTAATCATAACCTTGACCGTCAGTTAAATAATTAGAAATAAAATTTCCCTCAACTCCTGAAAAGTCGGTTGTTTCAATAAATCTATATTGATGCCCAACTATCACATCAAAATGTATTGCTGGGTCGTTGGGATGTATCCATGATACAGTGCTGTTTACACCATTTTTGTTATAACAAAGATCAGAATAACTTTCCCCATTTCCACCTTGACCCGAACAATCAGTTGTAGCAGGCATACTCCATACAAGCTCCGAGGCTCTAACATTTGCGGTAAGTACAAGAAGGCATATAGGTACTGTTACAAAAACCACCATCAAGCGAGCAATTTTCGTCGACATATTAAAATATAGACAAATCTATAGTATTCATAGATTCACTTATCTTTATATATACATATTAATAACTTAAAAATTTGTTTGTCAAGTGATATATTGATAAACTCCGTTTATGGATTCGAACAAAATCAATAAGCTGAACGAAATGTACCACAAAGGGGACAGAGTGCAAAAAAGAATTATTAACTTCAAAAATTACACCTATAGGACTTTAGTTGAGGTTTTGGATGTATATATCAAACAAGGGGATAATATTCTTGATTTAGGGTGCGGAGTGGGGACCCTGGATTTTTATTTAGCTTCCAAGGGCAACTCTGTGACGGGAATCGACCAATCTGGAATTGCGGTAAAAATGGCGACAAGAAACTCCAAGATCTTGGGTGTAGACAATAAAACAATATATTTTCAGAAAAGCATTTTTAAATTTAGTACAAAAGAAAAATTCGACGATGTACTTTTGTTTGAGGTTATTGAACACCTGCCTAATGATGCCAAAGTTTTTCCAATAGTTCGAAAGCTATTAAAAAGGACCGGTTTGTTATTCATCTCGACAAGATCGTCAAGAGCCCCACTGAGTAGAATAGGTCTTACCAGGAGACATGATGAAAGAGTTGGCCATCTACGAAGATATAAGCTAGAGGAGGTGGAAAAAACGTTAAAAAGCCTAGGCTTTAAGGTTGTATACAAATCAAAAACGGAAGGATTTTTCAAAGAATTGCTATTTTCTTATCCGAAACTTGGCTCACCCGTTGTTCGGGTAGCAAATAGGTTTGCGTTAGTCTCCGATACGTTAGATTTCGTTGACAATGTATTTCTAAAACTGTGTGGAGAGTCACAGATAATAATCGTAGCAAGAAAAAGATGAAAATTGCTTTTGACGGGCGTTATGCAGAAGGGAATCTGGCGGGTATAGGCAAATACGCTAAATCGCTACTTCAAGAATTGGATAAACGTGGAATAAGGTGTGTCATCTTTTACTCAAAAGAACCCAAATATAAAATCCACGGAAAAAATATAAAATCAGTGGTCCTTCGTGTTAAGAATAGATATCTTTTTGAACAAATTGCATTACCGTTTGCTTTGGCCAAAGAACAAGTGGACTTATATCACGCCGTTGGGAATATTGGCATTCCTCTTGTGTGCCCTGTCCCGTCGATTTTGACGGTTCATGATATTATCCCCTTAGAAATAAAAAATTATTTCAGCTATTCGCAAATGCCCTTTTTGTCTAAGTTCTCATATCTTTTCCGATTAACTACCTCAATTTTTAAAGCCAACAAAATTGTTACTGTTTCCAGCTATGTTAAGAAAGAGCTAGCAGAAAAGTTGAGAGTATCGTCTATAAAAATTCAAACAATACATTCGGGTTCTCCAAGTTTTGATAAAGAGGGGAGACTACCCGATAAGCTTAAAAACCAGAAATATATTTTAAATAACGGAGGGATTGACGTTAGGAAAAACCTTAACCGGTTAATTGATGCATTCGCTATATTTCATAAAAAACACCTGGATTATAGATTAGTAATAACGGGTAATAACAAGGGAATTGTGCGTCAATTAAAAAAACAAGTTGCAAAACTTAAGCTGGGTCATTCAATTGTTTTTACTGGATATTTGGATAACGGGTCCTTAGTCGCTGTGATTAAGAATGCAGAGATTATTTGCTACCCGAGCCTGAGTGAAGGTTTCGGTTTTCCAGTTCTTGAAGGCTTTGGTTTAGGTATCCCTGTAATTTCTTCAAACCTCTCGTCGATTCCCGAAATTTCAGGCAACGCTGCGATTTTGATAAATCCGAAAAATATTGTTGAGATATATAGAGCTATGGAAAAGTGCATTTCCGATAAGAAGTTAAGAAAGTCAATGGTTTCCAGAGGGAATGATCAGTACAATAAGTTCAGATGGGACGAAACCGCAAATGAATATATCGCTTTGTATAACCACATTTAATGAAGAGGGAACGGTAGCCGCCCTACTTGACTCCTTAATTAACCAGTCTAAGAAGGCGGATGAGATAATAGTTGTTGACGGGGGTTCGACGGATAAAACCGTTGAGATAATTATCCATTATCAAAAAAGGTTTGGCGGAATTAAGCTTCTCAAAGAAAAATGCACTCGGGCAAAAGGCAGGAATCTGGGGGTTGAGCTGGCCAAAAATGATGTGATTGCGATAACCGATGCCGGTTGTTTTGCTGACCGTGACTGGCTTAAAAACATTTCCGCCCCGTTTGCCACAAACAAGGTTGACATATCTGCCGGTTTTTACCGGATGGTGGGGGATACAAGGTTTCAAAAGGCGGAGTCCGTATTCCTGGGCGTGACACCAAGGAAGTTTAATATAAACTTTTTGCCCTCCACAAGATCCATGGCCTTTAGAAAAAGTGCCTGGGAAGAGATTGGGGGTTTTCCGGAAGGGAAGGGGAATTCTGCGGAAGATACTGATTTTAACTACAAAGCAGTAAAACTTGGCCTCAAATACGCACGCGTGAAAAATGCAATAGTAGAGTGGGGGATGCCTGAAACTCTTTCCGAGTTTTTTCAAAAAATCCAAGCATATGCAAAGTGGGACGTGCAGTATGGAATCTGGTGGCATCCATCCCAACGCCTTGCGTCGCACAATATTAAAGCAGTTTTGGTTCTTAATCGATATCTGTTGGGATTAGTTTTATTGGTACTGAGTTTCAAATATATTACTCTCCCCTATTTATTAATTTTAATTTTTGCATACTTAATCTGGTCGTTCAGAAAAGTTTATATTGAGTTCGGGGACATTAGGATAGCGCTCTGGGGTCCGGTTCTTCAAATTGCATCCGATATAGCTGTAATGAGCGGTTTCATATCGGGTATACTAGGAGGGTAATGGGCTACTTCAAAGACGCAGTTAAAGGATTAAGTTGGATGACCGCTTTCAGGGTTTTATACCGCTTGATTGGTGTTGCCAGAATTGCGATTATCGCACATATTCTGACGCCTTTTAGCCTGGGAGTTTTTGGTATAGTTACCATCGTCCTGGGATTCCTGGAAATAATCACGGAAACCGGAATTAATATTTTTTTAATTCAGGAAAAGGACGATATCAACGGTTATATTAATACCGCCTGGGTTGTTTCTATCGTACGCGGTCTTTTAATCTCGCTTCTTATTTTCGCTTCAGCCGGTGCAGTTTCCGGGTTTTTTAACTCCCCGGCTTCAAAGAGTCTTCTTAACATGGCCGCCTTGGTTCCTTTAATAAGGGGTTTGATCAATCCATCCATCGTAAAGTTCCAAAAAGAATTACAGTTTAATAAAGAATTTATGTATAGAATTTCGATTTTTGTGGTTGAATCGATTGTGTCGGTTTTGGGGGTAATTATTTTGAAATCTGTTTACGGAATGATCTGGGGACTACTTGCGGGAGCAATATTTGAAGTATTTTATACATTTATTGTAGCAAGGCCCTGGCCGAAATTTGATTTCAATTCGATTAAGACAAAACGTGTAATTGACAGAGGTAAATGGGTTACACTTTATGGAATATTTGACTATCTTTATACGCAGAGTGATAACATAGCGATTGGAAGAATTTTAGGAGTCGCACCCCTCGGAATTTATCAGAATGCCTACAAAATATCGACTTCTCCATTAACGGAGGTTGGTAATATATTTTTTAGAGTGACTTTCCCCGTTTTTTCCAAAATTTCCGGGGAGACGGCAAGACTTAAATCCGCTTTCATTAAAAATACCGTTGTTAATTTTGCACTGATGCTCGGTGCCGGGATATTTATTTTTATTTTTGCGGCACCTATCGTACAAATTCTTTTTGGCAAAGGATGGGAGAGTGCCATACCTGTTGTCAAACTGCTTTCAATCCTAGGCGTGGTGCGTGGTGTAGCAAGCTCTACTGGGTCATTGCTGATCGCTCGGGAAAAGCAAAAATATACGGCGGTTGTGACGATTGTAAGCACACTGGGGCTTTGGATTACAATAATTCCTCTAATACATGCTTACGGGATAATCGGGGCCGGGGTCGCGGCAATTATTGGAACCTTAATCTCCCTGCCTTTCACAGTATTCTTTGTGCGCAAGGCACTTAGGGCGTAAACACGAAGGCTGAGGTATAATATGCGAAATGCTAAAGCGCATATATCTAAAGATCTTTTTCCAGCTGTTTCCTGCGTACCGTTTAAGGAAAAGTGGTGCAAAAGTTGGTAAGAATATTTTTTTTGGCGAGGATGTTTATGTCGAGTTGGAGAATGCAAGATTATTAAGTATCGGTGACGGGGTAGTTCTTTCTGCGTTTAGCAAAATCATTCTTCATGATTCTTCGTTAAATAATGTTGACAATTTCGGTGTTTTGTTTGGCAAAGTAATAATCGGGAAGAAAGTTTATATCGGATCAGGATCAATCATTTTACCAGGGACCAAGATTGGAGAGAATACTATCGTCGGGGCCGGATCGGTGGTTAAGGGAGAGTTAAAAAAGAATTCGGTTTATGCCGGGAACCCCGCAAGGTATTTGGAAAGTGTGGCACAACTTAAATCAAAGTGGGGGAAAAGAAGAAATAATCTTATTGTTTTTAAAAAGATGCCGAAATGGTATGAAAAACCATAATCAAACAAAAAAGCTTAATCTTGGTTGCGGTAAGGATTACAAACAAGGTTTTGTAAATGTTGATATACGAGCTGATGTGGGGGCGGATTTGGTCCACGACGTTACTAAGCCCTTTCCCTTGCGCGAGAATTCCGTTTCAGAGGTGATTGCGCAGGACGTTTTTGAACACTTAACAAAAGAGCAACAATCCTCACTGTTTAGGGAATTGTTCCGACTATTGAGTAAGAGTGGAACGCTCCATGTCCGCATTCCCAACAACGAGGATATATGGGAAAGGTTTTCGAATGATCCCGATACAAGGAATTTGTTTTTATTTGGAGACACATCCGAGTCCGGAATCTGGGGTTCACATAAATCGGGGCATACACCCAGCTCATTTGCGGAATTGGCTGCAATTTCAGGGTTTAGGCTTTTAAAATATTCTGCGGTTGATACCAATTACGAATTTGAATATATAAAAGATAGTTTACCAAGACTAAAGGGTGTTGTTTTTATTAATCAGACGTTGGGTATGGGAGGAGCGGAAAATTTTAATACGCAACTTTTGTCATGGTTAAAAAGGAACAAGGTTCCCGTAAAAGCTTGGTCGACGCATGTAACCTTTAATAAATATCTGACGTCTCAAGGGATATCGGCAGGAAAAATTCCCTTTGTTGTCGATGTGATTGGGGATTGGAAGGGTTTAATTAAAGGTATCTTGTTATTCCCTGCAGCTAGCGTTTATTACGCTTACCTGACTTTTAAAAACCGTAAAAGCGGGACAATTGTAATGTCCGGCTTTATTGAAAAAATATTGGTTACTCCTTGGGCAAAACTTTTGAATATTCCTGTTGTTTGGATTGATTTTGGACCTTGGCAAACAATTTTCTCGAAATTTTTCGGACTTCCAAGAGTTCTTTACCGTGCTGTAAGCAAACTCCCTGATTTTGTAATTGAACCGAGTGAAAATACTCGGATTAAAAATTTAAATATCACAGGCATATCAACAGCTAAAACAAAAATTATTCCTTGCGGTATAAATCCACTTAAGTCAGTTCCATCAACACCCAAAAAACTAACTGCTTATTGTGTTTCGAGAATGGAACTTGGGAAAGGACAGGATCTGTTAATTAAAGCTTGGCGTAAGGTTGTTACAAGATTTCCATCCGCACATCTTTATTTAATTGGCGAAGGTGATTTTCGCAGAGAACTTGAGCAACTAGTTAGAAAAATGGACTTAACCGGATCGGTAACTTTTTTAGGACGGGTAGACAATTTGGCCAAAGAAATTTCCTCTATCTCGTTGGGAATTTTTCCCTCAGTTTGGCCATTGGAAGGGTTTGGGTTGGTTCTGCTTGAAGCGATGTCTATGCGGAAACCTGTAGTTAGTTTTGATGCAGGTCCTTATCCCGAAATACTCAATTCTGATTGTTCGATTGTTGTTGATAAGGGTAATATTGACGAACTTTCCAAGGCCATACTCCGTATTTTTTCAGAGCCGAAACTTGCCAGGCGACTGGGTGGCAACGGTAAAAAAAGATTTAACAAATACTTTACAATCAATAAAATTGCACCTCAATACGGCACAATATTACTTGAAGCTCAAATTTTATGTCAAATAAGAAAAACCTTTCCAAATATATATTAGCCCTATTAGGCATCGTTGCCCTGGGAGCATTCTTGAGATTTTATAGGTTTTTACCAAACTTCATGTACACCGGTGAAATGGGGACGGATTACATGAATATCTGGAATATTATTCATGGGATACGGACATTTCTGATTGGACCGAGGACCTCTCATGAATGGCTTTTTATATCACCCATTGGCTACTGGATTTACACGGTACTTCTACTGATTTGGAATTATAACCTTATTGTAATCAGTGTTTTCTGGGGAATTGTGGGTTCTTTTTCTGTATTAATAAACTACGCGGTTGTCAAAAAAATATTTAATAAAAATATTGCTCTAATTTCCTCTTTTCTGATAGCAACCTCCCCGGCCTGGATAAACCAAACCAGAAATTCCCGCTACAATCTCGCGGCTGCAATTTTATTTCTGCCGTTTCTCCTCTTTTTAAGGGACTCAATAAAAGACAAGGGCAAGAGTCTGTTTAAATTGGGACTTATATTGGGCTTAACCATGAGCTTTTTCCCCAGTCCCATCCTTTTGATTCCCGCCAGCATAGCGGGATTTATCTTTTACAGCGTAAAACCGAAGTTTAAATATATTTTGAATTTCATTTTGGGATTCTTGATACCCAACACCGCTTTTATTATTTATGAAGTCTCAAATAAATTTTCCATAACCCTTCAGCTCCTAAGCTGGGTTCCCTACCGCATTCTAGGTTTCTTCGGTCTTTATCCGAAAAACACAGTTAATACCACAACATTATCTCAAAATATTTACTCCATTTACCATTTCTTTGCCGAGTCCTTTCTGGGATATGCAAATATCCTAACCCTGGTTTTATTCATTCTCACCATCGGCTTTTCAGTATTTTTCATTAAAAGGTTTTATAAAAACAAAAACAAGGAAATGCCTTTCTTTCTTTTAATAATCAGTCTTGTTGTTTCTTACGTAGGACTTTTTATCCATGGAAATCCCCCCGAACATTACTACCTGGTTATTTTCCCGGTTCCGGCAATATTAGCCGCATATATTCTGGATAAGCTTATAAAAAAGAAGACGGTTCTAATCGTATCAACCCTCATTTTGGGAACCATCGGACTATATGGTCTTTATAAAGTAAATTGGTTCTACCAGGATAAGCTGCCGGTAAACTACCTGATAAGACCAGTGCCCTACGAACTTCAATTGAAAATGGTTAACTCAATTATCAAGGATGCCCGGGGAGCGGAATTTTCATTATTCAGAAAGGGACCTAATGACCATTTTGAAAATGATTTTGCCAATAATTACATATACCTTTTAACCGTCCGGGGTGCAAAGATTAAAGAAGGAGCACGGATACAATATACAATTATTGAAGGAGAAGAAAATCTAACCGGTTCCGAAGGAAAACTTATCTTTTCAGAAGCGGCCACCTATATTTATAAAACACAATTGTGAACAATTTTGAAACGCTGACACTATACGAAAAAGACATAACCGATTTTGCCGAAGCCAGAAACAGGCTTTTAGTATCAGCCAGTCACGATTGGGTACTTTTTCTTGATACGGATGAGGAAGTAACAAAAGAGTTGGCAAGAGAAATCAAAAACCTGGATCCGAAAGACTTTAACGGCT
>Ga0208958_1003996_pt1 | contig 10940 bp, 13 predicted proteins | sample RifOxyB1_FD_184032 | JGI IMG/M metagenome (GOLD analysis project Ga0208958, IMG submission 184032) | Soil microbial communities from Rifle, Colorado - Rifle Oxygen_injection B1 (SPAdes) | ecosystem: Environmental > Terrestrial > Deep subsurface > Rock core/Sediment | place: Rifle, Colorado...
TCGCCTGCTGCCAAAAATCACGCCAGCAGTCCCACAAGGCGCGCTGGGTTCGGCTGGCGTGATAGGTGCCGCCGTCATCCAGGTTGACAACGGGCGGGCAGACGGCGACGGTAGAATTGGTGTGTTGGTCGTTCGTGACGACTAGGGCCACTTTCTCCGTGCCCTGTATAGTCATATTTGCATATCTCCTATACTCATTTTACACCCCAAATGAGCATGGCGCAACAAAAAGCGGCGATTGTTATGGAATTGCAATTATCGCTTATCGCCCCTGACGCCTAACCATATCGCCAGCAGGCAGGCCAGGGCCACGCAGACGAGCGCCCCGATAATCATAAACTGCCCAAACGACATCATATCGAAAACAAAGAAAGTCGTCATTTGAAATACACCTGCGCTTGTCCAGTCAACAGTTGCCAGATAAGCAGGATGATTGAGCCGCCCAACAGCGCCGCGACACCGCTCACTATCTTGTTGGATAACGCTATCGGCTTGATAATCTCCTCGAGCGCCTCAATTTGCATGTCGTGCTTTGCCACCGTGCGGGCCGTCTCTTTCGCAAGCGCCTCAAGCTCGGTGTGCCCTACAAGATAGGACTCCCGAAACTGGATTCGGTCATTCTCCTGTGTATCCATTCGGGATTGGATTTTGCACAGATCCGCCTGGATACGGTCGAGGCGCTCAATGATAACTGCATTTTGTGTTGGCGATCCGTTTGGTGGCATTTTGTCACATCCCAACGAGGCGTAGTATTATACTGATGATTGCCAGAACCGTGGCAATCATAACCGATGCTTGAGACGCCTTGCCGCGCAGTTCGGCCCGCGATTCACTCAGAGAGCGGATTTCTTTATCTATTCGCTCTTTGAAGGCATCGAGTTCGACGCGGGTGATAAATGTCGCATTCTGATCTCTCAACGTTGAACGAATTTCGTTCAACGTATCAAGCCGCTTATCCAATGCCTGCAACGCGGTTCCCGTTGATTTATGAATGGTGTCAATTTGCAGATCAATATAATCCCGCAAGGTGACAAATTCGGCGGTGTGCGGTGGCTGTCTGGGTGGCGGCATGGCGTTTGTCCTGTCCTATCCTGTCGGTTTATCCGAGCGTGTCGGTGACGTTTGAGACTACCGCCGCGCTCAGGGCCGTGTCGAATGCGCGGATGTAGACAAGCACCTGCGCGGCGTCCTCTGCGCTTATGCCCAGATGGGCAGGGAGAGCGCCGTCCAATTCAATTTTGTCCATTACCTTTCGGACGCGGTGCGAGTCGGACACCATTCGGATGAGCGCATCCACGAGCGCCAGGGTGCGGTCACCCTCCGGGGATGCGTTTGGTACAATCGTGATGTGATTTTTTGCGGTCATTTTTGTTGCTCCTTTACGCTGTGATTTGAAAGTTGTCTACGAATCCGCCGCCAATACCATTGCGCGAAACAAAAATTCCGTGCCTCGTGGCTGTCTGCCTAACTGCGCTCGAATAAGATACCGTGGCTGCTCCTATCGTGGCAACCATAGACGCGCCGCTCAATACCAAGCTAAGCGTATAATCTGTATTAATCGCTACTACCATCGGCGTGGACGCTCGCAGAGTTGTGACACCGGTCGTTATTTCGTATATGTCCAATACCTGAGTATTTCCGTTGATACCGGCAATCCATAAATTTGCTATGTTGCCACTGCTACGATATGCCAGTCGGCTGTATGCTATAGCACCACCGATGCGTAGGATAGCGGATAGAGTACAATCGGATACTCCAGCGTTGCATTCTGATTGGGCGTTGACATTGGTTGTACTGGTTGCACGATTGCTAGCTATTCCGCCCGCGCCCGCAATGTTCAACCACGAGGTGACCGGTATATTTACCGGAGATATGGCGTGCGCTGGCAATAGTATCCCGTCCGCTCCGGTAAACTCGTCCCTGATAATCACGTTCGGCCCCAACGCCCGCGACACCACGCTGCACACGTTAGGGTTGGTGTAGTGTATCTGCTGGCCGGGGGTGTAGTGGGTGATCATGCGATTGCCCGCGTCACGTCTGCCGTCACTTCGAAGGCGCCCGCCTCCGGCGTGTTATCCGCGGTGGAGATTAGGGTTTGCACGTCATAATAGCCCAACCAGTCAGCGGGCATATCATCCGTGATGGTCGGGTCAACCGCGATGGTGATGCTTGTCGTGCTGGCTACCGTGATGCTGCCTTTGGTCGAGTCGCTTGCCTCTGCGCCATTGACGTACAGCAGCCCGTCGCTCAAGCCCGTGGCGTTTTTCTTGATTTGCAAGCGGCTTTCGGAGTCTACCTGGCTCTTTTTGTCTTTGAGCGTAAACCAGATAGACGTGTAACCCGTCAGGGTGGGCAGGTCGGTAATGGTGATAGTCCAGGAGTCGCCACGCGTGCGGCGGATCGCGCCGGTGCTGCTTGTGTCTGCTGTGGATGTGCTGGCTTGGGTCAAGGTGCGCCCGCCAGTGTAGCCCGCTCCGCCCCAAACAGATGTAGCAATCTCTGTACTCGCGTCAGTTGCCAGGGCGTCGGCGTCAATGGCCCCGGTAGCAATGGCCGCGGCGTTGATTGCGCCAGCCACAAATGTAGCCGCGTCTATCGCCCCGTCTGCAATCTTGGCCGCGGTGATCGCGTTGTCTGCAATCGCCCCGGCGTCAATGGCCCCGTCTGCTATGGCGTCAGCATCTATCGCGCCCGTGGCAATGACAGCGGCGGTAATCGCGCCGTTAGAAAGGGTCATGGCGTCCCCCGGTACGGCCCTGCTGCTGATCGCGGCGTTCAGGTTCGCCACATTTGCCCCGGCGAACGGCGTGGCGTCAGATAGGATGTCAGCTTGTATCAGGTCGCTCGTGCCCACAGCAACACCCGCTGCCAAGTCAATCTGGATGCCTCCATCAATCCACTGCTGCCCTGCCACGTCATGCCATTTGACAAATACGCGCCCGGTAACGCCCGTCATCTCGGCAATGCTCAGTGTCAGCACGAGCGCCCCCGATGCAATCTCTGCTGGCAAGGCATCAATGTTGCCATCCAAGATGCCGTCCTTGAAAACGAGAAAGTCACCCGCCGCCAGGGTGGGGGACGTCTGGATTAATTTCGGGTCAGCATACTGCCAGAGTACAATCTCGTGCGAGTATGCCACGCCCGCGAGCGGGGGAACGAGTAATTTGTACGTTGTGTTTGTCATGGTTTCCTCATCCTCATAGCTGGCTCATCACCGGCGGGGTTGTAAAGCCCGCATAAACGAGTTGTACCCAAACGTGTACCTTTCCGGCCCCAACCCCTAGCCCCGCCAGGTCAACGTTGAATTGCACATCATTGAGATACCCTGACGTTTCCAACACGGTCATAGTAACCACACCGATCGTGCGTAAAATATTTGTGTAGGCATCTACCGTCTCTACCACCTCGCTAACTGCACTGTTGGCCCCCGTGCCCGTGGCAATCATCACCCGGCAGAATTGGGCGGTGAAAGACACAGCCGCCGCATTGGTAGTATCGCTGGTACACGAGTGATCTATCAGCGCGTGCACCCACACGCTGTACCCGCCGCCGTCAGTATCGCCCGCTTCGTTGGTCGTGGCGATGCGAAAAATGGATGTCGCCGCCGCATCTACAATATCCTTTGTAAAAAACGCGCTGATCGTTTGGGTCGCCTGTGTCACCTTGCCAGATAACGCCAGGTCGGTGATGCTCAAATTGCCGCTGAGCACATCCCCGCCGCCTACCTCGTGCTCAGATTTGTGATCCTTAGTCGGCTGTGGATCGGCCAACTCGCCTGACAGTCCCGCCACGCTGATCTCATCCGCGCCGCCGTTTTGATGGGTTGCGGCGTGACTTTCGGCGTCCACCGGCTGGGAGTGGGTCAGGTAATCGTTTACAATCGCCAAGCGCTTATTAAACTTTGCCGTTCGCGTTTCGGGATAGCGCGGCAGGTTGGCGAATTGAAAAGATGACGTGCGCGAGCCGTTGTTATCTATGCGGGTGGTCGTTTCCAGCACTACCAGATTGTCGTCATCTATGTTAACCGCGTGGTATCGCGTGCCGTCAGTTGTCACTATCCAGCGGTGACAGATGACACGTATCCACTCGCCCGGAGAGATTGCCGCGTCCAGCTTATCCACGTCGCGCAAGCGGTAGGAGTAATACTTAAATGAATAGCGCCGCAGCCATTCATAGGCCGACTCTGCCAGCAGGTCAGCGTTGTCAATGTCCTTGAAATTCTCGTATCGGTCAATGCGGCCAAAGTCGGTAACGCCGTCATCGCGCTCGATATAGTTGTTTACCGTGTCTATGGTGTAGCCCGTCTCAGTCCAGGCCGTGCCGGTCAGCGTGATGCGCGCATCCCCATCCCCGACGCCATAGGGGTAGATACGGGTGGCGATATCGTAACTATCCTGTACCTCTTCCAGCGTGCGGATCAGGCAGATGTCGGTGTTCGTTTCCATCGCCACGCCGCTCACGCCCTGCACGGCGCGGATACCAGAAGACGGATTGTATGCCACGGTTACGGTGATACTTGCCCCCGACGCCCCCCCGGTGACGGTTTCGCCAGCGACAAAATCAGCGGTCACGTCCTCTACATACAGATATCCCGCGCCGACGCCCCCGGTGGCTTCCTGAACCAACCCCGTCGCGCCTGACGTGCCGCCGGTCACGGTCTCGCCCATCGTAAACGGCCCCGCCGTTATCCCGGCATGGGTGAGTTTGGCCGAGCCGGTGGCGCGAATCCAAACGACTGTTTTGGAACTGGTAGCGTAGAAGTGCTCGCCCGTCATGTCGGCCAACCGCACGAAAGCAGCCAGCACCGTTTCGCCTTCGAACGTGTGCAAGATTGCCTTGAGCGTGGAGTTGAAGCCGCGGGTGGTATCCAGTGACCACCCAGCCGGGGCAAGGGCGATAATGTCTGCCGGGGCAGTGACATCCGCCCCGCCCGCGCCGTCGTCAATAACCAGCGCCCCGACGTGGCGATAGGTTAGCTCTTTGCCCAGGTCGTCGCCCGATACGTCAAGCACCTGCCCACCGCGGTTGTCTACGCTCGCGGCAATCTTGTCTATGATACCCGCACCCATCAGGGTCACAACGTCATTTACCAACGTGTAGCACTTGGCGATATACTTTGACACGATGATTGCCGCCCTGTCATCCGCGGCTGGCATAGAGAAACGGAACACGCCAGAGCGGTCAAGCCTGGCTGTAGACTCCCAACTGGTTGCCGTGGCGATTGGCCCGGCTCCCTGCTGCGCGCCTGCGGCGTTCTCTATGTCAATCCAGAAGCGTGGCATGGCAATCTCTCTGTTAGGTTTCCAATACGCAAACTAAATTCCAGTATCCCGCCGCCGGGTCGGATGCTGGCTTGACACGCACCAGCAGGTAGCGCATCGGCCAATTACTTGAGTTTGTGAACGTTGTTCCGCCGCTGCCGGTTTTGTGCGACGTTCCGGTTGTTACCGTGGCAGCGGAGATTGGAAACGAACCGAGGTCTTGAGATACTGCCTTCCCTGCCGGGTTAATATCTCCGAGTTCGGCCACCCCGAAAGTGGCTACATCAACGGATACACCAAGCTCGTTTTTGATGTCAATAAAAAACCGGTTGTAGCTGTCAACCGCGGTAGAGTAACTCCCTTTTGGCATATACATTGGGATGTATAACCAAATGTATTGGTCGTCAAACGTCGCGTCTGACCCATCGAAATAGTCAATGATTGTTGCATCTGCCGACAGCTTTGTAGTGGCGCTAGGGTCAACCGCCGTGGCTGTCCTGGCGACCTCAACCAATGCAATCAAGTCTGTATCGCCGCCGGTATAAGCCCCACCTGGGTTGCGCGCCGTAACAGAAAACCAGTTCTTGTGGCTTCTTGTCTGTACGTTCGGTGTTTTATCGCTTGCCAAAACCACCGTCATGCTTTGGGCCTCTGTCCCCTGCCCCAGGCTGGCGGGTAGTTGGGTGCTGTCCACCGTCAATGATCCGGCCCCGTCTGCAACCGTCACCGCGCTCTGGTTGCTTGCAATCGCAACCGGCGTGCTTTGCGCCATTGTCCCTTGACCAAGCGCGGCAGGGAAGCGGCTAAGGAAATTCACTGCCAGCTTCACAAGCCCGCGCAGCTTGCCGCTCACCGTGCCGGTGGTATCTGTCTCTACCGCAGCGTCAGATGTATTGCCTTCGGTCACGTCGCTACCCGCGGCAACACTGACCGGCACGGCAGACTGGTTACTCGCCACGGCCACTGTCATGCTTTGGGCCATAGTGCCTTGCCCTAGTGCGGCAGGCAGTTGCGCGGCGGTCACGGCCAGCGCGTCCTCATCGCTCGCCAGCGTCACGCCTAGCGCCGTGGCTTTGGTCTTTTGGCCGAGCGCGGTCATGCCTAACAGGTTTACAACTTTTTGGGCCACTGGCCCCAGGTATCCACTCATTTTTAGCTCCTATGCTATGCGACTGCGTAACTCATTCGGGTTGTGATTTGTCCGGCTGCGTTGCGTACCAGGCCGGAAGCGGTTAGCGTTTTGCTGCTCAAAACATGGGTAAGCGTCCACTCTGTAGGCTCAAGCCAGGTGGCATCAATCGTGACTGCCGTATAGACGCCGCTTGAGTTGTCGGGCCAGGTGACGTTGACGGTCTCAATGACATCCGTATAAACGGCGTCATAGGTTGGGTTGCCCGACATGCGGCTGAGGGCCGCCTCGAAGTTGGCGTACAGGAAATTGTCAGGCGCTACGCCCCCGCCGCCCATCAGGCCCATGTAGGTGTCAAGCTGGCTCAACGGACTGTTGACGACTGCCGCGTTGGCGGCTGCGCCGGTGCTGATTACCGTGTGGTAATTGACTGTCAAGGTACACCTCCTTCTTGATATGTGGTATAATTTGATATATGATATACAAACGGTGCTCTAAGTGCGGACAAACTAAGCCGATTAGCGAGTTTTGGAAAGATAGAACTAGCAAAGATGGCTATCAGGGCAATTGCAGAACTTGCAAGGGATTCAATGCAGAACGCCACCGACTCAGAGAACTCGGTATGAAGCAATGCTCTCTTTGTAAAGAGATAAAACTTTTTGCTGATTTTTATAAATTCTCTCAGCATAAGGACGGATACGAATCCTGCTGCAAGTCCTGTAAGGATGAATGGAAGCGTGCTTTTGATAAGACCCCCGCCGGAAAAGAGATTTACAGAAAATATGCTCAGTCCAGCAAAGGAAGATCGTCTCAAAAGAAATACAGGGAGTCTGAAAAGGGAAGGGCGAACCGAAAGAAGTGTAGCGAGAAATTTGCAAAAACCGATAAAAGCAGACAAAGATTTATTCGCTACCGCGGAAGGCATCCAGAAAGATTCAAGGCTCATTCCGCAGTTACCGCCGCGATTAATGCCGGTCGCATACCCAGGGCATCCACCCAGATTTGCGCGGATTGCGGCAATCAGGCTGCCCAATATCACCACGAGTCCTACTTGCCAGAACATTGGCTTGACGTTATTCCTCTCTGTAATTCTTGCCACGTTTCTCGTCATCACTAAACCTATCTGTACCCATCGTTGAAACTAAAATTGATTGTGCTCGCCGCGCCGCCGCCCGTTTTGGTGATGCGGATTGAGTTATCACCCGGATCAAGCGGCAGGATCGAGTCTTGCTTATGACCCGCGCCGCGCGAGAAGCTGTTATAGTCTGCCACGGCGTTATTCTTAACGCTATCCGCGCCGCAATCAATAACCAGGGCTTGCCCGGCGGTGATCGTACCGGCATAACTTACGTCTACCACCGCCGCCGCGCTGACAAGCTTTTCGATCTGCAGGGCGGTGATGTCCGCTCCAATCGCAGAAACGGTGATGATACAATCGGTAACGATCACGGTCGTACCGCCATTGGTCACGGTCACGGTCTTCGGGCTGGCGTCCAGGGTGAACGTAAAATCGGCGCTGTCGAAAAATAGGCCTGTATCAAAATACTCGCCGCTGTCAAACAACCAGCCGTTGTCATGGTTTGCGCCGTTCCAGCAGCGGTCTTCTACCTGAAAATCGAAATCCAGGTCTATAAAATTGACGTTCTGCTTGCTGCGCCGCGTCTTGAGTTTCGTCAGGCGGGCGTAGGCCCATTCCCAGGTCAGGCCGATATCGCGCTGGCGATACAATACGTCTCGCTTGCCCACCAGGGCTTGTAGGGCGTAGAGTTGCGCCTCGAGCGCGGTGGTAGATTGCGCCTTTGTGGAGATTGCCCCGCTTACCGATATCTTCATCCCGCTCGGATCGGCCAGGTCGCTACCGCGCGTATCGAACAGGCCGCCGCCCGGAAGGGGGATGAAATCAGCGTTGAAGTTATCGCCAGTGCTGAAGTCCTGGTCAGGCCGGTCGGTGGGCAGGTCGGTCGTTCCGAAGCGCTTATACCAGTACATTAGGTGAAATTCTCCCCGCTGCCTTCGGATTCGTCGCCCCATCCGTTATCGCCATTCCCGCCGCCGGATATTTCCGACTCTACATTTATGGCAATCGTAAAGGAGCGCGTGTTTGCTAATTGGCGCAAAAACTCAAACTCGTTCTCGCCTCCCAAAATATTAGTCATGACGTTAAGCGTGGCGGTAGCATCTATCGCGGCGATGGCGTCGAACTCGCTGCCGATTTCTGTCAATTTGGCATAGGCCGCGTCAAGGGGCACATTGAGCGATTCGGATATATTCTCGGCGGCCTCTGTCTGCGTTTGCAGGCCCGCGTCCACCATGACGCTTTGTGTTTCGGTGTACAGGTCGCCCAGGATGGTCGCGGCCTGGCCGGGGGTAATCATGCCCGATGACAGCGCCGCCTTGACGCGCTCGAACTCCGCTGCAATCTCACCGCCGCCAGCCATGAAAAAGCGCAGATCGGCGATGAAGGATGCGATTGGGGATGAAACCTGACGCCCGGCGGAGTCAAGGAAGTCATTCAGCGGGTCAACGGCGTCTTCCGCCGCCGCTTTCACCGCTTCCAGGGCGCTGTTGAAGTGAAATTGTCTATCTGCCGCGCCGGATGCAACATTAATAAAATCACTCAAATAGGCAGAGTAAGTGTCAACGGATTGGGCGGCTTCTTCGGTTATCTGTTGCGACGCATAGCTGGCATCGTAACGGTCTTCTTCCGCGTAGGTATATTGTTGTGTGATCGCGGTCAGGTCTGCCATTGCCTCGCCCGCGCCATAACCTTCATCGGCAAACTTGCGCATCGCTTCGGCGTATTGTTCGTTGCTCACGGTGCCCGCATTTTTTGCGGCTTCCCATGCCGAAGTAGCCTCTGACATTTTGCCAATCGCGGTAAGCAGCGCAGCGAATCCGGTGGTTACTGACGTCAGGCCTTCCCCTGTCGGGCCAGTGGCAAAGGCAATTTTGAGCGCCAGCATCGAATCTTCTGACGCGTCCAGCGCGGCCTGGTATTCGTTCATCTTGGTAATGGCTTCGTCATCCATGATGAGCGCATCATTTGCCGCGCTCATCGTGTCAATGACTTCTGGCCCCAATTCTAAGAGCTTTTGGAACGTCAACCCGCCGCGCTGCCCGAACATCTCCATCGCAAATTGCGCACGCTGTACGGGGTCTTCGATTGCCAGGTATTGAGTAGATAAATCCTTCATACTGGCGATAGACGGCTGGATGCCGTTATCCAGCAGCTTGCGCATCCCCATCTCCAGGTCGCCCTGGCTGATACGCAAATCGTCCGCCATCTGGTAGACGCGGCTGGCTTCCTCCGCACTGACGCCCCATGAACGTGAGAGATTATCAACCGTGTCGGAAAGCTGCGCCACTTCGTTCATCGTGCCGGTGATCGCGCCCATAACGGTAGTATAGGCCCGACTGACAAGGTTTAGCTTTGCTTCTAACTCGTGAAAGCCCTTGCTCGATTCGTCTGCCTTCTCTCCGCTTTCCTTTACGCTTTCGCCGGTTGTTTGCGCGCTTGAGCCGACTTCGCCCATCTGCCCAGAGAGCACAGCGAAGCCGTCTGCAATAGCCGTTACGATCATCTCAACCGTCAACTGTTCAGTCATCGTTATCCGTGTCCAGCCATCTCATGAGCGCCAGTTGCGTTTCGCTAAACTTTGACCAGTCGGCGCCCTTGCTTACCTTGTACTGATAGGTAGCGTAGGTAAAATCTATCGCCTGGATTTGCGCCCACGCCTTGAGCGGCTGGTCTTCCCATCCGCCCGGCCTGGGCAGCGTGCCAAAGCGCCGCCACGCATTCCACGCCCCAACCGCGCCGCTTATTGGGGTTTGGGCGTGCGCTTCGAGGAACTGCCAGGCGCTCCCGCCGCCGCCGTCAAACCATCGGGCGACGGCGGCAAGGAGTTTTTTGGCACGCGCAAATCTTGGTTAAGGTCGGTCATCACGGTAGAAGATACCCATGCCATAAGCGCCCAACGGATTTGCAAGAAGTCCCATGCGGCGGGATTGCCGCCCAGGTTGGGCAGGTCGCCCCAATCATCCAGCAGGGCCATTGCGACGGCAAAGCTCGCCCAGGTCGCGGGCAGTTTCTTTGCCATCGTATCCTGGACAGACTCATCGCGGCGTTGGGCGTGTTTGCCCTGCCATTCGTCAGGCAAGCCGATCCAGCCACCCAGGGGGCAATCTATCTTGCGCATTAGGTCTTCGTTCCCCACGCGGGCGGGGTAGCGCCGGAGGGTCGCCAGGTGCAGTTGTGGATAAGCCGCCCGCCCTCGTTGCTCAGGTTGGCGGATAGCAGCACGTATTCGCCCTCCCATTCCAGGTCTCCGGTGGTAGGCGCAACACCCGCCGCGCCGATCTGGACGGTCAGCGTACCCACCACCCCAACCGTGTCGTTTAGCACGGTGCTTGCGCCGGTGACTGCCGTATCGTTGGCGTGGAATTTGGCGGTTACGGTGTTGGTCTTGCGGTCTGCCAAGAAGTTTTCCGCCGTATCGCTCTCGCCGGTCATATCAATCTCGCCAGCCGTAAAGCCGGGGCCAGAGAGCGAG